>Ga0247817_10000619_pt1 | contig 19092 bp, 16 predicted proteins | sample UWRJL212509R1_FD_178010 | JGI IMG/M metagenome (GOLD analysis project Ga0247817, IMG submission 178010) | Plant litter microbial communities from Arlington Agricultural Research Station in Wisconsin, United States - UWRJ-L212-509R-1 | ecosystem: Environmental > Terrestrial > Plant litter >...
TTAACAGATACAATCAATTTTCGCATTACGCGGTTTTTATTTGACGGATGTATTGAATTTTTTAAGATAGAAGAAGTAAGCCAGCGCGCCTGCAGTTAACGGAATAAGCATTACATACCATGGGCCATCGGGGTTTGGGGCACGCATTATAGAATAAGTTGCGCCAATCAAATCAAACATCAAACCAGCATAGGCCCATTCCTTAATACGCGGAAAGCCGGGTATTAAAATAGCGATAACGCCAAGTGCTTTAGCGGTGCCTATAAACGGAATAAAGTAAACCGGGTAACCCAGGCCTTCGTGCATACCTTTAACGGCCAACGGCATAACCAGTATGTCGGGAATGGCTGATCCCAGCATCATAAAGGCAAACAGAATGGTAAATACCCAGTATAAGATTGTAATAGTTTTTGTGTTCATGGCTTTGCTGTTTAATTTATGCATTACAAAAGTAGGTTGTACACCGGTAGCGCGGTAATGTGTAAATGCGACATATTTAGGATGGGATTGGGACTTTACGCCTGTAGCCGGATTTAATTGTGCCAACTTATTTATTAAATTTGATAAGCAACAGCAAACCTGTATGAAACACATCTCTATTTTAGTGCCTTACGAAGCCGTTCCGGCGGCAATTGTTGATCCACGTTATATGTTTACCGCCGTGAACCATTTCCTTAGGGAAGCTGGGCGCGAACCGGCATTTAATGTGCAATTAGTGGGTTTTGATAAACACGTACCTTTAAACGATGGTGTGTTTTCTGTAAACACGGATGTGCTTTGCGGGGATGTCGTCAAAACGGATATCGTTATTATTCCTGCGCTATCAGGTAATATGCGTGCCGCTGTTGAAATGAATAAAGATTTTATACCATGGATAGTAGACCAGCATAAAAAAGGCGCTGAAGTAGCCTCATTATGCCTGGGTGCTTTCCTGCTGGCAGCAACCGGTCTTTTAAAAGGTAAAGAATGCTCAACCCACTGGCTATTTGCCGATGACTTTAGAGATATGTACCCTGATGTAACACTTACTGATGGCAGCATAATAACCGAAGTTGACGGACTGTACTCGAGCGGAGGCGCGGCATCTTACTGGAACCTGCTGCTACATCTGATAGAAAAATATACCGGGCGCGAAATGTCTATCCGCGCCAGCAAATTCTTTGCTATAGAGATAGACCGTAAAAGCCAATCGCCCTTTATTATGTTTAATGGGCAAAAAAAGCACGAGGACGAGCCCATTAAAAAAGCGCAGGAGTTTATTGAACAAAACCTTAACGAGAAGATCTCTGTAGAAGAACTGGCTTCGCGATTCGCTATAGGCACCAGGCACTTTGCACGCAGGTTTAAAAAAGCCACCAACAATACCCCTGCTGAATACATCCAACGGGTAAAAATTGAAGCCGCTAAAAAAGAACTGGAGAATACGCGTAAGAATGTTAACGAGGTAATGTATGATATTGGTTATTTGGATATTAAAACCTTTAGAACTGTTTTTAAGAAAATAACCGGCCTCTCTCCTATTGATTACAAACACAAATACAACAGGGGCGCTGCTTAGAATAAATGCTCTTAATATTTGAACACACATAATAACAAAACAGGCGCGCTCAATGAGCGCGCCTGTTTTGTTATTGAAATTATTTTATTAGTGTGCGATTATTTTACAGCACCTGGTTTGTCATAAGGCAATACTTGTGGGTTGTATGAAGCCCAGCCACCAGACCAATCAGTTGTACCAAAAGCACCTCTGAAAGTACCAGTTTTGTCAAAAGAAGCATCAAGTTTAGCATTGGTAAATGCCGCGCCGGTTAAAGCAGGAGATGCAGCTATTTGGGTAAAATTAGGATTACCTTGTCTGGTATAGGTTGCTGTGTTAGAAGCTATATCAGCACCAAATTTATAAGCGTCTGTGTAAACAGCAGCTGCATAAAGCGTATTATCAAACGTGTTATTTAAGCCCGCATTAAGGAAAGTTGTTATAGTTCCTTGAATTGTAGCGTTTGAGCCTTTTATAGTGTTTGAACCTGTACCTAACACAATGTTATTTGCAAACACTGACGAAAGGTTTGTAAGCAGGTTAGTTGAAGAGTTTGCGGTACCAGTTGCAGGTAGTGCATCATCATAAAATATACCTTGAACGTTACCTGCAAATACAGAGTTAAATATGCTGATAGCAGAGTTACGACGGATTTGAGCACCGTGCTGGAAGTTAGCGTTAACACTTGGACCACCAGATGCAACTTCACGTGGACCTAAGATGGTCATGTTTGAAAACACAGCGCTTGTTTGAGGCGTTTTTGCATCACCAGCACCGTTATTGTCAGACTCGAAACCGTTAGAACCTGATACGTCAGCAGTAGCAGCTAAACGCTGAGCTAAACCAAACTGAACTTTACCAGAGAAACCAAAGTCAGTATCAAAATCATCATCCCAGCTATCAATAGCTAATAAGTGTTTACAGTTTACAGAACCACCAAACCACTCGAAAGCATCGTCACCTGAACGGTAAACTTCGATGTAATCAATTGTAGTACCTGCACCAACGCTACCAAAAGTTAAACCGTTGATCTCGTTATCAGGGCTCAATGGAATACCAGCATACTCAATACGTACATATTTCATGGTACCTGAGTTATCATTAGCATCAGAACCGCCGTATTTACCTTTCTCGGTAGCATCAGATATACCTTCAATTGAAACGCTCTCGCCTTGGTTGTTTGGAGCTTTACCTAAAAGGATAACACCACCCCAGTCACCAGCAGAACGGCCACCTACACCAACGTTTGATGTAAATACAATTGGTTTATCTGCAGTACCTACAGCCATTATTTTAGCGCCGCGGGTAATGATCAAAGCACCTTTAGTAGCTTTGTCACCTTTGATGAGTGTACCTTCTGCAATGGTTAATGTAGCGTTGTTAGTTACAAACACATTACCTTTTAAAAGGTAAATTTTGTCTGCTGACCAGGTAGTGTTTGTAGTAATGTCGCTTGATACTGTTACAACATTTTCTGAAGCCGGTGGATTAACAATCCCTCCGTCATCACTTGTTTTTGAACAGCTTGCCATTAGCATTCCAAGGGCGGCAACCGTTAATAGTAGATAGTTTTTCATTTTTGTTGCTTTAATGTTACGTAATTCTTTTTTTTCTGTTTACTGTGCTGCAAAGTAACCCAAGCAAATTGAACTGAATGTTACAGGTTGTTTAAATAAATATTAAATAACCTTGAGCTCAATTAACATTGAGTTAATATTAAAGCGTATAGCTAAAGGCAAATGAATAGTTGCTGCCTGGCCTGTAGCTGCTTTGTGTATAATCGCCGTTTTTAGGATCGTACTGCTTGTTTTTGTTTATATCGTAGTAGAAAGTAGCTTTTTGGTTAAGTATGTCGCCGGCGTTCAATTTTAACTCGCCTTTGTTTTTTAACACTTTAACACCCAATTGCATATCAAACACATCACGTGGAGCTTCCCAGATACCTTCATACTGCGCACCGGCAGCAACTGATAGTCTGCGGCCAACACGATTGTACAGCGCGTTAAAGGTTAATTTGTTATCCAGGAAGGTATGTTGCAAACCACCATTTAACACATAAGGTGCTTGCCCTACCAACGGACGCTCTTTTTCTTTAAAAGTTAAACCCACATTAGGGTTAACAGCATTTGATTTTATAAGCGCTACGTTAGCATAAGCCGTAGTGTTTTTCAAAAAGGTATTATCAGCTATAAAATCAAGCGATTTGCGGACTTCCATTTCAATACCGTATACATCAGCTTTGCTTGAGTTAAAATATCTGATCTGGCGTGTTGAAGAAGCCGCGTCATCGTTATAAGTCTCAATAGCATTCTGGAATTTTTTATAAAATCCAGAGATCGAAATGATCTGACCTGCTGATGGATAGAATTCCAAACGCAAGTCTAGGTTATCAATAGAAGATTTCTTCAGGGTTGGATCACCAACTATAGTAGCAAGTATTTCGTAATCATAGTACTGAGCGCGAGCCATCTCTCTAAATTCTGGTCTGGCAAGCGTACGCGAGTAAGAAGCTCTTAAATTGGTTTTTTCAGTAAGGCTATAAGTTAAGTTAGCAGATGGTAATATATCTACGTAGTTACGTTTTGCCTTGTTAGCCGGGTCGTTATCTTTTGTTGAAAGGTCTAGATTGAACTGTTCTACCCTTGCACCCCAAACTACACGCAGGTTTTTACCCAATTTGTTATCCAACATTGCGTAAGCCGAGTTGGTAGACGAGGTAGCTGTGTAAGAGTCAATAGGCGATACTATTTCGCTTAGCGTGTATGCGCCTTTGTTGATCAGATCACGAGAAAACAATTGGTTCAATGGTAACTTTCTTACGTCGTTTGGCTCTATGTTCGGATTGCTGGTATTTAACACAGCTCCTAAGAAACGCGCGTTAAAAGATCTGTCGCGATATAATGAGCTTACACCTGTTTTTAAAGTAGCATTTTGCTTAAATACCTTTACCGGCGTGCTGTAGTTTACACTACCTGTAAACGAGTTTTCGTTAAGTTTTGAAAACAAGGTTGTATTGTCTTTACCTAAAGTAGTTACGTTGGCGAAGAACGGACCATTACCACGGTAAGGGCCGTTATAACTAATTTTACGTTGGTTAGGCTGATCGTTTATAACATTGTTAAAGCCTAATACCCAGGTTACTTTAGCGCCTTTTTCGCCTACCGGATGGTTACCTTCTAATGTTGATTTCAACAAGGCTTTTTGTAACAGGTCAAACGCAAAGTATCTTACATCAGCAGTTGAGCTTTCGTTGGTTCCGGTTCTTTGCAAATGCTGATCATCGTATATACGATTGTAAATGTTTTTAAAGGTGATCTTGCTCTTTCCGAAAGTATATCCAAGATTGAATAACGCGCCAATGTTGGTTGAGAACTTGTAAACATTGTCAATGTAATCGTTATTATAATCATGGCGCAAAACATCACTTTGTATAGTTTGCGAATTACGGTAGGTTAAAGCAAATATGGCTCCTAAGCGGTTTCCGCTTTCAAAATCTTTAACCTTACCCAAAGTAAATTGATAGTTTTGAGTTGGCAGCGCTTTGTTAGTATATTTAGAGAAGTTGCGTTGCGGTAAAAATTTTAGTAGCGCAGATTTATTTTGATCAGAGCTTAACCCATTGCCTAATACTGTAGTGCTTGGAAAACCTGATGGCAATTGTTTATCGCCATTGTCAAAACCCAAATAGTCTGTAGCGTTACGTGTACCGCTTTTAAAATCTTTAAAAGTTGAAGCAGTGTTATAACCCGCCCCAATGCTAAACGATAAGAAATTTTGATCAGGAAGATCTTTAGTAGTAATATTGATCAAACCACCGGCAAAATCTGCCGGCTGATCAGGTGTAGCTGTTTTGGTGATTGTTAACGCTTCAACAAGGTTTGAAGGAACAATATCGAAAGAGAAAGCTTTTCTGTTAGGCTCAGTACTTGGCAACCATGAACCGTCTAGCATAGCGTTATTGTAACGATCGCTCAAACCGCGTACTACAACAAACTTATTATCTTGTACGGTAGCACCACTAACACGCTTTAACACGTCTGCAGTGTTTCTATCCGGTGAGCGTTTAATAACCTCAGACGATACACCATCCGAAATTGATACGCTGTTTTTCTGCTGAGCATATAATGACGCCGCTGATGCCTGACGAAAAGTTGCTCTTACAACAACTTCGCCCAGAGACTGTTTAGCAGCTTCGCCTAAGATAATGTCCAGATTGGTAACTTGTCCGGCTTTAACTTCAACATCAGATATAGCCTTGGTTTCGTAGCCAATGTATTTTATTGTCAGGGCATATTTGCCGGGCTGAAGACCAGAAAATATATATTTTCCGTCAACATCTGCCGCGGCACCTTTAGTTGTGCCGTCAATGCCAACTGTTGCGCCAATCAGCGCCTCAGCGGTTTTTTGATCGGTTATTTTACCGGTTATTTTTCCCAGATCCTGGGCTGAAAGATTTACGTTTATTATAAAAGCTATAAAAACTGTAAGGAGGAGATTTTTTGATTTTAACATAATGCTTAATAATACCGGCAAAATTACCGGCGTAGCATTAAGCCAATGTTAATTGCAGATTATCAAATTTGGGGTTTTGTTAAAACTTAGCGCCTTTAAGAAAGCAGTTTTTAAAGGCGCTAAAATCACTTAACAATATTATAAGTATTTTATTTTTAAATAGTTATCCCACTAGCACCAATGGTAAATTTATGCCTGAAAACGATTACATGAACAAGCGGGAAAGGAAATGTCGTATTACGAAAACGTGATATTTCCCTTGATCAGATTATTTTAAAGTAACCTTTTATTAACACATGTTGTTGCGTATAGGGCTCTGGTTTTATTTATCATCAAATCATTCTTCTGTATCTTAAAGTGAATTTTCCAAGTAGCAATCCGGGGTGTTATACTTTAATCCTTGCGCCTTAATCCTTGCGCCTTTTATGTTAAAATAATTTACGTTGGATTAAACCGTTAACAAAATTATAGTCTATATCATATACAGCAGATAAATACTGTTCTACTTAACAATTTTTTTAATCAATTATGAAAAGGATATATCAACAAGTAGCAATGGCCGCCTTTAGTGGTTTATTGTGTGTTACGCTAGCATTGCCCGCCGACGCTCAGCGCCGTGGTACAGGCGGTGGCGGCGGTGGCGGCGGTGGTGGTGGTTTTAGCCGCGGAGGCGGCGGTGGAGCTGGTGGTGGTGGCGGTTTTAGTCGTGGGGGCGGTGGGTTCTCTTCACCTTCACCAAGACAAAACGGTGGCGGCTTTTCTACACCTTCGCCACGTACTAACGGTGGTGGCAATGACGCCCGTCGCGGTGGTTTTAACCGCGATATGTCGAGCCAGCAGCCTAACGCAGTTTCGCCGGGTACAAATGATGCCCGCCGCGGTAGTTTCAACCGCGACATGTCAACCCGTCAACCTAATGCTGTTTCTCCACGAGGAAATAACAATGCCGTTGGTGGTAACTTTGGTGCAAGACGTGGTACTGTAGGCCCTAATGTTGCAACAGGCCGGTACGGATCTGGTGCAAACATTGGCCGTGGCGGTTTTTACAGAGGAGGCCGTTATTATGGGGGTGGCGTAAACTATGGCAACAGAAATTACGGTGGCCGCTATTACGGCAACACTTATGGTCGTTGGGGAGGATCTCGCGGCTATTATTTTAACCGTGGTTTTTACAGCAGTTTATATTATCCGCGCCTTGGTTTTAGTTTAGGTGTGTTACCTTATGGTTACTATCCGTTTTACTGGGGTGGCTCACAATATTACCTGAGCGGTGGTTATTATTATCAATACAATAACAACCAATACACAGTTGTTGAGCCACCTTTGGGTGCGGCTGTAAGCAGCCTGCCAGACGGCGCTGAATCTGTAGTGATAAACGGCGAACAGTATTACGAACTAAACGGCGTTTACTATTTACCAACTACCCGCGATGACGGCAGTATGGTTTACGAAGTTGTTGGTAAAGACGGACAGTTGGATACCGGCAGTATGGCCGATGTGGCTGCTCCTACCATTGCCGACGCACACGTTGGCGAAATTGTAAACGAATTGCCACCTGATACCCGCAGGGTAACGTTGAACGGCGACACGTTTTTGGTATCGCCAGATCAATATTATTATCAGCCGATACCGGGCACTAACACTTATAAAGTTGTAGCGGTACCGATTGTAGAGCCCTAATATTTTTAATTTATGATAAACAAGAAAGGCGACCTTTGTAGCCTTTCTTGTTTATCATAAATACTATCTTTATTTACCGTTATAGCTTATCTTAAAAATAGTTCCTTTCAAATCATCAGCTACATAAAGCGATCCGTCCGGCCCTTGCGCCAAGCCGATTGGGCGGTATTGTGTAGTTGTGCTGCCGGTTTCCTGTCCAGAGAAGTTGTCTGCAAATACTTCCCAGTTGCCGGATGGCTTACCGTTTTTAAACGGCACAAAGGCTACAAGATATCCCTTTTTCATTTCGGGCGATTGCGCATGGAAGGCCATAAAAGCGCCGTTACGGTATTTTGCAGGGAACGATTTGCCGGTGTAGAACAACAGATCGTTAGGTGCGAAGTGCGCAGGGATAACAGTTAATGGCTCCAAGTATTTTATATCCGGCGATCTCTTACCATCACCGCCATACTCAGGCGATTGTACATATTTATTCTGAAAATTATCATAATAAGCAAAAGGCCAGCCGGCGTCAACACCTTGCTTCAACTCGTAAAGCGCTTCGGCAGGTAATTGCGCCACCTGTTGCGATGTATAATATTGCGGAAATTTATTATCCAGGCTGCGACCGTGCTGCGTAACAAAAATGGTTTTGGTAACCGGGTTAAAATCAATACCTACCGAGTTTTTTACCCCGGTTGCAAACTTAACACCGTCCGAATAAGTCTGATTCGGCTTATCGGCCTTAAACTTCCACACCCCACCTACCGAATCGCGCAGCGGGCAACCAGGTATGCCCATAATTGAACCTTGTGCACGGCAGGCATCAGAGTAAGACCCAACCGCCACATATAGATCGTTCCTATCATCAATAACAAATGCCTTTGCATTATCGGCACGTTTATCAACCAGGCCGGTTACTATCAGTTCAGGTTTATCGGCATCAATAACCTCATTCTTTGCGTTGAGCTTATAACGGTAGATTGCGCTGTTGGATGAAGAATATAAATAACCGTTGATAATTTTAATGCCGGTACCCGGATAATCGCCAAAACCAGCTTTAGTTTCAAAATAGCCGTCTTTGTTGTTATCGGTTAAGTAATATAACCCCTTACGGTTACGAATATTGTTTTGCTTTACGTAGATATTGCCATTAGCAGTTACCACCATGTGCCTAACCGGGCCCAATGTATCAGCTACAATATTCACCGAAAAACCTTCGGGTACTTTAATAGTTGGAGCGGGCGGTAGTATTTGTGTATTAATGGTTAAACTGGTTAAGCCTGCTAAGGCAAGCATAGCACCAGTAATATAAAGCGATGTCTTTTTCATTCTAATTAAAAATTGTAGCGTCTAAAGTAGGGAATGAAAAGCGAATGTTGCGCGCATAACATTCCTTTTACATAAGGGTTAATGGGATTGCAAATCCTATGCTCGTCGGGTCCGGAATTTAAAATCCGAACCAACATGAGCCACGGATAAAGTTCGAAGGTTAGCGCGTTCCTAGTTGGATTTCATATAGACTTAAAGCATACTTATTATTCTTAATTCCCGGAGTCCATCGTGGCAAAGCTTTTATAAACCTAAATAGCTTCTTCTCCACTTTGGGGTGCGTTGACCAGACAGACTTGAAGTTGCTCAATTTACCGTCATAACCAATTACAAACGTGAGTGAAATCGCACTTGGTTCATCACGATAAAAATCTCGATATTTATTGTTCAGAGTGTCGCGGAATTTTCGCTCGCCACCTGGATATTGCGGGAGGACATCCAATAGCCCTAATCGAAATGCATGTTTCTCTCCTACAACTTTATATATCGCCGTAGCATCACCGTCTTTCGTTAGAATTCCTTCCGTATAGGTAATAGTATCCTTAGCATTGTTCTCCAACTTTGGTGCTGGTTGCGCATTTACTACATTCGCCAAAGCAATCAAAATAAGTATAGGAGTAACAAATAGCATCTTCATATAGTAAAGATAATTAAGAGTTACCGGTAACATTATTTTGTTTATTTAATTGCAGCAGGTCTACCCACCCAAAGCGCCGAATTCCCTGACTATACAAATCACCTCAAATCCACCATCTCAACACCCGGATACGCCTTGGCATCAAAATTAAAAATGCTCTCTGCCGGTTGCATAGCAGTTACTGCACCACGCAGGGTGTAAGTGTACCGCCCGCCGGTGTTATCAAAAAACGTAGCGCTGTATATTTGCTTTAAAGTTTTATCTACGGCGAGCCTTATTTTAAAAAAAGATGCTTTGCTATCCTCTGGTGTAAGGTCTACCGTTTGATATAGTTTACCGCTTATTTTTTGGGTACCGGTAAAAATATATTTATAACCTTTTTGATATAACGTAAAAAGCTGAGCCGGGTTAAAACTTTCGGCTTTTGTATTTGCATCGTTTACCGTTACTTCTTTTTCTGCTTTTAAATAAGTCCATTGCGTTTTGCCGTTGCTGATTATCTCTTGCTGCAGATCGTTTGAGCCCGGCTTATAAAGCGTTATTTTAAATTTATTGGCTTTAGGTTGAGTTATCAGCACACCATTTTGCGACTGCCTAATACCCGATGCCTGGGCATCAACAGTAAAAACAAAATCTGTTTTGATAGTATTAAAAGTGCGGTATTTGGCGGCTACACCATCTAATATCTTTTTAGCCTCTGCATCTTTCTGCGCAAACACATTTGCTGATGATAATAGCAAAGCAGTGTATAGTATTAATTTCTTCATCTATGTTTTGACTTGTTTTTGAGGAGAACGTTTAAGCCCTCTCTAAATCTTCCCCTGAAGGGGGAGACTTCTTAAATAAGTTTTTAAAGCCCTCCCCTTAAGGGGAGGGTTGGGTGGGGCTAATCCTTATTCGCCAACGTTTCAAAATATTGCATCAACGAGTATTCATCCGGATATAAAACCTCGCGGGCTTTGCTACCCTCAAACGCGCCCACTATACCGGCAGCTTCCAGCTGATCAATTATACGCCCTGCGCGATTATAACCCAATTTTAGCTTACGCTGAATTAACGAGGTTGAACCCTGTTGATGCATTACAATAAGACGAGCAGCTTCTTCAAACATCGGGTCTCTATCGTCCGGATCAAAATCTCTAGGAGCATTACTTTCGCCCTCGCCAACATATTCCGGCAGTTCATAAGCGCTTGGATAGCCACGTTGTGAGCCAATAAAATCTGAGATCTTCTCCACCTCCGGCGTATCCACAAACGCGCACTGCAAACGAATCAGATCACTACCTGTTGAGAACAGCATATCACCACGACCGATCAACTGATCTGCTCCGCCGGCATCCAATATAGTCCGCGAATCAATTTTTGACAACACCCTGAACGCCAGTCTTGATGGGAAGTTAGCCTTGATAGTACCTGTAATAATATTTACTGATGGCCTTTGCGTTGCTATAACCAAATGTATCCCCACTGCACGGGCCAGCTGAGCAATACGCGCAATTGGCATCTCCACTTCTTTACCTGCGGTCATCATTAAATCGGCAAACTCGTCTATCACCAGTACAATAAATGGTAGGTAGCGGTGCTTTTCAGGGTTGCTTATTTTACGGTTGATGAATTTGGCGTTGTACTCTTTAAGATTACGCACCTGCGCATCTTTCAACAGATCATACCGCTGATCCATCTCAATACAAAGTGAGTTAAGCGTATTTACTACTTTTTTGGTATCGGTGATTATCGCATCACCTTCATCTGGTAGTTTAGCCAAAAAGTGGCGCTCAATTTTGCGGAACAGCGTTAGCTCTACCTTTTTTGGATCAACCAAAACAAACTTTAACTCGGCAGGATGCTTTTTGTAGAGCAGCGATACAAGTATGGCATTGATACCTACCGATTTACCTTGACCGGTAGCACCGGCGACCAGTAAGTGTGGCATTTTGGCCAAATCGGCTATAAACACCTCGTTTGATATGGTTTTACCCAGGGCGATAGGCAGCTCCATAGTGGTGGTCTGGAACTTTTCTGATGCCATCATAGATCGCATAGAAACCATTTCAGGGTTTTGATTTGGCACCTCTATACCGATAGTACCCTTACCCGGCATAGGCGCAATAATACGAATACCCAAAGCGGCAAGGCTAAGCGCAATATCATCTTCCAGGTTTTTTATTTTGGAGATACGCACACCCGGCGCAGGTATTATTTCATAAAGCGTTACTGTTGGGCCAATGGTAGCCTTTATCTTATCAATCTCAATATTGTAATGATTGAGCGTTTCAACAATCTTGTTCTTATTGGCTTCTAACTCTTCAGAGTTAACCTGTATTTTGTTTGAGCCGTAATTTTCTAACAGATCCAACGGTGGCATTTTGTACGATGCAAGATCAAGTTTATGGTCATACGTACCAAACTGATCTACCAGTGATTTAGCTTTATCATCGTCCGCCTTTTCAACATTTAATACAGGTGTTGGGCGCTCTATTTCTAAGGTAAGCGGGATATCGCTACCAATTTCAGGATCTGCGTTTTCATCGTCAGGCCTCAATACTACTGTTTCATGAAATACCGGCTCGGGTTCAACCGGCCTTACTATCTCTGTCTTTACGGTATTAGCAGATGAATTAGCGGCCGATGCGCGTGGCCATTCTACCGGCTTTGATGGGATCTCTTCAATCAATTCAACCGGTTCAGAAAAACTTTCTTCATCTGTAACATCGGCACCGGCCATTACCGGCTTTGATTTACGCTCCGGCAATTTAAAATCAATATTATAAGCAATTATGAGTACAGTAAGCGCTGCAAAAATCAGTATGCCAGCAGTGCCGGCCTGTCCTATCTGCGCATCAAGCAAACGGTTACTCCAAAAACCAAACTGCCCCTCTAAAAAGTGCGGATAGTCTATCATGAACGCGTGGAAAAAACCAATAGCAACCGATACGAATGCCAGCACAAAAAAAGAGTAGCCCAGGGTTTTACCTAATGAGAATATGCGCACCTTAAACAGCATGCGGTATCCGATTATAAAAAACACAAATACAAACACGAAGGATGCAATACCAAACCACTCAAATATAAACTGGTTAGATAGCAGCGCGCCAAATTTGCCCAGCCAGTTATCAACCACAGGGTCGGTAATGCCTTTTTCAATAAGTTCTTTTTGGGTTTTAAACAGATTGCTCCAGCCTCCATTGTTGGCAGAAACATAGCTCTGATCCTGCTCCCAGGTAAACAGATATGATGTAAAGGCTATTAAAAAAAAGATGGAAAGGATCAGAAAAAACAATCCGGCTATTTTAATAACACGGCCATCCTGCAGGTTAAAAACAGGCATACCATCGCTTACCGGCCTTGACGGGCGCACTCTAGTGCCTTTTTCTGAAGGCTGGCGCGGCGAATTTTCTTCCTTGAAACTATTTGATTTAAACTGATTTCCTTTAATTGGCATCCAAATTATAGCGTAGTATATGCAAATATAAAGTTACACAGATTAAACAACTATGCGGTTAAAGTTTTAAATTTTTTAGTAATATTGAAATCAATGAGTACAGAATTACTTGAACAATATGTTACCGAGAGCAACCTGGAAGGCCTAACGGCTTTGCTGACTGAAAACCCGGCCTTAGCTACAAAAATAACCAGCTACCATGTATCGCCGTTGATGTTATCGTGCTATTACAAAAAACCCGAGGTTACAACTTTGTTGTTAAACTACACCGGCGAGCTGAATCTTTTTGAAGCAGCGGCAACCGGCAAGTTTGATACACTTGCTCACCTTATTTATACCAACCCCGATGCCATTAACAAATATGCCGATGATGGCTTTACCGCTTTAGGTTTGGCCTGTTATTTTGGGCAGTTTGAGGCTGCCCGCTACCTGGTTTTAAAAGGTGCAGATGTTAACCTATCGTCAAAAAACGGTTATCACGTTTATCCTTTGCATTCTGCCGCGGCAGGAAGCTACACAGATATTGCCCGCATGCTGGTTGAAAGTGGCGCCGATATCAACGTAAAGCAACAAATGGGTGTTACGCCAATTCACTCTGCCGCTCAAAACGGTAATTTAGAACTGATAATATTATTGCTAGAAAAAGGTGCTGCCGTTGATGTCAGAATGGAAGGCGGCAAACTACCCGCAGATTTGGCCCGCGAAAAAGGCTTTACAGAAATTGCAGATATTTTAGGGTAAAAAAGAAGGGCCAAAAATAAAAGCCTTGGTGGGTTTCCTGTCCCTAAAAACCCGGCTTTTACTTTTAACCCTCTTTAAAAAACTATATAGTAATGCTATTATTAGTATAAGCTATTAGCTACCATATCATAATAGTTGTAGGTGGGGGCGCTTTGCAGATTGGCCAGTTTACCCGCTGCGTTAGCTAAATTAATAACCACCTGATCGCCATATTTTTGCTTTAAGCTTTTAACAAATACCCACTGCATGTAGCGTAAAGGCATTTTGGTAGCGCGCACTTGTTTAAAAAATTGCGGATCAGTAGCCACCATAGCTGCCAGATCATGGTAAAACTCCGGAATATTTGGCGCAGGCGATGTCATTGTAGGATACTCTTTACCCCACTTTGCATAAAACTCAGTAAACTGTTTCTCTTTTTGCGGATAGGTGTGATAAACCCAATCGCTTGCAGTATTGTAAATGTAATCCAGATATGTTTTAAAAGGGGCGTATTCCAAATTCTGTGTTAGCGCCTGCTTAAAGCAATCGGTATTATTCTCTATTAAGGTTGTGATGTTTTGCGGGTCGCGGGTTGTTAACACTTCGTTAATGGGGCACTGTGCAGCAGCTTTTAAACCAAAAGCCACAAAGCACACAAGGATTACGTTTTTCATAATTTCAGCCTTTAAATTGGTTGGTTAATTAAAGATATAACATTTCAATCACAATAATGTTACAAAAAAGCAAAAATTTTTCCTTGCGAGACTAAAATAATTTTATAAGTGTACATTAAACACAGGTGTGTTCTTAGTACATTAATTAACCTAAGGTTAATTAATTTTTAACCTGATTTATAGGTAATTATACGGATGGGAACGGCTTGTTATAAATAACAAATACCTACGGAATTATTATTACTGTAGTAAAAAGGTTCAAAGCTTTCACCTTCAGCCAATTGGCAATCTACTATCATAGAAGTAAATAAAACATCGCCAAAAAGGTTGGCTATGGCCGCGTCGGCGGCATCACGACCGGTGGAGATCTTAACAATGCCGTTCAGCGGTGCAAGGCCTGTGGCATCAAACAAAACCCATTCTCCGCTTAAATAAGCTTCAAAACAGGCATGGAAATCTGCCGGTTTAAGTTTGTAAGAATAGCCGGTAAAATAACGTGCGGGTATATTCAACGCGCGGCACAGCGCAATGCCTAGATGTGCAAAGTCACGACATACACCGGCCTGTTCTGTAACAGTATCAAATGCCGAAGTACTGGTATTACTAAAACCGCTTAAATATGTTATATTTTTGTTTATCCATTTGGTGAGGGCCAATACCTTGTAAAATGAACCGTTAATATGGCCAAAAAGATTATTGGCTAACCTGTACAACCTATCCGATTGGCAATAACGGCTGGGGTTAAGATACGGCATAATTGACGGCTCAACCCGCGACATTATTATTTCCGGCAAGCCGGCAAAATCTACCAGCTTAAAACAATTATCAACTGTGGCCTTATAGCTTAGTTTAATCATGCCCGTTTCGGCAGCCTCAAAACGTATCAAACGGTTCTCGCCGCTAACAGCGGGCAGCTCTTCGGTTTTTATGTAGGGCGATATAATAAACTCCTCGCTCAATACAGTTTGGTACTGATTGCGCAAGGCATTAATACTTAACATCAACGTACTCCCCGCCGCTGCCTTATACTCCATCTCGGTGAATACGTTGAACTTCATTTATAATTATTTTTTTAAGGTACTTTATCAAACGCCGCGTCCATCCAGTCTTCAGATATATTGTCAAGAGCCGCCTTTAATTCTTCGGCCCATTGGGTTGAAATATTCTCCAGATCTTTTTTCTCGTAACGCTTTTCTATAATTTCAAAACTGTCTTTTTTATATATGGCAACATCTATCGGAAAATCTACATTGTTTGAGCTTACCCGGGTAGAATCAAACGACAGGAAACCTGCCTTAAGCGCCAGCCGTAAACTTGAATCCTCGTTAAGCGTGCGGTTAAGTATAGGTTTGCCGTGACCCGAGTTACCAATAATTATAAACGGTGCCCCTTGTCCTAACTCAACCCAGTTACCTTCCGGATATAGCAGAAACAGTTTGTGCTCGTCGTCGTCTTTCAACTGCCCGCCTATTATAGAGTGCAAGTCAAAGTTAAAACCAGCCTTTTCCAACGATTCCCTATCCTCTGCCGCTACACGTTTAATCTGATCGCCAAACGCGTTTACCGCTTTGTACAGCTTATTATATTCAGTTGTTTCTAACAACTCATTAAAGTATACTATAGCCTTATCCCGGGTTGAACGCAGGCCACTCGTCATAATAAAAAGAGAAAACTTGTCTTTTTGTTCTATCGTAATTTTCTTTTTTACAGTAGTATCTGTTCCCGAGGTTATGCGGGTATCGGCAATGGCCAGCAACCCTTCTTTAACCTTAATCCCTAAGCAATAAGTCATTATAAAATAAGTATCAGTTTGCAAAAATTTGAAGCCCCCAAAATACTAAAATCAGCCCGTTAAAACCCTGCCCTTTTTTAAAAACTTATTTTATCAAATATTACGTAAGTAATAAATATTAGCTAAATTTATAGCGCCTGTGGAAATTTAGCCATTGATAAGAATGCTTGTATGCCCCCTAACATATAGCCGTTTTAGCGTATTAATTGTAAAGCTATGAGGGTTCATTTTTTTACAAGGATCGATCCGTTTAACCGCTCTGCCTTTTACCATTATAGTTCTTTTCAAAACCTGCGCTCTGTAAAAGTATTGAGCCTTGTTTACTTCATTGTTAGTTTATCCTTAAGGCTTTTGGTGACGATGGCAGAGATGCCTATAGAGAATGTTGATCACATTGATGACTTTAAGCAGGCCAACTGGATCTCTATTTTTGTTTCCCCATTTTTCTACCTCGGGGCCGTTTTTTTACTAAAGCATTACCAGGAAACCGTTAAAATGCGAACAATTGCACGGGCGTTTACCGTGCTATTTGCGTTTTTTGTTATGGTGAGTTTTATGCGCGCTACGTTTTTCACTATGCATAACCCCCGCAATACACTGGTAATGTATTCGATAGGGCTTATAATGATAGCCATTTTTTACACCTTTGAGCATTTTGAAACCATTTTTTTGGCATTGGCAACAGGCATTTGCTTTTCGTTGCTTTTGCCCTTATACCAAAACGGAATAAATGAGTTGGTGATGAATAACCTAGCATCGCTGGTGCTGCTTATTGTGTTTTTCTGCATGTCAAGATATACCTTTAGCTACCGGGCAGATAATTATTTAAAACTAAAGGCCATTGAACAAAAAAACCGCGAAATTGAACAGGCCATAAGGGCAAAGAACGAAATACTAGGCGTTGTGGCACATGATCTGCGCAACCCGCTTTCGGCCATAAAAACCGCTGCTGCAATTATGAAAATGGAGAAAAAAATGGATCTTGGCGACCACGAAAACCTGGAAATGATCCAATCATCGTGCGATAAGGCGGCGGGTATTATTAATGATCTGTTGGAAACCGCGCATGAAGAGCAGCACCTTGATTTTGATACGGAAAGAGTAGAACTAAACCAGTTTTTGTTGAAAATTGTTGACGAATGGGTTAAAAGCAAACATGGCCAAACCAACATTTTATATTATGGCCTGCAGCAACAGGTATTTGCCCGTATCAACATTGAAAAAATGGGGCGGGTGATGGATAACCTGATCAGCAATGCTATAAAATTTTCGGGACCCAGCAATCACATTGAAATATTACTGAACGCTAATAACGATGAGGTTTTAATTGATGTAAAAGATTTTGGCATGGGCATTCCGCAAGAATTGCTGCCTTTTATTTTTGAACGTTTTTCAAGAGCAAGCCGGCGCGGAGTTCGCGGCGAAGAATCAGTTGGACTGGGCCTTAGTATAGTGCGCCAGATAGTAACCAAACATGGCGGGGATATAAAAGTGGCCAGCGTTGAAAAACAAGGCACTACCTTTACAATAAACATGGTGAGAGTTATATAATACTCTATATTTTACCAGAAAAAACTCATATTCAGTATTAGCGTAACTCAAATGAGAGAGATCATTTCAACTATAGACGAAATTGTTAAATATGGGCTTGAATCAGGGTTGAAAGTTTCTAACAAAGAACAATTACTGAAGCGCAACTTCGTTAAAATTTACAGTTTGTATTTCGATATAGCATACAAATTTGACGGAACGGAATATCCACCCTACGACAGATCGAAATTTTCTGACATAAGAAAAAATGTTTCAAGCAACTTTAGTCACTATGGTCTGTACAAAACTATTCTTGATATTAGTGATGTTGGAAACCTAAATGATATGGCAATCGGGGATGCCATAGACGACATTGCAGATATAATTACGGAGCTGTTAGAAGTTAAATGGAGATTAGAAAACAACAGTTTGGAAGATGGATTATGGTATTTTGAACTGACTTTTAAACATCACATCCAACAGCATATAATTAATCTGTTAAACTTTATGAATCAAAAAAACAGTTCGTCATAAATCAGTTAATAACAACTCTCTCTTAAATTTGACTGAAGTAACATTTTATGCTACAGCCGTACTGCTCAAAAAATGGGCATTAACCACGTTTAGCAATTCATTCAGATCAAAAGGCTTGGTTAGCAAATGGTCTGCTCCGTAACTTCCTAAAGATTCTAAAACACGGGGGTAACCTGTTATCATCACTACAGGCACATGGCTGGTACGCGGGTTGATTTTGATCTGATGGCAAAGTTCGCCGCCATTAATACCCTCTAATATATAGTCAACTATCACCATTCCGGGCTTGGCGTTACGCACACATTCGTAGATATTATCAACATGCGAAGCACATTCAACCTCATAACCTTCTGCAGTAAGCGCTTCGTTTAACAACTCAAGCAGGTCGTTATTATCATCAATCACTAATATTTTCTTTGCCATTTATAAGTTCAATAAAAGATTAAGATTTAACAAACATTTGTTGATACTTGTTTTAGGAAAAGGCATTATATCGGATAAATATTTATCCACTGCGTGGTATTACTTTCGGTTGATCTTACTTCCGCACCTGCTAACAAAACATTACATTTGAAAACATGCTAACGTTAACCACCCACACGCTTGAGAAGATGGAGCTACTGTTAAAAACAGCCGGTTACAGGGTGCGGTATGAGAAGGGAAACTTTAAAACCGGGGCATGCCTGCTGCAAAACAGTAAAATAATAGTTATTAACCGTTTCT
>Ga0247817_10000620_pt1 | contig 19090 bp, 21 predicted proteins | sample UWRJL212509R1_FD_178010 | JGI IMG/M metagenome (GOLD analysis project Ga0247817, IMG submission 178010) | Plant litter microbial communities from Arlington Agricultural Research Station in Wisconsin, United States - UWRJ-L212-509R-1 | ecosystem: Environmental > Terrestrial > Plant litter >...
GTTAAATTAGCTATGCTTTTTGTTTCGCTGCCGCCGCCATTAGGCTTAAGCACCAGGTTAGAACCATTAATGGTATATTTTAAAAATGATGTAGTATCAGCTTTTAATATCTCATTCTGCTTATAAGGTTTGCCGGTTACAAAGGCATTACCATTGCTGTTGTATATTTCAAACCACCAGTTAATGTTATTAGTGGCATCAAATTTTACGGTGGTATCTTTTACCAGGGTATTATCATTTACGCTATATACAAGTGTGTGGCGGTGATTAGGCATCCATCGCCCAACTATCAAAGCTGCATTTTTGGACGATATTTTTACCTCCGGATCTTTTTTGCATGCCGTGACACTTACAACAAATAATATAAATGTAAATACATTGTAGATTTTTTTCATAGCAGCAGACCAGGTTTAGATGTTTAACAAAAATATAAAGATTTGTTTTAAAGTTTTAGTTATGCTTTATAATATTTTTGCCTTATGAAAGATGTACTGGGCCAATGTGTATACGATTATTACAAGGGAATAGTTGGCTACAAACTTTGGATCTACAATAAATATGGCCCCCGTGAGGAAATGCCGACTGAAGTTTATTTTAGAAACGATGACGACATGCCCGATATGGAATGGCTGGCGCTTGAGCGTTGTAGCGGCAGCGTGCTTGATATTGGCGCTGGCGCCGGTAGTCATGCTCTTATACTACAGCAACACGGCAACGCGGTAACAGCCTTAGATATATCACCATTACTTGCCGATGTTATGCGTAACAGAGGTGTGAATAATGTAATTGAGGCAGATGTTTTTGAGTACAACACAACAGGTTTTGATACTATTTTGTTATTGATGAATGGCATTGGCCTTGCCGGAACAATTGTGCGGTTAAGGCAATTGCTTAAGCATTTTCATACGCTTCTTAACCCTGATGGGCAGGTGCTGTTTGATTCGTCTGATGTGGCCTATTTATATAGTGGTGATGCGCCGACTGAACATTATTACGGTGAAATAGCTTATCAGTACGCGTATAAGGGTGAGAGAACTGATTGGTTCAACTGGCTTTATGTAGACGAAAAAACAATGCTACAAACAGCATCAGAATGCGGCTTTGATATGGAGGTTTTGCTGGAAGATGAATTTGGGCAATACCTGGCAAGGCTAACGGCAAAAAAATAGTTTTAGTTACCCAAGAGCTTTTTCTTTTGCGCATTAAATTCATCCTGGGTAAGTGCGCCGGCATCTAAAAGCTTTTTTAATTTAAGCAGTTCGTCAGCTACACCGGCGGGCGGTGCAGATGCTGCGTTAACTGCAGATGAACAAGGCGTAACTTCGCAGGCAGCAATGGCTTCTTCAATCCATATGTCAAAGTTTATCAGGCCGTTGCCTTTAACAACCAGTATTATTTTGTTGCCATTATCGGTTAACCGGCTACCTGTTTTTATTTTCTTTATTACAGCGTTGCTATGCGCGAAATCTTTACGCGCGCTCAGATCATTACTGCTACGGCGCGGCGGTAAAAATGAAGGTTGAGTAGCGGTTATATATTTAAAATTGCCGTCGGGCATTGAGCCTAAAGCTACTTTCACTGTATCGCCAACATGGTAAGTTTTTCCGTTAGAAGCTTTGTATTCATTTTGTGCAAAGCCCGTAAAAGGCAATAAACAAAAAATAGCGATAATGATATTTTTCATATTATAGCGTGTCTGATATCAAAGGTAGTGATTATGATGCTTAAGATCGAAGCCTCATTTTTCTTTAACTTGTTACCATCTTTTTCCGCCGCGTCCTGCTATCAAATAAGCTACTGAACCTAAAAAAGGCGCAAATAAAACCACAGCAAGCCATAAAATTTTAGTGGTGCTGTCTTTAAAAGACGACTTCATAATATCAATTATGCAGTAAATAGCCAGTACGGCGTATAGTATGCCAAATATTGAAGTGCCGAAACCAAAGCCTAAAAAAAGTAAATTATTCATACAGGTTTTTAAACTAAGATAATGTTTAGCGCGACTTATTACAGCATATTTGCATAATTATTGTGATGCACAGCCTATGAAGATCTTTCAGCAACATATTCAACTTAGCCAGCGCCGCCGCGGTTTTCATTTAATTACTGCCGAGGTTATTCACGCCCTACCTCAAATTGGTGAGATAAAAACAGGCATTTGCCAGGTATTTATTCAGCATACATCAGCATCGTTGACCATAAATGAAAACGCCGACCCCACCGTGCGCAAGGATTTTGAAATGTATTTCAGCAAAACGGTACCAGAAAATGATCCTGAATATTTGCATGATGATGAAGGCCCGGACGATATGCCCGCCCACCTAAAAGCATCTATGTTAGGCGCATCAGTAACCATTCCGATCCGCAACGGTAGGCTTGCTTTGGGTATTTGGCAAGGTATTTATCTATGCGAGCACCGCAATTACGGTGGGCAGCGCGCTTTGATGATCACTGCCTGGGGTGAATGAGCGCCTACGTAGCTGATAACCAAGCTTCAATAGCTCTAAAGCATATTTTTTATCAGCTGTTGTTTTGATGTAAAAACTTATCCAACCTGTATTTTTAAATACGTGATGATCCTGTATTTTTCCATCTGACATTAACTGCTGTTTGAGCTGGCGGTTAAGTAGCATATCAAGTAATCCGTTTCCATGAATATGTCCTATCTCACGGCCTTTGTAATTAAATTGTATGCCGCCGTATTTGTGTAAAGTTATGGTCACCCCCTCCCATCGAATTACGTCATGCTCAATCTCATCTATCAGGTCCAAAAGCAAGGGATTGGTTAATAAAGTGGATATTTTCAACCAGCTATCAAATACAAATCCTAAACCCGGAATATGCTTTAAGAAACCTAAATACCTTACAACAAACCAAAACATTATTTAGCCTCACTTAATTCCTTAATATGTTCCATTACGCGCCAATGCACATTGCGGGTAATACTCTTTGCCCATATATCATAATACCAGGTTGGGAACACGTATAATTTATACCAACTGTTGCCTGTTAATGTGGTAGTTCCATCGCCATTGTCTTTTAAAATAAACTGACCGCGCAAAATATCAATGTGGCCCATTATTTCAGGATCACGGGGTTGATGGGTTACATCAAAAGTTAAGTTTTCATTCTCATCATAGGTTACAATCTTCTCATCAAACACATACCCGTTACTGAAAATACACTTACGCCCTGCACCAACGTGATAGCCTGTTACAGTTGATTGCACCGGACTAGGCATTCCCACCTTAAACAACCAGTATTTATTCTCTTCTTTTATATGCTCAAATGCAACTACATTTTTCCAGATCTTATCGGGAGTTGCGTTAATGACTAATTGATCTGACACCATGTTTTGATAATGATGTTCTGAAATGGAGTCAGTTATAAAAACCAGAAATAATGCTGCAAAAATACTTGAGTTTAAGGTTGAATTATCTTCCTTAAACATTGAGCGTCCGGCAAAGGCTCCGGCTGATATACATATAATAAGCAAGGGTGAGACAATGATTAGGCAAACTATGCCTTCACCTAAGAACATCGCGCTTAACACTATTGTTATAATACCATTTAAGATAGATCTGTTAATCAGTTGTCTTGATGAAATGTTTTCCTTTTGCCAAAACCACGAACTTATCATTCCCATTACAAACGGAATTATAATAAATTCAGAAAATATAAAAGTTCCGTTGGGCCCTTCGTGGTTCCACGTATTTATAATCCAGGCACTAAATCCAATGGCAGTAATAGAGAAAGCGTTGGCGAACAAATAGCCCCTGTTTCGTGGACTGAATATTTTTTTCATGACTTCTATTGTTTTAAGGTATGGTTTATTTTATTGCATCCAAAATATCGTTAAAAGCCTTTTCTATTCTATTAAATTGGAATTCATAACCCGCACCCTCTAAGCGTTTAGGTAAAACCCAGCGACTTTTTAATATCAGTTCTGTTTCGGTCCCAATAATTACAGCGCCCATTGCCAGCAGCCAGGCAGGTGCAGGTAAGCCAAAAGGCATGCCGTAGGCCTTGCGTAATGCTGTCATCATATCGATATTTTTTACCGGGTTGGGTGCCGTACAGTTAACTACGCCATCAATGTTATTATTGTTCAATAAAAATTCCGTGCATGCTGCCGCATCCTGTTCATGTATCCATGATACATACTGCTGGCCGTTTCCTTGTTTGCCGCCCATACGCGCTTTTACCAGATTTAACCAGCGCGGAAAAGCGCCACCGCTCATGCCCATAACAATACCCATCCTCAACGCAATCTTACGGGTTTGCGGAGTGTATGTAGTAAAGAAGGTATCTTCCCACTGTTTACAAACATCAATAGAAAAGCCGGTGCCTGTTTCGCCGTTTTGCTCATCCTGTGGGCGGTCCTCGGCGTGGCGGTAAATTGTTGCTGATGTTATGTTGATCCACAATTTGGGCGGTGCATTTAGTCGTGCAATTACCTTACCTAACAAAGTTGTTGGCAGTAATCTTGATGCGAATATCTCTGCTTTATTTTTCTTAGTATACCTGCAATTAACGTTCTTGCCGCAAAGGTTGATTAACAGATCTGCGTTTTCAAGATCACTAGTCCAGTCACCTTCGGTTTTACCATCCCATTGCCTTGTAAGTATATTTCCATCGGGTGCTTGGTAATTTCTGCTTAGTATGATTATTTCCTCAGCAAGATCTTTGTAATAGTTGGCAAAAACACTGCCCATGTAACCATTGCCTCCGGCTAAAACTATTTTATTATATTTCATTATGATAAGGTTTAGGTAAGTATAATTAAAAGTACAAGCAAACGATAAACGGCCCAGCTAATAGTTAGCCACCAGCCTAATTGCAACAGTTTACTGCGGCGTATATGCTCTAAAAACATAAGGCCTGCTACGGCCATAAAGTAACCCAAATAAACTATTTGATGATGCCCTATAAGCGGAGCAAGTATTAGCATTAAACCTAATAATAAAGCTCCCGTAAAAGATATTGTCATCATGTTGCCTAAATAATCCCAGCGTTTTTGTTTGGCTATAAAACTTATCACAATTCCCTGAAAAATAATCTGGCCACCGCAAATAAAATACTCCCTTAAACTCCCACCCACAGGAATAAAATCTGTCAATAACAAAGTGTATTTTGTTAATATAGCGGCTGTTATAAACCAGGTAATAACTAAATAGGCAATTCTGTAATGTATTTTTAAAGCAGGTTGCAACCCAAATAGCTGTTTTGTTGGTGGTAGTATAACTCTGCGGTTAAGAGAGATAAATGCATACAGCTTATTTAGCAGCCACATTAAGGGTTGAAGGGTAAGCAACTCCTTTAGTATCGGGTATTGAACTGCATACAGCCTCAAAATACTTTCAGCACCATAACTCACCTCCCCTGTTTGTAAGTTCACCAACGCTATCTCGTTAACTGCACGCTGCCTGTCAACCAGTGGACATGTCTCTGTATTTAAGTTATCCTGATAGGCTTTACGCCCGTCGTTAGTAATAATACCTTTTTTTACAAGCGCCCTACTGTAGGCATCGCAAACGGGGCATTCGGCATCAAAAAGTAACAAGTGGTTAGCTAAAGTTTTCATTTTTATATAAATTGAATTTTCAGGAATAATTGAAAATTTACGACAAATTTTTTTATTTGAATATTTTAAGGATAGAACCCCAAAACCAACTTTCCTCCGCTTTTATCATGGTATCTAATGTTTTATCTACGTTTTTTGCTAGTTTATTAATATCATTAATTGATTGGCTAAACGTTTTAAAGTTTTCGTCTTTCTTGTCACCCTCTACTTTGCTAAGCTCATCTAAAACTTTAAGCACAGGGTCTAACTCGCGTTTGCGGCGTTCTTTTGCTACTTGCCGGGCAATGTTCCAGGTGTCTTTATCTGCAAAAAAGTATTCTTTACGTTCACCTGCACGGTGTTTCTTTTCAACCAGTCCCCACCCTATAAGGTCGCGAAGCGTCATGTTGGCATTGCCGCGTGATATCTGCAAATCCTCCATTATTTCTTCTGTGGTCAATTCTCCGGGTGTTATCAGCAATAGCGCATGTACCTGCGCCATGGTGCGGTTTATCCCCCACTCTGATCCCAGCTTGCCCCATGCCTCAATAAACTTTGCCTTTGCTTCAGGTAATTGCATGTACAAATGTAAAATAATGTTTCAAACTTTCAAAACTTATTGAAAGTTTATTTTAAATTAATTGGTAATGATTAGCTACCCCATAAAAAACTTCTCGCGATAGCCCGTTGGTGTCATCCCCACCGCTTTACGAAATACCTTTCTGAAAGCTTTTGGGTCGTTATACCCAGAGTTAAGCATCACCTCCGTCATTTGCTGATTGGTTTGTACCAAGAGTTTCTTAGCTGCTTCAATACGCGTTTTTTGAAGGTATTCTATTGGGGTAATGCCAGTTATTTGTTTAAAACGCCGTAAAATGTTGCGCCTGCTACCGGGTATTTCTTTTATCAGATCTTCAATGGTTCCGTTATGATGAAACCCTTCCTCTATTTGTCGCTGAGCCATTGCAACTAATTGATCGTTATGTTGTTGGGCAGGGTAAAACGTGCTAAAGTAAGTTTGCTGTTCGCGATCCATATCTATAGAGAATAGCTTCGCAATACGCACAGCCACATCCTTGCCGCAGTATTTTTGGAGTAAATGCAGCATTAAATGAAAGCTTGAGGTAGAGCCGCCGCTGGTGTACAAACCACCCTCACCGGTAACAACTTTTTCCGGCTGTAGATTTACTGCCGGGAAAATGCTGTTAAAAGCCTGGCAGGCATCAATGTGTGTGGTAGCAGGCTTGCCATTGAGCAAACCGGTGGCACCTAACAAAAACGCACCTGTACATACACATGCTATTTCTGATCCGCTGCTGAACTGCTGCTGCAGCCATGGAATATAAGCCTGATTAGCTGCAACCGCGCCCCGAATATCGTCCGAGCGGAAAGCAGGAACGAAAATTATATCCTGCTGTGGTGCATCCGCAATATTTTGTGGGTTATAATTGCTGAATTCGGCAGGTAAAAGGTTTTTATCTATACAAAACAGGTTGATATTAAAAGCTGGGTACTTTCCTTCGTCCTTGTAAAAACGGTTAACATTTTCAAAAACATCTAATAAAGCTGCGACACTCAACAGGCGGTAGTTGTAGGTAAGCAATATGCCTAAGTTTTTCATAATGATTGTGTTGTATTAGCAAGGTATACAAAATGTCGCAAATGCCCCCTACAATTGACTTTTACACCCATTTGCTAATGCTAAAATACCAACTATTTTAGCATTATTAAAACAAACAACAAAACTTTAATCTAAAACAAACAACAATGGCACTTATCAATCCTTATTTAAACTTTTTAGGTAATACCGAAGAAGCTTTTAATTTTTATAAATCGGTTTTTGGCGGCGAGTTTGCTATGGTAATGCGCTTTGGCGATACCGAACACGGCGCAAATCTGCCCGAAGAAGATCGCAGCAAAATAATGCACATCGCACTTCCAATCGGCGGCAATATGCTTATGGCTACAGATTGCCTTGCTTCTATGGGGCAGGACCTGAATTTTGGCAACAATTTTTCCATTTCAGTACATGGTGATACCCTGGAACATTCGCAAGCACTTTTTGATGGTTTATCAGCCGGTGGAAAAGAGATTATGCCATTTAAAAAGGAGTTCTGGGGAGATTATTTCGGTAACTTCTTCGACAAGTTTGGCGTGCAGTGGATGGTTAACTACAGAGAAATGAACTAAACCTTATCATAATTGCAAGATGTTTGCATAAGCGAGCATCCTGCTTAACGTCTACCTATGAAAAACATAACCGAACATCTTACTCAAACTAAAACCGGGCTGCTGAAAGCTTTATTGGCAATTGACCAGAAGAAATTTAATACCATACCCTTTGCAGGTAGTTGGACTGCCGCCCAAATAGCAGAGCATTTGTTGAAAGGCAACAATGTTGATGTGTTTTATGCTGATACAGAACCCAGCGATAGAACGCCCGACGAGAAGATACAGGCTATATCAGACGTCTTTTTAAATTTTGAGCTGAAGTTAACGCCACCTGCACAGATAGTTCCTTCCGGCAATCGTCATGAAAAACAGGCGATGTTGTACGCGATTGGTGAAAATTTTGATAAACTGATAGAGGCTTCAAAAATGCTTGATCTTTCGGCTATTTGCACAGCTTGGGTGATACCTGCTTTCGGCCCTATGACCAGGCTGGAGTTTTTATGCATGTATAATGTGCACACCATCCGCCATACCAGGCAATTGAAAAATATAGCTGTAGCGCTTGCGCAGATTTAACCGTTTAATAATAGTTTATTATGATAGTTGAAGTTTTCAAAACAAATGTACCGGAAGTTGAACTGTCTGAACTATTAATTCAGCAGTTGGAAGATCAATTTCCGGATAGCGTTATCAATTTTGATATGGAGGATTGCGACAAGATACTGCGTGTGGAGGCATACACAATTACTCCCGAAAAAATAATACAAATTTTAAATTCAAATGGTTATTCTTGCGAATTACTTGCTTAGTTTATAGCCACTTATATACCATGACTTTCAAAAAAATATTATCTGCCGTAAAACTTTCACTTAGCGGCCTTGAGCAGGATTACACCCAAGGAAGCATCCGCAAAGCGGTGTTTTTACTGGCGATACCCATGATATTGGAGCTTAGCCTGGAGAGCGTATTTGCTTTGGTGGATATATTTTTTGTGAGTAAGCTGGGGCCAAATGCAATTGCCAGTGTGGGTTTAACAGAGTCTGTTATTACATTGGTTTATTCCATGGCTATTGGTTTAAGCGTTGCGGCTACCGCTATTGTGGCGCGGCGGGTTGGCGAAAAAGATCCCAAAGCGGCCGGGCATGCCGGCGCGCAGGCTATTTTGGTAGCAGTTTTACTATCTATCATTTTAACTATTGTAGGTACTATTTTCGCGCCGCATGTTTTATCGCTGATGGGTGCCAGTGCCGAGGTAGTCGCCGAAGGCTCTATTTTTACCCGCATTATGTTTGGCGGCAGTGTTGTTATAATGCTGATATTTTTGATAAACGGAATCTATCGTGGCGCCGGTAATGCAGCTATGGCCATGAAAAGCCTTTGGATAGCCAGCGCGGTAAACATCATCCTCTGCCCTATCCTCATCCATTTTTTTGGGTTGAAGGGTGCTGCTATAGCAACGGTTACCGGTCGCACATCTGGTGTGCTTTACCAGTGTTATCATTTATATAAAGGCAGCGGTATCATCAAATTCAGGTTGCCCGATTTTAGCTTTGATGCTTCGGTGGTAAAATCCATCGTTGCCATTGCCTGGCCGGCTACTTTGCAATTTATTATTGCAAGCGGAAGCTGGATTGCGGTTACACGTTTAGTGGCCGAAACCGACGGTACCAACGCTTCTGCCGGTTATCAGCTGGCTATGCGTAATGTGGTATTTTTTATACTACCCGCATGGGGATTGAGCAATGCGGCGGCTACGTTAGTGGGCCAAAATTTAGGTGCTAAAAAGTTTGATCGTGCAGAGCAAAGCGTAAACATCACAGCTAAATACAACGCCATTTTTATGGGTTTTGTAATGGTGATATTTCTTTTGTTTTCAGATCTTATCATCAGATTTTTTACCTCCGAGCCTGAAGTTATAAAATACGGTTCTTTAGCCTTAAAAATAATGGGCTCTGCGTATATATTCTATGGCTTAGGTATGGTAATGAGCCAGGCCCTTAACGGTGCCGGTGATACTAAAACACCTACATGGATAAATTTTATTTGTTTTTGGCTTCTGCAAATCCCGCTGGCTTACCTTTTGGCTAAAGGTTTTAACTTGCGCTCAACTGGTGCATTTATGTCCATCCCCATAGCCGAAACAATACTGGCGCTTGCCGCATGGTATTACTTTAAAAGAGGTAAATGGAAAGAGGTTAAGGTATAAAAAAGGGCGATAGCAAAGTTTGTCAACTCTTTGCTATCGCCTTAGCTATAATAAGTTAGAACCTTTAAAACCTAGGTTCCATAAAATGATAACCGTAAACATCTGCTACTGCTTTATAAGTAACAGAGCCTTCAAAAGTATTTAAGCCCTTTAACAAAGCTGCATTATCCGCAAAAGCCTTTTTGTAGCCTTTACCCGCAATCTGCAAAGCATAAAACAATGTGGCATTGGTTAATGCAATAGTCGAAGTATACGGCACTGCGCCCGGCATATTGCCAACAGAATAATGTAATACCTTATTTTTCACATAAACAGGGTCATCATGGGTAGTTACATGGTCTGCTGTTTCAAATATACCACCCTGATCTATAGCTACATCTACAATAACAGATCCCGGCTCCATGTTTGCCACCATTGCTTCCGTAACCAGTTTAGGCGATTTAGCGCCGGGAATTAATACCGCGCCAATAACCAGGTCAGAACATTTAACAACCTGTGCTATAGTACTTGAGTTTGATGCCAATGTTGAAACCTGGTAACCAAAAATATCATCCAACTGACGCAGACGATCCAAATTGGTATCCAATATGGTTACTTCGGCACCCAATCCAATAGCTATTTTTGCAGCGTTAGTGCCCGCTACCCCACCACCTATAATGGCAACTTTAGCTCTGCGCACCCCCGGTACACCACTTAATAACACACCTTTACCACCGTTAGGTTTTTCCAGATAAGCTGCGCCAACTTGTACAGCCATGCGGCCTGCAACTTCGCTCATAGGGGTTAGCAATGGTAAAGTTCCGTTGGGTAATTGTATGGTTTCGTAGGCTATGGCTGTAACCTTTTTATCTAATAAAGCTTTGGTAAGTTTGGGCTCGGCTGCAAGGTGCAGATAAGTAAACAGTATCAGGTCATTACGGAAATACTGAAATTCGCTTTCAATAGGTTCCTTTACCTTCATTACCATATTTGCGGCCCAGGCTTCGGCGGCGGTATCAACTATTATTGCGCCCGCCTGTTCGTAAACAGTATCCGCAAATCCAGAACCCTCTCCCGCACTTTTTTCTATGCTCACATTATGGCCGGCAGCCACTAAAGCTTCAACACCGGCAGGTGTAACAGCTACTCTATTCTCGTTATTTTTGATTTCTTTTGGTACTCCGATATTCATGATCAGTTAAATAAATGTGTTTACATATTAATAACTGATACCGGTTGGCCGGGAAGCCATCCAATAATATTATCGCACGGTAGTAACGCGCTTTTTTGATAATAAGTCAGTTAATTAATGTCGCAAAAATAAAACTAATTTTTATCAAAATAGTTTTAAATGTCGCTTAACACAGCCATGGTTGTTAACATAAACATAATATTAACTTTACTTTGTATTAACCTATTTTTGTGGCTGTAATTCAACCACTTATTTGAAGCAACTTCCGTATATGAAAAAGAACCAGAATGGTATCAATGCTAAAAAAGCTCGTAAAGCATTTAAAAAAGAATTAACCGATAAAATAGTTTTACAATTAAAAGCCGCTGTTGGCGAAGTTGGTACAGATCTGAAAAAAACCGGCAAAGCAATTGAAAAGGCAGCAAAAAATCTTGCTAAGAAAATATCAAAACAAGCAGTAATTAAAAAAACAGTATCAGCTAAAACTCCGGCAGAGGCAAAACCCGTTGCCGAAGTTGTACCGGTAGCTGAAAAGCCCGCCGCGCCTGCCAAAGCTAAAGCCACAGTTGTTAAAAAAACTGCTGCTAAAGCCGAATAATTAACCATCGAGCAATAAAACTTTAAGGAATACCTACTCTCTTTATAAAAATTTATATTTTTATAAAGAGGGGATTAATTAATCCAAAAAAGTATTCTTATATGGCAAAATAGCTATAGGAATATTATATTTGTTAATCCCCGTTAAATAGTTGGTATTGATCTGCCTAAAAAAATATTCCTGGTTTAAAATTGCTGCGTTAGCGTTGTTGATGCAGTATTTTGTTTTTTTGACGGGCTGTGAAAAGAAATCAGAAGAAGCCGGCCGTTATACTGAGGCATTTTTGCCAATATATAATCAAACCACACGTTTTTTTGATGCTGACGAAACCCAAAAGGGAATAAACTATTTAGACTCCAGTTTTACCCGGGTATCCTCTCCCTCCTACACCGATCGATTCAGGTTTTATGCTTTTCATTACGTACACTACCAACGCGTTGTACACAATTATGCCAAGGGTGTATTGTATGCTGACAGCATGTTGCAGATGGCCAATAAAACAGCAGATAAAAGCGATTATGCACGCAACCTGGCGGAATCTAATTATGCCAAGGGTGATAGTTATTTTGATCTGCATCAATATAACGACTCCTATCAATGCTATTACCAAGGGTACCTGATTGGGAAAAACTACCTTAATAACGAAGCGCTTTCTGATTATACCTATCGAATGGGTATGATCATGTATAAAAAAGCGCGTTACCTGGCCGCAGCCAATTATTTCAAGGAAAGCTATAAACAGAGAAGTTTAATTAAAGCCGAGAATGATTTTGTGGCATTTTACCGAATGCAGGAGTTGTTGGATAACATTGCATTAAGCCATAAACATAACGGCGATTTAGATAGCGCGTTATTTTATTTTAAGAAGGCTAAATTATTTGTTGCCGATAACGCCTATAAATACCCGGAAAAGAGGGGATTTAAAGATATGGCGCTTGGCGTGATTTATGGCAACGAAGCTGAGATCTACATAGAGAAAAAAAAATATAATAACGCGATAAAACTGTTGCTACAAAGCATAGCCATTAACAAACAGAAAGGCTTTGATAACATTGATGCGCAATATTCGCAGATAAAGCTTGCTAAAATTTACGCTGATCAAAAGCAGACTACCCGTTTAAAGGCTCTGTTAGATGAGCTTCGCCCACAGCTTGACTCTATAAAAAATGCAAATGCCGAAGCCGAGTGGTACCGCTTAATGGGCGAGTATTACATCAGTCAAAACAATTTGCAAAAGGCGATGGGGAATTTGCAATATTACAATACGCTAAAAGACTCCATAGCCAAACAAACCAGTTCATTGCGGGAAAGTGATGTTAACGAACAACTAAGCAATTACGAAAAGGCACACGAGATTGAATTACTGAATGAGAATAATAATATACAACGCATTTACCTGGTTGTATCAATATTATTTGGGTTGATGGCTTTGGTTATCATTTTTTTGGTTTACAGGTACTGGCGGCGCTCAAAAAACGATGTTAAATTGATGGATCAACTTAACAAACAAATAAATGAACAGAACGGAAACCTTGAAAAGGCGCTGGAAGAATTGCAACAAAACGGCCGCGAAAAAGACCGGATTTTAAGGGCTGTGGCGCATGATTTACGTAACCCTATAGGCGGCATAGCCTCTTTGACTACAATTATGGCCGAAGAGGCTTATACCGACGAGCAAAAGGAAATGATAAATCTGGTAAAAGAAACGTCCTATAATTCGCTTGAACTTATAAACGAAATACTGGAGGCTGCCAACGTTACGTCTATTAAGCTAAACCCCGAACCGGTTGAGATCAATGCATTGGTAAACAACAGTGTTGAATTATTGCGTTTTAAAGCGGCAGAAAAAGGACAGCAAATAATTTTTGAGCCTCTACAGGTTCCCCAGGAATTGCAAATAAGTCGCGAAAAAATATGGCGTGTTATTAGTAACCTGATAAGTAACGCTATAAAATTTAGCCCTACAGGTGCGGTTGTGTTTGTTAAGGTTGAAAAAGCGGCTGATCAAATAGTTATCTCTGTAAAAGACAATGGCATAGGCATTCCAGAAAAAATGAAGGATCAGGTGTTCAATATGTTCACCAGCGCGCAACGGCCGGGTACGGCAGGCGAAAAATCATTTGGTTTGGGCCTGTCTATATGCCAGCAGATAATGGAAAAATCGGGCGGTGCAATTTGGTTTAAAAGCCGAAATGATGGCACAACGTTTTATATAAGTCTGCCATTGATAGACGGATCTGTAGATGACCCACCTAAAAAAATTAAGGTGCCATTCACGCGGTAATACTTACGTAAAGTAACGGTAAAACTTGTTAGTGGCAAGCATTAACATATCTGTATCTCCATTACTATCGCCATAAGCATATGTAGAGCTGTAAGCTTCCAGATCAAATAATTTTTTTATACGAGTTACCTTTTCAATGCCATAGCAATTAGGTGTTGCAAAATTACCTGTCAACAAGCCGTTAAAAATCTCCAGCTCAGTAGATATAACGCCTACTTCGTTCAGGGATGCAAAAGGTTGCAATATCAAATCAAAATTTGCACTCACTATAAAAACCTCGTGTCCTTCGGCTTTGTGCCATTCAATTTGTTGGATTGCAGATTTTCTTAAATACGATGGCAGTATGTTTGACGAATAATAATCTGCCCATTTCTTAAAATCACCCTCTTTGGTGCCTTTAAATAGTTTGCTGAATACCCTCTTTTTAGCAGTTGAATTAGTAATAAGGCGGCATGTATAAAGCAACATTACAGGCAAACATTGTATGATTCTGTTTTTACTAAGTCCGTTTTTAAGGCGATAGCGGATAAAATCGCCAAAAATGTCTTTGGTTGTTATGGTGCCGTCAAAATCGAAAAAAGCTATAACCCTACTCCCGCTCATATATTGCTATTTGATAACCCGGTGATGTATTGCTTAATGACAGTCCCCATAGTTTTATCTTCTCTGGGTTAAACCCATTAACTTTCAGTTTGAAACCTGGCAATGGATTAGGAATTTGCAAGCCGCTATAGTTTTGCTGGAACAAAAAGTACTTTATTGATCTGTCTCCGCTGATGTCTTCAAAAGGCGTATTTCTGTATAAAACTACCTGGTTGCCCCTGTTCAATGCATATGGCCAAAGGCTTTGCGTTATAGCAACTTTTTCACCGGGCGCAGTGTTCTTTATCGTTTCATTAAGCACAGATGCAAAACTTGTTGACGACACTAATTCGTTTTTTGTAATAAAAAACACTACGGTTTTGCGTAAAAATCCCGCTCCATTTGCAAATAGTATAACTAAAATACAGCAGCGTAATAACGGCGCTGCTTTTAAATACTCAATATCTCTATAAACTTTTGCTATTATAACAAACATAAATGGAGCCAGTACATACAAATTGTACACCATTGCCATATCTTTAAATGTAAAATAGCACACACAAGTTATAAGCATCGCGAACAGTAAGATAGCCACATACAGTCGACGAACGTATAGTTTGCAGACAATATAAATTGATGCTATCAGGAAGCCTAAAATACTTAACGGGCTATCAACTCCTTTTATATGGCGCTCAATAAAGGCTTTTACGTTATCACTGCCAGATCGGTTAAATATTACGTTAGCAGAATGCTTACTCATACCCTGCAGCAATTCTAAAACAGAATATGGATAAACAATCAGAAAAACTATTAATATTAACAAAGCTCCCGCAGCAGAGTGAATTACAAATTTAATTGTTAACTGTTTTTCAGAACTTAACCAAATGCCAGTTATAATTGCAACATAAATAGCTGATATTGGTGATGTAAAGCCCAGAAGTGCAATTAACACGCCGTTAAGCATGTGCCTCCAATTGTTGTTTTTTATGTTATTCAGAATGAAAACACTCATTAACAATTTACTAAGTATTTCAGGTCTGCCATCTGATGTATTTTGGAAACTAAAAATTGCTAATACCAGGGCAATTGAAAACAAGTAATCCGTTAACGCATTTTTTTGTATTCCCTTTTTATTACTTAGGTAAATGTTGTAGAGTATAAAGCCGCTTGTTATTGTGCTTAATATGGTAGCAGCCACATGGAAATAAGAGGTGAACTTCATTACAAATGCTACAACAACAGGATACAACGGCGGATAAAATAAAAAGCGATTTGTTGTATCAATACCACCATTGTACAATGGGTTTATAAGGCCAATACCCTTGTTTAAAAAATAACTAACAGGCAAAAAACAGCCGGAATCTATCGTAAAAAGAGGGTACCCATAACTTGCAAATGCAAAAGTTATGCAGCAACAAACAATCGCTAATACTAAGGCTAATTTTGTAGTGGAGAATTTTAGCATTTTACCAGGTAACCATCAGTTTACGTATAACAAAACTCCAAAAGCAATTATCCAGCATACTACACAAGCCTGAATAAACTTGTCATTAGTTAAGATCTTTACTGGAGAACTTGCGGCATTGCGTACAAAAGTTAATTGGAGGTAGCGTAATAATCCAAGTAACACAAAAAATGTGGTGCCATAGGCAAATTCTCCCATTCGTTGTGTTATCTCAGGTTGCACAATGTACATCAGGTAACATACTAATAAAACTCCCGAGAGCATTGAAACCGCTATCTGCAAAAACTCAATGCTATATCCAGAAATAGATTTCCGGGTAACCTGATCGCGATTATTGGCCATCAAGATCAGATCATCCATACGCTTTGACAAGGCCTGAAACATTGATAGCAGGAATACCATTATAATAAGCCACTTGCTTACTATAATGTGCGATGCAGCACCACCTGCCAATACACGCAGTAAAAAGCCAATGCTGATAATTGTGATATCGACAATGGCAATGTTCTTTAATCCTAAACAATAAAAAACATTTAACACAAAATATCCCGCAACTATCCCTAATACTACCAGAGATATTGTGTAAGCCACTGCAAAAGAAGCTATTAACAACAACGCTAAAATAGTGTAGCAGGCTGTTATAGATACCGTTCCAGCGGCAACGGGTCGCAGCTTTTTTACGGGATGAAGCCTGTCAAACTCAACATCTTTAATATCGTTTAAAATATAAACAGCGCTTGACGCGAGGCAAAAACTAATAAAAGCTATTGAAGTTGAGATGAGATCTGCTGTATTAAGCAGCTGCCCTCCAAAAAAAACCGGCAAAAAAAGGTACAGATTTTTAATGTAGTGAGGAATGCGTAATAAAGAAACGTATTGTGACAGCATTAACAGGAATTAATTGTCTGCACGCGTAAAGTTTTACGCGATGACCAAATATATAAATATTGCAGGGAATTTTACGGGTTTACCTTCAACTCAAAAAATCGCCGTACCACTTACCGGACGACTTAACTATGCGCTGCTGGGTGTCAAAATCAATATATATTATTCCAAACCGTGGGTGGTAACCTTCTGCCCATTCAAAATTGTCTGTGAGCGTCCAAATAAAATAACCGCTTACCTCGCAGCCTTCGTTTTTAGCTTTAAGCACTTGTTGTAAATATTCTTGCAAATAGGCAACCCTTAAAGGGTCATTAACCACATCGCCTTCCCTGGCGTCTGGAAACGCGGAGCCGCTTTCTGTAAGGTATATCTTTTTTATTTGAGGGTACTTGTTGTATTTGTGCAACAGGTGATAAATGGATTGCGGCCACACCTCCCACCCCATGGATGTTGTAGGCACGCCTCGTTTTTCTGCTTTAACCAAAGCAGCTTGTATGTAAGGTGTAAATAAAGAATACTTTACGATTTCGCGCGTGTAGTTTTGCAGACCTATAAAGTCAAAATCAAATGCCAGTTTATCCTCATCGCCGGGCAGCATATATTTCTTAATGCCTTTTAATACGGGTAGATCTGCGTATGGATAGCCTAAACCTAATATAGGTTCAATAAACAAGCGATTGAGCAAAGTATCAACCTTTTTGGCCGCAGCAACATGGCGTGGTTTATCAGAATAAGGCTCAATGTAAGAGCATGAAAACGTTGTGCCTATTTCTGCATTGGGCAACATTTCTCTTAGCACCTTTCCTCCCGCCGCTATACCCAACGTAACGTGGTGAACGGCCGGCAGAAAATTATTTATCCCGGTTCTTCCCGGCGCATGTATCCCGAAAAAATAGCCGGCCCCTGTAAATACAGATGGTTCATTCATCACCATCCAATGCTTAACCTTATGCCCAAAAGCCTTAGCGCAAACTGCAACAAAATCTGTAAACCAGGTTACAACTTCGCGGTTTGTCCAGCCGCCTTTAACTTCAAGGGCGTGTGGCAGGTCCCAATGATATAAGGTAAGCCAGGGCTCTATACCAAGCGAAAGGCAATAATCAATTACTTTATGATAATAGTCTATACCTGCCTGGTTAACTACACCAGTACCATTCGGCATAACTCGCGACCACGAAATAGAGAATCTGAAATTGGGAATATTAAGCTGTTTTATCAGATCAATATCGTTTTGATACTTATTATAAAAATCGCAGGCATTATAGTGGTGACTATTATCGCGGATCTTTCCTTTTTTACGGGTAAAAACATCCCATATAGACTCGCCTTTGCCGTCGGCGTCATGCGCACCTTCAATTTGTACAGCGGCAGTAGAAACACCCCAGATAAAGTCGTCGCCAAAAAGCGCCTTGCTTACAGGTGTTTTGTTATTAGTAGATTCCATTAAATTGAGCCAACGATCAGCCCAAATTGTATATTATAATTAAATAAAAAAAATCTGCGCGGCAGATTAATGAATAAAAGACGATCCTATACTTTTTAAGATCATCCAATCGCGTAAGCTGTTAAATAAACTGATAACGTATTTCATGGTTTGCTTTTTATTAACACTAAAGTACACAGGCTATATAACGTTACTATAACAACAACATTACCATATTGTTAAGCTCCTTTTTTAAAATAGGACACTAATTATTAGCTGCAATACCCTAATTTTAGCACAACCCTACTTTATATGGAAATAAGCTATTACGATATCACAATTGCTTTTGGGCTGTCAGAAGTGCTGCTGGCCGTTGTTAAACGATCAAAAAACACACATGTTAAAAGCAAGGCCGATAAAAAGTCTATGCTAATATTATGGCTGTGTATTACCGGCGGGTTGGGTTTGGGTGGCTTTGCGCCGGGTTTTATAGACTTAAATTTTCCGGCTACAGCATGGGTACAAAAGGCCGGCCTTGTTGTAGTTTGCATTGGCTTTATTATTAGGTGGATAGCGATTTTACAGTTAGGTAAAATGTTTACAGTTGATGTTAGCATAAACAGCCAGCACCGCCTTAAAACAACCGGGCTTTACAGTATAGTTAGGCACCCAAGCTACCTGGGGCTGTTACTTATTTTATTAGGCGCGGGCTTATTTACAGGTAGCGTGTTAAGCCTGTTT
>Ga0247817_10000621_pt1 | contig 19082 bp, 2 predicted proteins | sample UWRJL212509R1_FD_178010 | JGI IMG/M metagenome (GOLD analysis project Ga0247817, IMG submission 178010) | Plant litter microbial communities from Arlington Agricultural Research Station in Wisconsin, United States - UWRJ-L212-509R-1 | ecosystem: Environmental > Terrestrial > Plant litter >...
AGTGGGCGACTTTCTTGCTCTCCTTCCCGGCGGCTGTGAGCCGTTCCTGCTGCGGTTGGTGGCGGATGGAACGTATGAAATTGTGGGAATTGCCTACGTACATGGAATCATGCAAGGCGAAGCCTTCGATGATTCGAAATTAGAGATCGTCGTGCTAGTCTGATGAGGTATTTTATAGGCTGTAAGGCTAGTTATTAGGTACTATACCACTGTACGGATCCGGCGTGCTAGGAGCGAACTTCATCCTCGGGACCAAACGCCTCTATATTTTTACTTTTAAGGCAGACAGAGTTCCGCTGGTTCTCGTTACAGCGGCGCCTGTAGTGGCGGTCGATCCCCTCGTCTATTATGTCGCCGATTATACGGCGCAGCATACGTACCATCTAGCCGAGGCTGCGTAGCAGGGAGCCGGGCAGACTGCGTCCCGCGCTGGGGTGGGAATAGAGGCGATTCCTGCTACATAGGTTAATGGTGCGGTGTATAAGGTAACGGATCTAGCGACGTATTAGGCGAAAATAAGGAGATATTATAAATTCTTACCTAGGATAAGCAGGGTGGGCAAGTAAGTTATAAGTTATTTAACTTAAGACTTAGACGTACTAAGTTATTTAACTTAAGTTAGCGCTTTAGCTAACTTAGTAAGTCTAAGTTAAGGCTATAACTTAACTTACTTTACTTTAATATATATAGTAAGTTATAAATTATAACATAGTTTACCATCGAGCGGCATACCCTAACGAGTGGCGCACTTTTTCCAAGATTCCCACTACCTAACTTTAAGACGCGTTTTTTTAACTATAACAATGCCTAACAACCTGCCAAAGTATCGAGTTCTTCTTACGATTAATGCGATTTAATCGATACCGCGTATAAGTATTCGTCGCGCTACGGAAGTCTATAACGTACCCGCGATAACAATCCGCTACAGAATAAAGAGCTACGCCGCGAAGCTCGATAGCCGTAACGCTTGCTTAAATTTAACGACGATAGAAGAAAAGATTATTATTTAATATATCCTCGATTAGGATTCGCGAGGGTTTTCGTCCCGGATTACTAACGTTGGTAATATAGCCGATCTTTTACTTCGGAAACGAGGTACGTAACTTATCGGAAAGAACTAGCTAGCCCGCTTCGTTATACGACGTCTAGAGCTAAAGACGCGTTTTAATCGCGTCTACGACTACTAAAGAGGCCTTTATAAAGATCCTGTAATTCTTAAGCCGTAGTTTTAACTAGTTACTAATATATAAGTAAAATAAAGTATTACGGATACCGAATTTTATAACTTCGACGAGATAGGCTTTATAATAAGTATAATTCGGCCTAAAATAGTTATTATACGCTTCGATCGAGTCGGGAAACTAAAAGCTATTTAGTTAAGGAATCGAGAATAGGCGACCGCGATTTATAGTATCGCTAACGATAGCTTTATAGTACCCCCTTTTTTAGTAATAAAGGGCTATTTTTACCTCGCGAATTAGTACTCTAAATACCAGATTCCTAACGATTAGGTAATTAAAATAATACCTAACGGATAAACGGATAATACGACCGGTTTAGATTAGTTATAGTATTTTAATAAATATACTAAAGGCCGTCGGATAGGTAGTTATCGGATATTAGTTTTTAATAACTATAAAAGTTACGTTAACGCTAAATTCGAGAAATATTATAAAGAGAATAATATTATTACTATTTACTTACTTTCCTATTCCTTATATTTAACCTAGCTTTTAGATATAAGTTATTTTAATATCCTAAAAAAGAAATACGGTATTAAGATCGAGCTTTTTATTAAGGCCTAAATTACCTATATTACGAAGCCTGAGTTCTTCTTTATATTTAGAGCTACCTTTTATTAGATTTTTTTCTATAGAAAACGTTTTAAAGGGTTTTTAAGGGTCCGGACTTATCCTTTACGACTTATAGGCTATATTTTCAAAGCTTAATATAAAGTTACAGATATTAATACCTCCTAAAACCTACAATAAACCGCTAATACCTTACGTAGGTCTTTAAGATATCTAAAATTACCGATAAAGCTCTTTCGTAATCGACTTTTATTAAAAGTCGAATTACTAGATACTAAAGAAGCTTTTCGATATTAATTTTAGCCGTTATTAACTAGCTTTCGAAAGAAATATAAGCGGTTTCCTATCTAGTTTACTTATTATAGGCCGAGGTATAGATATTATAGAAAGCTAATTATTATCTACCTCGTAGAAACGTCTTACATCCTTTAAAAATCCCTTCTTTAGTTCCTTCCTCTTTATCCCAGATAAGATATAGCCGTCCTTAACGACAGCCAAAAGTTCCTCGTTATCGAGGAGCTCGACGGGCATATTCAGGCCTCCTAGAAGGTAATACCGAATTACTAAGGCTTGTTCTTTTAAAAGAACCGGCCGCTTTACTGTAATGGTTGTTGTGGTATCGCTATAAACCGGGGCTTTTGCTTCGGGTATCTTGTTAAAGGTGGTTAGCGGTAAAGATTAGTAGTAATTAGGAGATGCCTACGATACTTGGTAGGCGATGTGATAGGTGGTAATTTTAAGGTACCGGACAGAATAGCTGGTGCGATGGAGGAAGGAAGAGTAGTGGGAGCGAGCTCCTGCGGCCAGCCTTTTATCCCCGCTCGTAATTAAGGTTCGGTACTGCCGATAAGGGTTTCGTAGTTCGGTTTACTCTAGCAGGCCGGTAAGGTAGCAACAGCGATGTAAAGGCGAGAGGTAGCGAGTTCGATTTACGTTGGGAGTATTTCTTTATAAAGCTAAGTGTAGGGTAGAGTATACCTTTTTTTGGAATAAAACCATTCTGTTAAACGATATAGAAAGCTAATATAGTATTTTTAAAGCGATAAAGAGTTAAAAAAACGCGTCTTTAAGAAAGAGGGGTTATTAATGGAAATTAAGCTAAGGAGATAATAATAAAGAAGGATATAGTTAAGGTAAAGAAGCGCGTTAAAGAGGAAAATAAAGGACTATTTAAAAGGCGTTAGATAGATACGTAGCTTTATAGTATCTATCGTAAAACTGGCTATAATATAAGGATATATTTAGATATTATAGCGATTAATAGTTTAAGCGATTTTAAGTAGTTTTATTTAATTATATATATTTTTAGTAAACTTTTAGTAGTTTATAGTCGCGATATCTGGAAAAGTACGCTACTCGTTAAAGTATATCGCTTAATAGTAAACAATATTAAGTTAAATTTAATTTAAGTTATAACTTTTTAACTTAAGTTAAGGCCTTAACTTAACTTAGTAAGTTTAAGTTAAGGCTATAACTTAACTTAAGTCGACTTAATGATTACTTTATTTAAAAGTATTACAGCACTAAACCGGTAGTGGACTATAAGTAGTTATATAATATATTATATAGTTATATGCAGTATAAGGCTTTATAGAAACAATCGGGATAATTAAGGCATAATATAATCGGGTATAGTATAATTAGGCAGAGTATTATTATTAATACAGTCCGGTTGTGTGCCGCTGTGCTTTGCATTATTTACTACTAGGCAGAGTATAATTAGGTATAATATAATCGGGTATAGTATAATTAGGTATACCAGGTATCCTTTAATATAAATATAGTAATATACTTATTAGCGCGAAGGTATACGTATCCTTTATACTTTTTATAATTCCAAAAAGATCTCTACGCCGGATTTAATTATCTAATTAATACGTCTTTACGAACTTCTTTATTCGGATTACCTAGTCGATCTAAACCTTTACAATATTATCTACCTTGTAAAAACGCCTTACCCCTTCTGGAAATCCCTTCTCTAGTTTATTACTTTTTATCTTTATTATAGATAGGATATAACTATCTTTAACGATAACTAAAAGCTCCTCGTTATCGAGGAGCTTAACGGGTATATTTAGGCTTCTTTAAAAAATAATGCCAAACTATTTAGGCTTATTCTTTTAAAAGAACTAGTCGTTTTACTATAATAGTTATTATAGTATCGTCTTAAACCGGGGCTTTTACTTCGGGTATCTAGTTAAGGGTAGTTAGTGGTAAAGATTTCTAGTAATTAAAAGATACCTACGATATTTACGTAAGCGATATAATAGATAGTAATTTTAAAGTACCGGATAAAATAATCGGTACGATAAAGGAAGGAAGAGTAGTAGGAGCGAGCTCTTACGGCTAGCCCTTTATATCCCTTCTCGTAATTAAGGTTCGATTACTACTAACAAAGGTTTTATAGTTAACGTAAGTATAGTATGTAACGGCGGAGCGATTAGTAGCCGGTAAGGTATATAATAGTAATATAAAGGCGAGAGGTAGTAAATTCGATTTACGTCGGGAGCATTTTTTTTTTACAAAGCTAAATATAAAGTAAAGTATACTTTTTTTTTAAAACAAAACTATTCTGTTAAACGATATATAAGGATTACGACTAGGTAATAGATAAAAAACTACTAAGAATTTGTTAGCTTAATCCTTTACGTAGTAATTATAACTCGGCTTAATATAGCCTACGTTATAGCGTATCTTTTATACTTCCTTATAAACCTAAATTTAAAGTATAAGAAGGCTGTAAAGTAGATTATCTACTACCTATTTAGAATACAGTACTTAGCTATTTGCTATAAGGGTATAAACCTATTCGCCTATATATTCCTAATCGTAAAGGACTTATCCTTTATTAACGATCTAACTATACGGAAGTCCTTATTTAGATATATTATATTTCTGTATAGCGGTACTATTAACTAGAAAGTTGTAAGGTAGGATATAGTAACTACGTTTTTTATTAAGGTAGAACTCCTAGCCCTAACAGCTATAGTAAAGGAAAATATAGTAGTATAGCGCCTTTTAAAGTTAATCTTTAAAGACCTAGGCGTAGGGCTTCTGATTTACTATAATAATTAGTAAATAATCCGCCTAGTAACTTTTAACTATAAGAGAATTAGTACTAAGTTAAGGTATATTAATATATATTACTTATAGGCTTACTAGGAGTATATAAAGGGCTCCTTTAAGGTAGAGTACCTACTTATTAATAATATACTTATAGATAGCCTTACTAAAGCGCTCTTAAGGTAAAGGTTTAAATATTTCCGTAGCCTTATTAACTTAAAAGATACTAGGTATATAGTTATAGGGAGGAAGGTAGTAGTATAAAAAGCGCTTAGTGGCGTAATAGTTTCTGTAATAAGGCGATAAAGCCCTAAAGCTATAAACTGCTAGGCGGGGACTATAGTCCTAAAAACCTGTAAAGAATATTAGAGGATTAATCCTACAAGACCTTAGTAAGCCTTATCCTCCTCCTCCGCTATTATAGCGCGGTACTTACGAATAGTACTTATAATAACGCTCTTTAGGCTAGATAGTATAGTACTCTAGCTAATACTATTAAAACTACCCTAATTAACGGGCTTACTGTAACTAGTATCTACTTTTAAAAGTAACTAGCGAACTTTAGTAATAGCCTTTAAGCGTAGATCCTTAACCTTAACAGCCTTATTACTACTATAGTCGGTAATAGCTAATTCTATAAAGCGGTTACCCGTAGGAATAATTTATTATAAAGCGTCCTCGTTAAATCTACAACCCTTTTAATATAGGTAATTATTACTACCTTTAATATAAAGCTAATAACCCTATTTTATTTTACCTAATACAGCGGAATAAATATAAAGTAAGTAGGCTACTTTGCGGTATTAGCGTAATACGATTTAGCTATTTTAGTACTTAAAGATATAGTATATTAACTTAAAAAACGGGAAGGGAATAGTAAAGGAAACTTATATAATAGTTCTATTAGGAATAAAATTAGCCTTTACGTAACAGCTCTTCTTAAGGATTAAGAAGTTACTTTACTCCTTATCTTCTTTAGTAATATCCTTTACGGTAACGGAGAAACGACTAAAGGGAATATCGATAGTAAGTTACTATCGCATTATAATAGGTTTCTTACCTTTGGTTACTAAACCCTTCTTAAAGGAAACGGGCTAAGTAATTTTTTTATTAAAGGAAAGCTAGTATATTAAAAAAGCGTAAGTAGTAATAACAGTTTTAACATTTTTATAAGGGGAAACTACCTTCTTAACGTTAGATTCTTTAGTAATAGAGAAATCCAGGCTTATAGTACTAGAGGTTTTACTAGTAGGTAGAGAATTAAGCTACTTACGTATAGACTTAGTAGGTATTTAACGAGTACTAAGTATACTAATAAAGTCGAAAGTAGGAGCTAGTATTTTACTAGAGACGGATATAAAGGGAGTATAAGCGCGTAACTCACCTCTCTTCTTCTTTTTAAGCGTATTAGCGCGTAGCTTTACCTTTAGTAACTCGATTTAAAGCGTTATACATTCTTAATTAAAATTAAAATCGTTATTAGTAATAAAGTAACTAATCGTAATAAAGGGGGTACGTTAGGAGAATATCTCTCTATCTTATTTAATAGAAGTAACGTTATAACCCTTAAAAATAAGTAAAGAAATGTTAAAATAAAGAAACTTAAAACCTACGGGCTGGAGGACTTTATAATAATAGTAATATCCTTAAGATTTACTATACTACTAAGCTAGGCAAACGAGGTATTAGGCTTTATAGGAGTAATAACAAAAGTAGCTGTCTTAGTTACCTTTTTAGTAAAAGGTATATCGTTTAATAGAATAGTTCTATTCTAAAAAAAAGTATACTCTACCCTGTACTTGGCTCTGTAAAAAAATGCTTCTAACGTAAATCGAACTCGCTGCCTCTCGCCTTTATATCGCTGTTGCTGCCTTGCCGGCCTAACTGCGAAACCCTTATCGGTAGTACCGAACCTTAATTACGAGCGGGGATAAAAGGCTGGCCGTAGGAGCTGCTCGCTCCTACTACTCTTCCTTCCTCTATTATACTAGCCATCCTGTCCAGCACCTTAAAATTACTACCTATTATATCACCAAGTATCGTAGGTATCTCCTAATTACTACTAATCTTTACCACTAACCACCTTTAACAAGATACCCGAAGTAAGAGCCCCGGTTTATAGCGATACTATAATAACCATTACAATAAAGCGGCCAGTTTTTTCGAAAGAACAAGCCCTAGTAATTCGGTATTACCTCCTAGGAGGCCCGAATATACCCGTCGAGCTCCTCGATAACGAGGAACTCTTAGCTATCGTTAAGGACGGCTATATCTTATCTAGGATAGAGAGGAAGGAACCAAAGAAGGGATTCTTAAAGGATGTAAGACGTTTCTACGAGGTAGATAATGTTGTAAAGGTTTGGACCGACTAGGTGATCCGAATAAGGAAGTTCGTAGAGACGTGTTAATTAGATAATTAAATCCGGCCTAGAGAACCTTTTGGAATAGTAGAGGGTGTAAAGGATACGTATACCTTCGCGTCGATAAGTATGTTGCTGTATTTGTATTAAAGGATACCTAGTATAATGCCCGATTGTACTATGCCTGATTGTATTATGCCCGATTATACTATGCCCGATTGTATTATGCCCGATTATATTATGCTTCGATTGTCCCGATTGTTTCTGTAAAGCCCTGTACTGGTTAGTAAAAGGTATAAAAATAAGTTCGCTAGAAGAAGCTGTATTAGTATTAATAAACTAATCTAACGAGGAATCTACTAGGGATAAGGGTTTCTAAACCTTATAAAACGAACTATAGCGAAATAGCGTAATATTATAGTAACGCTACTAGCGAGAAGGGGTAGTAGGAAAGAGGACTTACTTTTTAAACTCCTCGCTTTTAAAAAAAGCTTAAAAAGATTATTATACTAACTAATAAAGCTTTTAGGAGGAGCGCGTATACTACTACGGTAGGGATAAGGAGTTAAAGGGAGTAACTCCTTTATCTCGGCTTTACTATAACGTATCGAGACTATCTTCGATAATAGTAATAATAACGGCGTAATAGGGTAGTATTATAGTAGTTAGAAGTAGAAGGATCGGTAGAGGAAAGAAGATTACTGGTATTTTAAAATAATTAGGAAACCCGTTATATAAACTAACGTAGTATAAATAGCTAACTAATTAGGAAAGCGTATAACGAAAAATTCGGTAAACCTTACTTTACTATTAAACCTTAGGATAGCCTATATACTATAACCCCCTTTATACAAAATACGCTACTAAAAGGCTACTAAGCGTAACGGCGTAAAATATAGCGCTGTCCGTAAATATTTATTGTAAACTTATTCCTTTTATTAAAACGAAACGTAAGGAAAACTCTCTTTTGTTAATAGACGAGAAATACTAGCAGGAGATAATACAAAGCGATATAGTTCTTCTAAGGGGTATATAGTATTTTATATACCTAGTTACTAAGGTAATACTATAGAATGGAAATAGTATAGCTATAGTACTAGCTAGTAGTTGTATAGTAGCTGATATATATAGAGGAATTGTTACTAGGGAGGCGGGTAAAGCCCTACAGTATAGGTTTATACTACTATAGTAATGGACGCTACTCCGGAGGATGGAATAGGCTAAAAACTAAGGAATAATATTATATAGGTATATAATGTAGTAACTGTATATAGGATTGGCTTTAGTTAGGAATCCTCTCCCTAATATAGTAAAACTACTTAGGAAGATATTTTCCGAGTATATCTCTATATATAAGCCTATACAGGATAGGGATAGTAGTATAGTATATATAAAACTACCCTTCTAGTTTGGTTTCTTTATAGAAAAATAAGGTATTCTTATTCCTCGGAATATACTACTTCCGAAACTCTTTATATCCGAAATTTAAATATATACTTTATAAAACTAAATATTACTTTATTTCTAAATTTATTTCTATAGTACGAGATAAATAAGCCGGTTAAAGCCGTTTATATAATTAATTTTAAATATTCTCCTTATAAATTTATTCACCTTTCCTTTACGTAATATTATAATTTCGTTATATCGTTTAACAAAATAGTTCTGTTTTAAAAAAAAGTATACTTTACCCTATACTTAACTTTATAAAAAAAAATACTCCCGATATAAATCGAACTCGCTACCTCTCGCCTTTATATCGTTATTACTACCTTACCGGCCTACTAAAGTAAACTAAACTACGAAACCCTTATCGGTAGTACTAAACCTTAATTACGGGCGGGGATAAAAAGCTGGCCGTAGAAGCTTACTCCTACTACTCTTCCTTCCTTTATTACACCAATTATTTTATCTAGTACTTTAAAATTACTACCTATTACATCGCCTACGTAAGTATCGTAGGTATCTCCTAATTACTACCAGTCCTTACTACTAGCTAATAACCTTCGATTAGATACCTAAAGTAAGAGCTCCGGTTTATAACGAAACTATAACTACTATGGTAAAGTAGCTTATCCTTTCGAAAGAATAAGCCTAGGTAATTCGGTATTACCTTTAAAGAGGCCTAAATATACCTGTAAAGCTCCTCGATAATAAGGAACTTTTAGCTATCGTCGAGGACGGCTATATCTTATCTAGAATAAAGGGTACTAGACTAGAGTAGGGATTCTCGAAGAAGGTAAGACGCCTTTACGAGGTAGATAATGCTATAAAGGTCTGGATCGACTAGGTGATTCGGATAAGGAAGTTTGTAAAGAAGTGTTAATTAAACCCACTTCGCGTTAATCAGTATATTACTGTATTAAGTCCGTGCACCCACTAATGGATTAGGCTACTAATGTATTAATTTTCCACCCCCTTTTCGCTATCTACAACAGGGTCGAAAATCGACCACTCCAAGCACATCTCCTTAAATACGTAACTATTTACTACGTCTAAGGCCTTTAACCGCTTGCCAAGCTCCTTTTTAGCCTTTATTATCTATTTAATACCACTAAATCGCTTATTTAGGTCTAGTCTAACCTTTATCCTCTTCCTTAGCCGTAGTCGATTAACTTCAGCCTTTAAGATACGAATTTTCTGCTCCTAGCCAGCCAACTTAACTACCTAGTAGTCTAGACTCTTACCTACCTTTTGGAAAAGAAGCCTGGCTATAGGGTCTGTAGCTGTAAGCCCCCGGATAGCCTTGTTAGAAGCCACTAGACTGTAAACCTCCTGACTCCGACTAGGAGTTGTAACCTTTTTAAATGCTTATCGGTTGGCTTGTCGACTAGCTCGTTAACTGGCTGGCTAACTGGCTGGCTAACTGGCTGGCTGGTTAACTAGCTAACTGGCTGGCTGGTTAACTAGTTAACTGGCTTCTTTAAGTAGTAGTAGGCTTATTAAAGGTTTGGCTTAGTTAACTGGCCATAACCCTGAAGCCTTCCAACCACTCCGGATATTCCTGTCTGTAAGACCCTCTTTTCTGGCTGTTACGTAGGAAGCTAAGAAGAGCCTTTTTCCATAAGGTGCGTAGTCAGTTATTATAATTAAGTTGGCAATCTAACGGCGATAGGTAGCCTTAAGGGGTGAAAAGATAGCCACATCTAACGGCTAGAGGAGGTAGGAGGCGTATACTGGAAGGAAAAGAAAGTACATATTATTGGTATAATAGTACTATATAAAGTCGTCAGTCTCGTAGCTACTATAGCCGTCGACGATAAGGAGTCTGGTAGCTATAGTCGTAGTAGATAGAATAAAGACCTTCGTTAACTACTCTAAGGCGATAAAATTACTAGTCTACCTATTCTCGCTTGTTATAAATCGCCACGTACGTAGTGGATCGAGAGCGTCGTCGTCGTTAGGGAACTACTATTGTTGTATATCCTTACTTTTAAAGATAACTAGTAGTGGAAGACTAGCCCCTATGGCAGAAATACACTCTACGATTGTAGTCTAAATACGTAATTCTGGGTGTTTTGCCAACGCCGTCTTCGTAGCTAATAAACCCATATATAAGCCGTTAATTCCAAGGCCTTCCATTAAACCGGTCTTATCTATATTCCACCTATCTTACGGCTTAATCTTGTTAATCTCGGGGATGGCTAGAAGGTAGAACCACTCCTTAAGTACGTTAATACTAGTTCCCTCTAACCGCTTAATATCCATACGCTTTTGCCTCTTAGTCTTAAGGACTAGGTACCTACATATTAACTTCTGTAACCAGTATTTGCCGACAACGTGCTGAGAGCCAGAGGCGTGGAGTATTCGGTTGGCGAAGGTTTGGATTTAAGCGTAGTTAACTGGAAGCCCTAAAGCTTCTTACGTAAGGACTTAGTTAACTAGATAACTCTCTTAATGTAGACTAAGCTTCTGCATCACTTTGGCTTCGTATTAGCCTTTTGGTTGCGTGTGGTTGACGAGTCTATGCCGGAGAGTAGAAAAGGGGACCCCCTACTGCTTACTGGCCTTGCGCATTGATTGGCCGTTGTTAACGGCTGCGATAGCTCCTTGGATGAGGTCTTCGTTGGCCATATTAATAGCTCTGGAAATAAGGATTGTAAAGATAGTAGTATGGCTGGATTTGATGTGGTCTGACTGCGTGGCTTGTGGTGGTTGAAAGGGGTAAGGGGGGTCGATAATTTTGATGTATAGGTAGCCTGATCCATTAGTAGGTGCACGAACTTAAAGGATACCTTATATAATGCTTAATTGTATTATACCTAATTATATTATACCCGATTATACTATACCTAATTGTATTATACCCAGTTATACTATGCCTAATTGTATTATATCCCGATTATCCCCTTATTTCTGTAAAGCCTTATACTGGAAAAGTATATATATATAAAGGATCTTCTAAGTATTCTTTTACGTACTAATTAAAAAAGTTATCTTTAACCTAACCGCGGTAAAGAAAAAAATTACTAATATTTTACTAATGGTTTTATAATTTAATTTTCTTAGAAAGGAGGATATTTTAAACCTTTCTTTACGTATTACTAAGTCGTTTAATAAAATAGTTTTATTTTAAAAAAGTATGCTTTACTTTGTACTTAGCTTTATAAAAAAAATACTCTTAACGTAAATCGAACTCGCTATCTCTCGCCTTTATATCGCTGTTACTACCTAACCGGTACTACGAAACCTTTATTAATAGTACTAAATATTAATTACGAGCCTAGTACAGGGCTTTACAGAAATAATCGGGACAATCGGGGTATAATGCAATCGGGTATGGTATAGTCGGGTATGGTACAGTCGGGCATAATGTAGTCGGGCATGGTATAGTCGGGTATAGTATAATCGGGTATTATACCAGGTGTCCTTTAATACAGATACAGCAATATGCTTATCGGCGCGAAGTCTTAACAGGATTTAATTGTCTAATTAACACGTCTTTACGAACTTCCTTATTCGGATTACCCAGTTAATCCAGACTTTTACAGTATTATCTACCTCGTAAAGACGCCTTACTCCCTCCGGAAATCCCTCCTCTGGTTTATTACTCTTTATCTTTATCCTAGATAGGATATAGCCGTCCTTAACGATAGCCAAGAGTTCCTCGTTATCGAGGAGCTCGACGGGTATATTCGGGCCTTCTTAAAGGTAATACCGAACTACCTAGGCTTATTTTTTCGAAAGAACCGGTCGTTTTACTATAATAGTTGTTATAGTATCGTCCTAAACCAGGGCTCTTGCTTCGGGTATCTAGTTAAGGGTGGTTAGAGGTAAAGATTGGTAGTAATTAGGAGATACCTACGATGTTTAGTAGGCGATGTAATAGATGGTAATTTTAAGGTGCTGGATAGATTAATCGGTGCGATGGAGGAAGGAAGAGTAGTAGGAGCGAGCTCCTACGGCCAGCCCTTTATATCCCTTCTCGTAATTAAGGTTCGAGTACTGCCGATAAGGGTTTCGTAGTTAGCGCCGGTACGGTATATAACGGCGGGGCGGTTGGTAGCCGGTAAGGTATGTAATAGTAATATGGAGGCGAGAGGTAGTAAATTCGATTTACGTCGGGAGTATTTTTTTTTTTATAAAGCTAAGTATAGGGTAGAGTACACTTTTTTTTTAGAATAAAACCATTCTATTAAACGACATTAATTACGAGTAATGATAAAAGGCTGGCCGTAGAAGTTACTTACTCCTAATATTCTTTCTTCCTTTATTATACCTAGTACTTTAAAATTACTACTTATTATATTACTTACTAAGTATTATAGGTATCTCCTAATTACTACTAATCTTTACCGTTAACTACTTTTAATAAGATACCTAAAGTAAGAGCCCCGGTTTATAGCAATACTATAATAACTATTATAGTAAAGCGTTTAGTTTTTTTCGAAAAAATAAGCTTTAGTAATTCGGTATTATCTCCTAAGAAGCTCGAATATACCCGTTAAGCTTTTTAATAATAAGGAACTTTTAGCTGTCGTTAAGGACGGTTATATTTTATTTAGGGTAGAGAGAAAGGAACTAAAAAAGGGATTCTTAAAGGATATAAGAAGTTTCTATAAAGTAGATAATACTGTAAAGGTTTAGATTAATTAGGTAATCCGAATAAGGAAGTTTATAAAGACGTGTTAATTAGATAATTAAATCTGGCTTAAAGAACTTTTTAAAATCGTAGAGAGTATAAAGGATACGTATAACTTTATATCGATATATATATTACTGTATTTATATTAAAAAATACCTAGTATAATGCCTAATTATACTATGCCTAATTATATTATACCCGATTATACTATGCTTGATTGTATTATACCTAATTGTATTATGCTTCGATTATCCTAATTGTTTCTGTAAAGCCTTATACTAGACGTATTACTATATTTTAAAATTAGATTAATAAAGCCTTATAATTCTGTATAATTATTAACGAGGATATTAAGAAGTTTATTATCATTAATACAGTCCGGTTATATACCGCTATACTTTGCATTATTTACTACTTAGGCTACCTAGCTAGCTAAGTCCGAGGCAGGTAGTTAGGAAGGAAGCGGAAAAACCTCCTTACTCGGTTAATTTTATATCTTCCACTTTCTAATCTAGGATATCTATTCCTATTATGCTAAGTATTCTGTAAAGTACGATCTTAGCGGTAGCTCCGCCCCTAGAAGTCGTATCCAGGTAGTTGTAGTGATATATAAGCCTATGGACTAAGATAGTTGTAGTGTAAGTAAAGCTTAACGTCTCCCGGCACTAGCTAATTAAAATCCACAGCTTATTTCCCCGCGCGAGACTCGAACTCGCTTCTCTACGTAAAAGCACTTACTATAGTAGCCTTAGGTACATACCGTTATACTATAGGGGTTAAGAAGTTTATAAATAGAAAACCTCCCTTTAATATAGGAAAGATTTAATAGTAACTCTTTACTAAATATTATAATCTTATTAATATTTTTATTTTATTTAAAGCTAAAACCTTTTTATTATACTAAAAGTACCTAGTATAAGGCTTTACAGAAATAATTAAAATAGTCGAAGTATAATATAATCGGGTATAATGTAATTAAGTATAGTATAATCGAGTATAGTATAATTAGGTATTATACTAAGTATCCTTTAATATAACAATATACTTATCGACGTAAAGTCTTAACAGGATTTAATTATCTAATTAATACGTCTTTACGAACTTCTTTATTCGGATTACCTAGTCGATCCAAACCTTTACAGCATTATCTACCTTATAGAAGCATCTTACATCCTTTAAAAATCCCTTCTTTAGTTCCTTCCTCTCTATTCTAGATAAGATATAGCTGTCTTTAACGATAGCTAAGAGTTCTTCGTTATCGAGGAGCTTAATAGGCATATTCAGGCCTCCTAAGAGGTAATACCGAATTACTAAAGCTTATTCTTTCGAAAAAAACCGGCCGCTTTACTGTAATAGTTATTATAGTATCGTTATAAACCGGGGCTCTTACTTTAGGTATGTTATTTAAGGTAGTTAGCGGTAAAGATTGGTAGTAATTAGGAGATACCTACGATGCTTAGTAGGCGATGTAATAAGTAGTAATTTTAAAGTGCCGGATAGAATAGCTAGTACAATAGAGGAAGGAAGAGTAGTAGGAGCGAGCTCCTACTACCAGCCTTTTATCCCTACTTGTAATTAAGGTTCTGTACTACTAATAAGGGTTTTATAGTACCGGTAAGGTAGTAATAGCGATATAAAAGCGAGAGGTAGTGAGTTCGATTTACGTTAGGAGTATTTTTTTACAGAGCCAAGTACAGGGTAGAGTATACTTTTTTTTAAAAATAGAACCATTCTGTTAAACGATATAGATTTCTAAATTTTACTTATAAGATTATATTTTAATTACCTTATTTATATCGCTATATAGTATCTAAAGTATTATTCTAGCTAGCTTAAGCTAGCTATTTTAACTATTTAGAAGTTCAGATTTTCTTAGATTTCTAGCTCCCTATATATAACCTTAACCCTAAATCTAAAAATAAAAGACTACTACCCCCCTAGTAAAAAGGACTACTACCCCTTTATTAATTACTATAATTAAGCTATAAATAACAAGCCGTCTACGGCTGTTAAATCTAATGGTTATAATTAAGCCGTAGATAACAAGCCGTCTACGGCTGTTAAATTTAACGGTTATAATTAAGCTATATATAATAAGCTATCTACAGCTATTAAATTTAACGGTTATAATTAAACTATAGATAACGAGCCGCTTACAGCTTATTATCTTAAACTACTTTAAACTTTTAATAGTTATATAAGGAATACTCCCCCCCCCCCCTTTTTCACCCTTTCTTTTTAATAATCCCCTCGACAGTTTATTAGTTTATTACTACTACTATTATTATCTACTACCTTTTCCATCCCTTTACCTTTACTATTATCTTTTTTATAATATCTTCTATTAACGACGACTCCGCTTTAACTTCCGATAGCCTCCCTCCCCCTACCTCCGCTTAAACGGATATTATTATTATTACTAGTAGTAATAAGCTGAATTTTTCGACTTCGATTTATAACTAGCCGAAGTATATAATGGATTCTCCAGAGTATATCTTTAAAAATCGACTTTTTACGAAAACCTTACTACCTATCTATCCTACTAAGGATCGACGGGTATTAATTTAGTATACTACGTAAGTAATAAGCCTTTTCTATAATTATTAACTTTACTAATAACGTTTAGTTACAAGTTTAAAGTAATATTATAACCTAGTCCTAAGGTGGGATAACTAGGACCGTAGGACTAGGAAGGCCTAAGGCCGTTATAACAATTTAATAGGAAAGGGCTAGCTAATTAGCTTAGCTAATTAGCTAGGGGCTAATATATTTTAACCTGGTATCGGGATAGTTTATATCGGGTCCTCCTATACGGCTAATTAGTTAAGGGCTAACGCTTTTTAACCTAAGCTTAGGACTAAAAGGGTCGGCTCTCCTATATTACTCTTTAGCACCTAGGTAGATTAGTATAAAAAGACTAGTAAATAGCCCTTATGTAAGGAACTAGTTCTTATTCCTTACGTAAGTAATATATATTCTCGTCTACAATCTTATAAGTACTTTCTTTAAGCTCTTTATAAAATACCCTATTAAAGATAATAATACTACCGCTTAGACCTTACGTAACCTTTATTTACCCTTAGTACCCAGAGCCCCTAATAGCGTACCGCCTTATAAGTCTAACTTCTAAAGTATAGGTTATAATACGTTGCTTACGTTCCTAATACCGAATAAATGTTATATCCAGATATATTAAAAGACGTTATAGTACCTGGAGGATTAGTCGTAGGATTAGACGCGGAGTCCCTGACGATAGTTAGACTTACGGCCTAATTATCGAAGCTATTTATAGCCTATAATAAGGTAAGTAATAAACTTAAGGAAATTAAAAGTATTAAAGAAACGGTAGAGGAGTTTTAGCGTAAGCTGGTTAAGCTTTCTATCCCCCTCCGGTTTAAGGGAAACCTTATAAACCTGGACGGATAGATCTTGTAAGTTAAGACGTACCTCGAGTATAACGATATTAAGTTTGAAGATAATAAAGGAAAAACCTACTTTACCGCGGTACTTCTTAACGGGGTCGCGGCTAGATGGTTCGAACCCTTTCTAAAGCGTTACTATAAGTATAAAAACTGTAAAAAAGAAGAAGAATAAACGCTCCTAACCCGTTACCTAAACCTAAAGGAAATGTTCGATAATCTTAAAGCCCTGTTTGTTAAACTACGAGCGGAATTTAAAGAGTTAGACGTTAAACTTCGCGTTAAGTAACGCCTTATAAACTTATATTAAAGGATATCGGTTACCGACTACGTTATTAACTTTAGGATTAAAGCCTTTAAGATAGACCTAGGTAATAAAGCCCTAGTTATACTCTTTTATAATAGCCTTAAGAAGTACGTTATTAACGAAATTTATAAACTTAATAAACTTAGGACGCTATAAGTTATAATCGAACTTACGATACGAGTCGATAACCAATACTTTAACTATTAGCGAGAGTTTAACTGTAAGCGATCGAAGGGGAATGGCTATAAGTCTAGGCACGAAGGGAACGGAAAATACTAGTATTAGCAGAAAAACTATAACGGTTAAAATCGTAATGGCTAGGACTATCGATAAAAGTAGTAATAACCGGTTTTAAATACCTTTACTAAAACCTACGTAAGACTTAAAGATATTAAGGCTGTTTAAGGTAATTAAAGTAGGCGCTAGAATAATAAAACCTGGGCTAATAAATCTACTATTAAGTACTATAACTACGATAAGCTCGGATATTACGTACGAGAGTATAGGAGTTTAAAGAAAAAAGGATAAAAACTAGTACCCGAATAAAAAAATACCCGATTCGTAGCCGTTAACGATAAATTTATTAGGATAGCTAACTCCGGGGCCTATAACGATTTAGTAAGTCCCGAGTACTACGGACCTAAGTATATATATCCTAACTCCGACTTAAAACGATAGGAGTTTAGCTTTAACGAAGAGGAAATACGGGTTAAATACGACGGCTTAGTAAATAACTTTCCAGGAAATTTAATAGGAGAAGCTATAAGGGCTTTAAAAGTCGAAGAGGCGACGGTAGTTAGGGAGGAAACGGAGTAAAAGGGGGATACCGACGTTTAGCCTTAGATATTAGTAAAGTATATACAGAATACTATAATAGCTAACCTAGTTTAGGAAGAACTATATTAAACTTATACTATAATAATAATAAAACTCCCCTAGATAATAAATAAAGCTAGGACTAAGATTATAACCTAGGCTAAAGCCGCTAATATTATAGTTACCGCCGCCTTTAGATAGCTAGACGATATTACTAAGAACTTCGAGGAGTTAGGCTTTATAAGCGAGGAGGAAGGAACGCTAGGAGAAAGGTACAAAAACGACTATTAGATTCGCCTATACAAAAGATAACGAGTATTAAACTATACTAAAAATTACCTTAGTTATAAAGGTAAGCTTAACTTCGCTCTAGACTTAGAAAAGATTAAGGGCGATATACCGTAACTCGATCTTAGCAATAAAGACTACGAATATATCGCTTAGTTTAAATACTACTATCCGGAGTATTTAAACTATAAGTAGTAAAAGCTCTAGTACTACGTAAACCTCGTTAAAAATATTTACGAACCTACGACTAAAGTTTATAACTTTAATAATAATGAAGAATGGGATATTAAAGTACGAAAGTTATATTTATAGAAAGGAAACTTCGGAATATATACTAACTTCCGTATTATCGAAATTAGGGCGATAGCCTTAAATAACTATATCTAAGGACGAAACTTTTACTGTATATACCCTAGTATTAGATATATATACTACTGGTATAGTAAGGTATAGGACTGGTACGAGTTTAAGTTAGAACGCGAAGAATACGAAGAAAAAAAAAGATAGGAGAAGGAATAAAGGGATGTAGCGTACCGATAATAGAAGAAGTTTTAATAAAGTATTATTATCGATACTTCTAAGGAATTAGGAAAAGACTAAGGGGGTTCGTACGCCTTTAATAGGCAGTATTAAAAAGTAAAGCCTGGGCCAAAACTTATACCCGAAGGTAACGAACCGGGCCTCCGGAAAGACCTTTAGGGCCTCTTATAGATAAAGTAGTAGCTTATACTAACGCGGCACGAAACGATATATTATACTTAGAAGTATAATACTAAACTAGGAACGGGTTATTAATAACAGTAATAACGTTAGTAAACTTAGGAAGTTTTATTAATATTATTAACCCTAAGTTTGTAAACTAGTTACGACTTCTTTAATTATAAAAGAAAGTATTATATAATATAAGGACTTATAAAGGAAATAAAGCTTTGT
>Ga0247817_10000622_pt1 | contig 19074 bp, 12 predicted proteins | sample UWRJL212509R1_FD_178010 | JGI IMG/M metagenome (GOLD analysis project Ga0247817, IMG submission 178010) | Plant litter microbial communities from Arlington Agricultural Research Station in Wisconsin, United States - UWRJ-L212-509R-1 | ecosystem: Environmental > Terrestrial > Plant litter >...
AACCCGCTATCAGATGCCAACAGCATCGCCGCCACCAGCGCGATCAGCGCGAATAAGCGGCTGTACGGCAACCGGCGGAACGCGCTGCTAGCTGGCTGCGCTGCGGCAGGAATGATCGGCAGGCTTTCCATTGCGATTTGCGGGGCCAGCTTGCTTTCAGATCAAATCCGCCGCTGCCAGAATACCGCAGCAATCGCCGCTTAGCGCAAAAGCCCTTTCAAGCCATCCGCAAATACATCCGTACCGATATGATCAGGGTTGCAATGGTTCGAGCGGATTAATCAAACGCTCGCCCACTTCATACTCAGGGTCTTGTTCGAGGACTACACCAGCAGGATCGGCCCACTCGTTGAGGAGAATATTGTCGAGTGGTTCCACAATTGGCAGCAGCGGCAGGCCCGCCAGCCCGGCCAGTGCCGGATCGTAACTATCAGGATCATATTCAGCCCGATCGGCGAACAGATCGATTGTCAGCACGCCGGCTGCGAGCAGCACAGAAGCGTGGCGGAAATACAGGTCCGCTTCGGTCTGTACTGCGTTGCTGCGCGCCACGAACAGATCGTTGGTGACGTCGAGAACATCGCGCAAGGTACGGATACCGGCGGTTTGCTGCCGCTGTACCCCGTCCACTGCACGCTGCGCGGCAGCAACTGCGGCCTGAAAGCGGGGTAGAGCCAATTGTGAAGCCTGCATCTGGTTCCAGTCGGCTGCCAACTGCTGGCGCACGCCGCGGCGGGTATCTTCGACTGAGAATTGCGCCGCGATGTTGCGCTGTTCTGCCTCACGGCGGCGCGACTGCAACCGTCCGCCAGCATATAGGGGAATGTTCAGCCGAAGTGACCCGGCAACCTGTTCGGTATAATCGGTGTTGTCGTAAGGGCTCGAATTAATCCGTCCGGCGGCAGCTTCCGCAGTCACCTGCGGCCCCATTGCAGCACGCGCCCCAGCTAGCTGCGCGAGCGAGGCCTGCTCGATGTAACGCTGTGCCAGAATGCGCGGGTTGGCGATTTCTGCGCTGGCATAAAGGTTTTCAAGTGTGGGTAGCGGCGGCAGCGGTGGCGGCGGCGCGAGAGCATCCGGATAGGCACCGACCAGCGAGCGGTAGGAAGCCGCACTTACCTCCAGAGCGGATTGTGCCTGAAATAACCGGCCAGCCGCCAATTCAAGGCGGTTGGCGGTTTGATCCAGGTCGGGCGCGGTCGCATCGCGCAAGGCAAGCCGCGACGCGGTGATGTTGCGTTGTTGAAGCAGCAAATTGTAGGTTTCGCGGGCTACATCGTACAATTCCAGATCACGCCGGACCGAAACATAGGCAGCGATTACATCGAGCAGCAATTGCTGGCTCGCTTCACGCGTATTCTCGCGCGAGGCAAGCGCCGAGGCTTCGGCGAGGTTCAGTGCCGCTGCGAGGCGCCCTGAAGTGAACAGCGGCTGCGTAAGCATCACTTCTGCGCTTGTGCCGAACCCATCCTGTTCGATTGCGTTGGGCAGGCCCTCAATATTCGTTCGGGTATAGGTGAAGGTGTGCCGGGCGGTGAGGTCAAGCTGGGGGCCGTAAGATGCCCTTGCTTGCGTCACCTGTTCGTCGGTCGCGCGGGATACAGCGCGCTGAACCTCAAGCGAGGGGTTGTTTTCATAAGCGCGCAGCGCTGCTTCTTCGAGCGTTTCGGCATAGGCGGGGCAGGCAGCCACAGCGATGATCGCGGCGGTGGCGGCAAGTAATATTGACCTCGTCTGCACGTCAAAACCCCCTACAATGCTCGCCCCGTCGTTGAGCAGTAAAATGCTGCATCGCACTATGGTTGAAGCTGAACCCAACGCCGGTTATAGGCAATCGTCTACGGGCCAGCAACTGCAACTGCTTGGCGACCCGGGGGGAACCGATATTTTTATGCAGTGCAACATTTCTCGGCGCCGCCCGGCTTGCCATATTTCCACGCGGTCCGGGCTGTTGGAGCGCCAGCAATGAGCATTCTGGGCGATGCCTTTTCAGACATCGGGCAGGCGCTGGCCCCATTCCGCCGAATTCTGCCGCCCCTGATCGCGATCAGCAGCGTCTATAATATCCTGCTATTGTCCGGCTCGTTTTTCATGCTGCTGGTATATGACGACGTGCTGCCGAGCCGCAGCGTGCCTTCGCTGCTTAGCCTGCTGTTTATGGTGACGATTGCCTACGGCTTTCAGGCATTTCTCGATGTGGTGCGCGGGCGCATGATGGTCCATGTCGGCACTTTGTTCACCCGCCGTGTTTCCGACCGGGTGCTGGATGTGATCAGCCGTTACGAAATGGCGCGCGGGCCGATGCAAGGCGGAACGCAGATCGTACGCGATATCGATACTATTCGCGGTTTCCTGTCTGGCCCGGGCCCGCTGGCGTTTCTCGATCTGCCGTGGATCGCGGTCTATGTCCTGATCCTGTTCATTTTTCACTGGAGCATTGGCGTGCTCGCGCTGATCGGCGTGTTCGTCATGGTGATCCTGATGGTGCTCAACGGCCGCATGACCGAGCCGTTGGCGCGTGAAACGGTCCGCGCGGGGGCGGTGCGGTTCCAATTGGCAGATAACACGCTGCGCAATGCAGAAACGCTAAAAGCCTTGGGAATGACGCAGGCGCGGCGGATCGCGTGGCACGAGGCAGAAGAAAACCTGCTGGTCGCGAACGACCGGTTGGCTTTCATCAGCAGTAACCTGTCCGGCATTTCCAAAGCTTTCCGGATGCTGCTCCAGTCGCTCACGCTGGCACTGGGGGCTTATCTGGTGATCTCTGGCGATGCGACGGGCGGCATCATCATCGCCGCCTCGATCCTCACCGCGCGGGCTGTGGCGCCGGTGGAGCAGGTCATCGCGCATTGGAAGAACATGGTTTCCAGCCGGCAGGCGCAGCAGCGCATTGTCGAAATGTTCCAGGTGATCCCCGAACAGGTTGAGCCAATGGGCCTGGAACCGCCGACCCGCAATCTGACGCTTCAGGCGGTTACTTCCGGCCCTCCGGGTGCGCGTGTGGTCACGGTGACTGATGTCAGCCTGCAATTGAAAGCTGGCGACGCGCTCGCGGTAGTCGGCCCTAGCGGGTCCGGCAAAACAGCGTTGGCACGCGTAATTTGCGGCATCTGGCCGACTTTGCGCGGTTCAGTGCGGCTTGACGGCGCGACACTGGATCAATGGTCGACCGACCAAATCGGGCAGATCGTCGGCTATGTTCCGCAAACACTCGAACTGTTCGAAGGGACGATCGCGCAGAACATCGCCCGCTTTCAGGCCGATGCAGACCGTGATGACGTACTGGCGGCGGCCAAGGCAGCCGATTGCCACGAGATGATCGTGCGACTTACCGATGGTTACGATTACCGGGTCAACCCGCGCGGCGGCAACTTGTCGGGCGGGCAATTGCAGCGGCTGGCCCTTGCGCGCGCGCTATATGGCAACCCGTTCCTGATCGTGTTGGATGAACCCAATTCCAACCTCGATTATGACGGCGAGGCAGCACTCGGCGTGGCGATCCGCAAGGCGCGTGAGCGGGGCGCGATTGTGGTGGTGATTGCTCACCGGCCGCAAGTTGTCGCGCATGTCAGCCACATCATGGTGATGAATAATGGCCGGGTCGAAAGCTTCGAAACCAAGGAAGATTTCGACGAACGCAAGCGCAAGCAGCGCCATGCACAACTGCCCCCAGCAAAGCCGAGCGGTACAGTGAATAGTCAGGTGCGCGTACCCATTGCAAACGATGTTCCGCAAGCCCCAGAGGCTGATGGCGGGGCCGCCGCAGAAAGCGCGAAATCGGAGAGCGACACGTGAGCCAGGCGTTGCAAGTAGTCGGGCAGGGTCAAGGCACCGCTGTCGTCCCGTGGAGCACCGAGATCGAGGAGCACGCCGAGCAGGGCCTGCGCCGGATGACGCGCAATGGCCTGATCGCCATTGCCGTGCTGGTGTTCGGTTGCGGCGGCTTGATGGCGTTCCTGCCAATGGCGGGCGCAGTGCTCGCAACGGGCGAAGTTGCGGTGGAAACCCATGTGAAGCAGATCGCGCATCCCTTTGGCGGAGTCGCAGCCGATATTCTGGTTCGCGACGGCGACCGCGTGAAGGAAGGCGACCTGCTGATCCGGCTGGATGATACCGTAGCGGGCGCCAATGCCCAGTTTACCGGCCTTAGCCTCGATCAATTGCTGGCCAAGGAAGCACGTCTGCGTGCGGTACGCGATGGCGCAGGCTCGGTCAGCTTTCCTGCTGAACTGCATGCCCGTGCAGCGGAAGACCCCAGCATTGCCGCGATCATGCGCGATGAAGCGCGAGGGTTCACTCTCGGGCGACAGGCGCGCGGCGATATGCAGAACCAGCTACAGGCGCGGATTGCGCAGACGCAGGCGGAAATCGCCTCGTTTCAAAGCCGTGCCGCTGCCTATGACCGGCAGGCCGCGCTGATCGGCGAGGAACTGGCGCAAACTCGCGAACTTTACGAGAGCAGCCTGTCCACGCTCGACCGGGTGAACGCGCTTGAACGCTCCCAAGTGGGGTTGCAAGCGGAACGTAGCGCGGCGTTATCTGGCGTTACGGAGGCGCAGGCGCGGATCAGCGAGTTGCGTACCCAGATGGCCGGGCAAGGCAGCGAGAACCGCAGTCAAGCCGCGCTCGAATTGGCGCAGGTGCAGGCGCAAATCGCCGAAAGCCGCCAGCGCGAAGTCACCGCCAGCGATACCAATGATCGCACAGCAATCCGCGCGCCGCAGTCCGGCATCGTCAACCGGCTGGCGGTCCAGACGATCGGCGGAGTCGTGCCAGCGGGCCAGATGCTGTTGGAAATCGTGCCCGATAGCGACCAACTGGTGGTCAAGGCGCATGTCGCCACCACCGATATCGATAACGTGGTAATCGGCCAGCCCGCGTTCCTCCGCTTTTCCGCGCTTTCGATGCGTACCACGCCGGAATTGCAGGGACACGTCACGCAGGTCGACCCCAATCGGACCGTGGATGAAGCAACCGGGGCGGCGTATTACAACGCCACAGTGACGATCACCGAAGAGGAATTCGCCAAGCTGGGCGAGGCGGAATTGGCGGTGGGTATGCCGGTGGAAGTATTTATCCAGACTGGGCAGCGGACCATTCTGAACTACATTTTGCGGCCGCTGACCGACCAACTCAATCGGGCGCTGCGCGAGTAAAGCGCTATTTATCGGATTGCTATACGGACAGAACGGCGGATTTTTGCAGCAATAGAGGGACGAAAGCGCAATAAGTGCTTTCGCATTGCAGCATGGGGGGTAAGGAAAGACCGATGAAACCAAGCGCACGCATTCTGGCAATTTCCGCCGCGGCAACGGCCATCTGCGTCGTTCCAAACCTGGCTGTTGCGCAGGAAATCGGCCAGACCACGTCTATCGTGATTTCGCCCCAGCTTGACCGAACCGATGTCGCGGGCGCCCGGAATGAGCCGGAATACACGCCTGAGCCCATCCGCGCCGGGCCGTTTGTTGTGATTTCCAGCCTATCGATAGCTGGCGGCTACGACACCAATGTGTTCGACCGTTCTGACCAGATAGGTGACGCGGTCGCGCTGATAACGCCGCGCGTTACGTTGCGCGCCGATACCGCGCGGCACCTGTTTCAGCTTTCGGGAATGGGCCATATCCGCCGGTTTGCGAGCACCGGAAGCGAGAACTCGGAAGAATTCGATGTGCGCGGGCAGACCCGGCTCGATCTTGCGGAACGTCAGGCGCTATTTGCGAATGCCAGCTTCGGCCATCAGATCGAACAACGCAGCAGTGTAGGCACCACTGCTGGCGCGGACGAGCCCGTGAGCTATGATTTGACCGCCGTTCAGGCGGGCGGTGATTTCGAATTCGGCCGGCTGACGGTGCGGCCCGCTGCCAATTTCCAGCAGACTTCGTATTCGGATACGTCCATCGCCGGGATTGAGGCAGACCAGTCGTTCCGCGATACCCGCGGATACGGCGGCGCACTGGCCGTAGGTTACAAATTTTCCGATTTGTTCGCGGCGTTTGGTGAAGCGGGATATTCACAATCCGAATCCACCAATGCCCTGCCGAATGCCGAGCGCGATTCTGAAGACAAGACGTTTCTGGTCGGCGTACGCGGGGAAGTTTCTCCGCTCGTGTCCGCCGAATTTGCTGTCGGCTATCGGCGGCGCGAATATGAACAGGCGCGATTCAACGACTTCGGCGGGTTTTCATACCGCGGCGATATTCAATGGTTTGTAACTCCGCTGATGACCTTGCGGCTGGAAGCCAGCCAGCAATTCCTCAATAGCGGGAACGTGCAGGTGGCCGCAATCCTGTCGAACCGCGTGAGTTTAACCGGCTATTTCGATCCACTGCGCAATCTGCGGTTGTCGGCAAATGTCGCGTACGAGCAGAACGATTTCCGCGATGTCGATACCGTCGCCAAGCGGCCATCGATGCTGATTCAGGCGCAGTATAAGGCCAATCGCCATGTTTCGCTCGGCATCTTTGCTGGCCTCAGGCGGCAGGAAGTCAACGGCACCCCACTGGTGCAGCCATTCACCTCGTTTAGTTCGGGCGTCGGCGTCACTCTGACCCCGTAAGCCTTAACTCCCTAATTTCTGCGCGACCGCCTCGGAGCACAGCCGATGAATCTTCCCCAAATCTACGAACAGCGCCCCGGATCAGAGCCCGTGCTGGCCGAAGATGCGCCATTCTTCCGCAGCAGCGGAGATGACGAGCTCACGGTCAGCTACCTGATCGCCATGTTGCGGCGCCGGTTGCGGCTGCTGGTTCTGGTAGCTTTGCTCACGTTCGGGATCGGCTTTTTATGGACGCTGGCCTCGCCGCAAATATATGCAGCGCAGGCTGATGTCGTGTTGATCAGCGGCCAGCGCGCATTAGTGCCAACCGATGAACCTGCGGCAGCGGACACGCGCCTTCGGCCGGAAGATGTCGAGACTCAGATCGAACTGATCCGTTCGCGCGAGATGGCCGGGCAGGTCTATGACGAGCTCGATATGGGCAGCGACCTCGCTTTTCGCGCCGACATTCTCGAACCTCGCTCCACGCTCGACAATATTCGCAGCACAATCGGGCTCCATCGCGAAAGCAACGCTGATCTTGGCGCGGTCGATATGGGCATGTTCCGTGATCGGGCTGTTGGCTACATCATGCGCACGCTAAACGTCGAGCAAGTGGGCAATTCCTACAATCTGCGAATTGCCGTAACCGATTCCGAGCCAGACCGCGCAACTCAGATCGCCAACACCTACGCGCGGCTGTTCACCACCGACGATGCGCGTCAGCGGGCCACCCGCAACCAGACTGCGGCTCGCGTCCTCGGCGATCGGCTGCAGGAATTGCGCGCGCAGGCGAATAGCGATTTTGCCGCCGTGCAGGGCTATCGGGTGAACAACGACCTGTTGAGCCAGTCCGCTACCAGCCTCTCCGAACAGGAAATTTCCAGCTATAACCAGCAGATTGGCGCTGCCCGCGCGGAAGCCGCGGAAGACGCGCAAACGCTGGCCACGGCCAGATCGCAGCTTGCGGGCGGTGGTGCTGGCAACGTGGGACAGGGCACCAGTTCGGCAGTGGTGTCGTCGCTCCGTTCGCAGCGTGCGCAATTGACCGTGCGCGAGGCCGATCTGGCGCGCCGCTATCTCGAACGTCATCCCGAACTGATCACAGTGCGCGAACAAATCGCCGATATCGATCGCCAGATCGATGCCGAAGTCACTCGCGAGATCCGGGCCCTTGAATCCGCCGCTTCGGCCTCTGCCCAGCGGCTCAATTCGCTCCTCGCCAGCCGGGCAGGCACTACGTCGCAGCTTCGCGGGGACAATACCGCACTGGTTGCGCTGACCGATCTCGAACGGCAGGCCACCGCTTCGCAGGCGCTGTATGAGAGCTACCTCACCCGGTATAATCAGGTGATGGCGGGCTCGGGCGCCGAGCAGCCTTCTGCGCGGATGATTTCGCTGGCGGAAGCGCCGGTGTTCCCGATCTCCCCCAACTGGCCTCTGATGCTGGTGCTTTCCGCAGTGGTGGGCGCCGTGCTCGGCGTGCTGGTCGCGCTGGTGTCCGAACTGAGCTACCGCGGTATAACCACGCTCGACGATGCAGAGGCCAAGCTGGGGCTGTTCGGGCTCGGCGGGGTGCCCGATTTCAAATCGGTCAAACCGTCAGGTTCAAGTCCGCTCGATACAGTGCATGATTACCCCGACGGCCCGTTTGCCGAAAGCCTGCGCAATGTGCTGGTATCGGTCGGGCGCGCCACCAATGGCCGGTGTGCTGTTATCGCCGTCACCTCGTCGATTCCAGGCGAAGGCAAAACCACGATGGCCGCATGCATGGGCCGCACCATCGCGATGACCAACCAGAGCGTCGTGGTGGTGGATTGCGACATCATCCGCTCACAGCTTAGCCGGATGTTTGACCTCGATAATGGCGAAGTCGGCTTGTACGAGGCGCTTGAAGCAGAAACCGGCGAAATCGCGCATTATCATGAAGACAACTCCGGCATGCGTATCCTGCCGATCACCAAGCCGTTCAAGAAGGGCGAACGCCTGACTGAAAACGGGCGGCTGCAACGGGTTATCGGGCGTCTGCGCGAACAGTTCGATTTCGTCATTCTGGATTGCCCGCCGATCCTGCCAATCGCCGAAACCCGCGAAATTGCCGGGCTGGCCGATCATGTGGTGCTGGTGGTGGCGTGGCGCAGCACGCTGGACAAGATCGTCAAGGCGGCGGTTCGGCAATTGCCGCGCGCGGTGCAGGCCAAGACCGGGATTGCGCTCAACAAGGTCGATATGAAGAAGCAGGTTCGGTTCGGCGGCAGCGATGCGGCCAGCTTCTACAAGCACTACTCGGCCTATTACGGCTGATGGTGCCTGCTGTTCCAGACCTGCCCGGAGTGCTTTCGGCCGACCGGGTGGCGTTGATCCACTACTGGATGGTTTCGATGCGGGGCGGCGAACGGGTGCTGGAAAAGCTGCTCGACATGCACCCGGGCGCGGATATCTTCACCCATGTTCACGATCCTGCGAAGATGTCGGACAAGCTGCGCGCCGCCACAGTGCGTGAAAGCTTCATCGGCCGGTTGCCGGGGGCGAAGAAGCACTATCAGAAATACCTGCCGCTGATGCCGATGGCATTGGAGGAGTTGGATCTGCGCGAATACGACTTGGTCGTTTCGAGCGAATCCGGGCCGGCCAAAGGCGTGATCACTCGGCCCGATGCGTTGCATGTGTGCTACTGTCACTCGCCGATGCGCTACTTGTGGGACCATTATCACGACTACAAGGCCAGTGCCGGGCGTCTCAACCGGCTGGTGATGCCGATATTGTTCCACCGCCTGCGCCAGTGGGATGTGTCGAGCGCGGCGCGAGTGGACGGATTCATCGCAAATTCCACCTTCATCGCTCGGCGAATCCGCCGGGTATGGGGGCGCGAGGCGCGGGTAGTGCATCCTCCGGTGGCAGTTGACGAATACTCGCCTGTCCCCGCTAGCGAAGTTTCGGACCGCTATCTTTGGGTCAGCCAGATGACCCCGTATAAGCGCGCCGACCTGGCGCTAGAAGCATTCAACCGGCTCGGCGTGCGCGCGCTGATGGTGGGCGACGGCGAAATGTATGATTACGTGCGCAAAAACGCCGGACCGAATGTCGAAGTGCGCCAGCGGCTCAATTTCAGCGAGCTGAAGCAAGCTTACGCCACCTGCCGCGCGCTGGTGTTCACGCCGGAGGAGGATTTCGGGATCGTGCCGGTCGAAGCCAATGCCAGCGGACGCCCGGTGATCGCCTACGGGCGCGGCGGCGCGCGGGACTCGGTTGTCGATGGCAAAACCGGACTGTTTTATTATGAACATACCGCCGACGGCTTGATTGACGCGATCCGCCGGTTCGAGGAATGGGAACCCGATTTCCGGCCCGAAGATGCGGTAGCCAACGCGCGCCGCTTTTCGCCGGAAGTGTTCGAGACTGGATTTCGCGCGGCGCTGGACTATTTCCGGCGCCGTGAGTTAGACAGTTGGGTACGGTAATGATGGCCAGTTGGTCCGAAGGAACGCTACAATGCTGAAGAAGGTCTTTGCGCTGGCGATTTGCCTGATCATTGCCGCTTGTGCGTCCACGCCCACAGCTACGCTGCCCACGATCAACCAGGTCGAATACCGCATCGGCGCTGGCGATACGCTGCGGCTGACGGTGTTCCGCGAAGAAGCGCTATCGGGCGAATTTCAGGTCGGCGAATCTGGCGCGCTCAACTTGCCGCTGGTGGGCGATATTCAGGCTGCCGGCAAAACCATCCCGGAATTCCGCACTGATCTGACCACGCTGCTCGGCCAGGAATTTGTGCGTGATCCCAATGTCACGGTTGCCGTAGTCAGCTATCGGCCGGTCTACGTGCTGGGCGAAGTCACCAACCCGGGGCAGTATGATTATGCCGAGAACATGACTGTTTTTGCGCTGGTCGCGCGAGCAGGCGGCTTCACCTACCGCGCCGATCAAACCATCGCGATGATCCGTCACGAGGACGAGCCGGAAGAGCGCGCGTATGAACTCACCAGCGGCGGTGCGGTGCTACCCGGCGATACGGTTCGCTTCGTAGCGCGCTTTTTCTGAAGCTTCCGGCGCTCGGGAGATGCACAACGCTCCCGAGCGGGTGGTCATATTCCACGATTTCAGCCAAGCGCTGGGCGGGGCATCGCATCTGGTGCAGGTGCTGATCCGCGAGTTGTGCGACCGGCAGATCCCGGTGACATTCATTGCCGGAGATGACGGAGCCAATTTCCGCCGGAACGACGTGGAGTTCATCCCGCTGCACGGCAAGGCGCTACTCGACCGGTCGAAACTGGGCGCGCTGACCAGTGGGTTCTACAACCACGCCGCCTATGCCGCCACCAAGCGCTGGATCGTGCAGAACGACACGCCCGGCACGATCTACCATGTCCACGGCTGGTGCAAGATCCTCACCCCGTCGATCTTCGGTGCGCTCCATTCGGTACGTGATCGGTTGGTGCTGCATGGGCATGATTATTTCAACGGCTGCCCCAACGGCGGGTTTTTCAATTACCGGACGATGCAGGATTGTCCGCTAGAGCCGCTATCGGCTGCCTGCCTCTCCACCCAGTGCGACAAGGCTGGTTACGTGCAGAAGTTGTGGCGCAGCGGGCGCGAAGCATCGCGGCGCGTGCAGATGCGCGGGAGCACCAATGCGGCACGGCTGCTGATGATCCACCCGGGGCAGGAACCGAACTTCCGCCTCGCTGGCTGGCCCGCTGCTAAACTGATCGCGGCGCGTAATCCGGTAACTCCGCCAGTCGCCGAGCGGGTCGAGGCGGAGCGCAATCAGGGGGTGCTGTTCATCGGCCGGATCTCCGCCGAAAAGGGCGCTGATCTGGCAGCGGCAGCTGCGGCAAAGGCAGGCGTGCCTATTACGTTTGTCGGTGAAGGTGCGGATATGGACCGGGTGCGGCAGATAAATCCCGCTGCCGAATTGCTTGGCAGGCTTGACCGGGCAGGGGTGGCGGCTGCTTTGGCCAGATCGCGGTTGGCGGTGATGCCCAGCCGCTGGTCCGAACCGTTTGGCCTAGTCGCGTTGGAAGCGGTGGGATCGGGCGTGCCGGTGATTGTCAGCGATCGCGCGTTGGTGGGGGATGAGATCGAGCAGGCCGGGTTTGGCTTTGCGCTCGATACGAACAATGTCGATGCGTTCGCGGAAAGCTTGGCGGACCTGTCGCGCGATGACGCCGCTATCGAGGTAATGTCGCGCGCCGGTCACGCGCGTTATCTTGAGCTGTGTACGACCGAGGCGGGGTGGACCGAAAATCTGCTCGAAACCTATCGCTCCGTGCTCAGCCAGCAAGTTAGCTGTTAGGCTAACTCAGCCGGTGGGCGTGTACGCCGGTCCAGCCACTTGTCCTCAAGCCTACCAAGCGGCTTGCGCAGCGCAAGCGCAGGTTTTTCAACGAGAAACCACGATCCGTAGGCAAACAGCACAGTAATCGGCAGGCTCAGGCCGAGCACCCAGTACCAGCGCAGTTCCCCGCCCATCAATGCGATCAGCATCTGCTGGAATATGAAGTGATACAGAAAAATGCCGTATGAAATATCCGCCCCGCGCACGAGGAAAATTCGCGGCGGGTTGAGCACGCCCAGATAGACAGTCAGCAGGGCCGCCGGAAAAACTCCGAATATCCGGTTGCCCGGGGCAAAGCTGAATATCAGGATCGAAGCCAGCAGAGCGGCGACAACCAGATACGGACTGCAAGGGATGCTGTCGCGCCAGAGGTAGATATTCACGCCCAGCATGAACGACACCACCAGCATCTTGCCCGAAACTGCGCCAAACCAGTTGGTGAAGGCCCAATCGGTCCGCATTCCATCATGGGCGATCAGCGCAGATGCAAGAACCGCTGTTCCGATCAGGATTACTAAGCGCCGGTTGAACTTGAGCCCAATGACCATGCACGCGCCCAGCAAAAGATAGCAGTAGAGCTCGTAAGGCACCGTCCACAGTTGGCCATTTGCCGCTGACCCAGGATTATCCGCAAACACGCCCGGCAGTTGAAACGAAATGTCGTGCCCCGTCATGTTGGTGAGATAGCTGAGAAACAGCGGGTCGCGGACATAGGCAACCAGATCGAGATTGGTCATTATCGGCCCGATCACTAGCGCGGTCAGCAGGATATCGACAATCAACGCCGGATAGATCCGCAGCGCCCGCAGGCTCATGAAGGACATGACAGTGCGTGACCGGTCCATGCTCCCGGCGACGAGGAAGCCCGACAGCGCAAAAAACATTGGCAGAATGAGGCTGAGCACGCCGCCGAGCGGAAACATCTGCCACAGCATCTGCATGGTTGCCCGCCCTTCGGATGTTGCCACCGAGTGCGTGACCAGCACCGCCAGCGCGAGCGTGAGGCGCATATAGTCGAACCCGGACGGCCTATTCCCGGCAGCTTCCAGGTAGTTACCTATCGTCTTCACCGGGCGTCGACCAATCCCGTATGAGACCGTGCGAGGATGCACTGCTGCATAGCGTCTCAGGCCTGAGGCAGCTGCGTCAAGCGGCGGGGAGTAGGAGGATCGGCCAAGGGGCCACCAGCTTGCTGCTTGGCAAGCCGGTTGCTTTTGGAAAATACCACAGCGGTGACGATCCCGAAGCTGAACGCATCCAACGGTCCGAACTCGGCACCGCCAACTACGAGGCCCATGACGAATGGAGGGATGAATGAACACCGGACAGCGACGACAATAAATTGGCCTTCCCAGTCGAGATGTCTGGAACGACGCAACAAGGTCAGCAACACAAACGAGTAAAACAGCACCCCGCCGATGATCCCGGTGGCGCTGAAGATCGAAACCAGGCTGCTCGAAGCGCGGGTTCCGCCAAGCCCGACGCCTAGCCCGTAGCTCGAGAATATGCTCTCATACGCCACCGTGCGCCACATTCCGCGTTCTTCGAATGAAGATGAACCGGTCTTTTGCAGAACCATGCGGTCGAACATTTCATAGACCGGCTCGGTCACGTGCGGGAACGCGATGACGAGTACACCGACCAGCGCGATCAGACCGCCGACGATGGCCAATTCTCCGAGGAGATCTTGCCGGTAGAGATGGCGGGTCCGACCGCTTGAGAAGGCGCGGATCATGGCTTCAGCCAACACCACGACCGCAAGGACCCCGAGCCCAACATATGTCCCCGATGACGTCGAGATATAGCAACAGATCAGCAGCGCCGCGATTATGATCGGCACGTAAACCTTGCGCATCCGGTCGCTCTCGAACGTGCGCCGAAAGAACACGAGAGCGCTCAAAAACGCCAGGCAAAGACCGCCAAAGGTCGAGGCTTCCGGCATCAGCCCGACTACTCGCTTCGAGCCCAACAATTCGACATCGGTAGCCAGCGCATAGGTGGCTGTGCGGAGCGGCTCCAACAATGGCTCAATCGGCAGGAACAGGGTCATATAATCGACCAGGCCGGTCAGCACGGTGATGGTCGCGCCGAAGCACAGGGCCACCAGCGCCGTCTGCCGGTCTGCTCGCGACCGCAGGATATACGCAAACGCAAATACGGCGAAAATCGAAATGCTCATATAGATCATTGTCGAAAGGTTTTGGGGCGTTGGGCCAAGCGCCGTAGTTTCGCTTAGAACGCCCCGGATCGGAACGACCATAATGTCGCCTTCGAAGATCCGTGGCATGAATATGGTGGCGAGCAATGCCAGCAGCCAGAACAGGAACAGCAGGCCCAGCCGTTCGATCCGCACAGCGGAATTCGTGAAGAAAGCTGGCCCCCCACGCGAAAACGCCGCGCGAATAATGATCAACACCGTCACGATGGGGGTGGCGGTGAAGGTCAGGCCGGCGGTCAGTTCAGGCGGAACGACGGCGAAGGCGCCGAACGGCATGCTGGCGAAAAACAGGTATAACAGCACTGGGCGCCGACTTGAGAAAGCCCAAATGGCAAGAGCCCAAAAGATGGCGATCAATAAGAGATTCATCTAAACCTGCGATCGTTTGCTTCGACGCCCTGAACCGGCAGTCCTTCGCATTAGCAGCAACTTGGCAAATTCACAGGTCTTCAAGCGGCCACTTCCGAAATAGGCCGCCTCCAGGATGAGATCTCGCGCCCAATCAGCCGTTCGAACTCCGCCCGGCGGGGATTGAGATAGCGGTGAAGATATTCGCGGGCACCCGTCTCATTCACCTCCGCCTTGTCGAATGTGGTGGTGGCCGCACTGCGCAAGCGGTCGATCAGTTTCGCTGGCAGAACTTGCCGGGCGGAGGCCCAAAGCGACGAATCGCGCACTGCACTCACCAGCGGGAAACGCTGCTTCCGGCTGGTAGGCGGGGACCGGTGGCGCTCTGCCAGTTCAGCCTCATGATAGTCATAATCGGGCAGTCCGAGCCAACCAAATAGGTCTGCGAGCACTTCCCGCCGCCGTTCGCGCAAGTCCTCGGCCACGATCACCTTGATCTGCGATGCGTCAAAATGCGCCAGATACTGGTTCAATTGCAGGGCATAGTCGGAGGTGTCGCGGTAGATGGCGTTCTCTCGCACCGCTTGCTCGATCGGCAACGGCTCCTGGAACTCCTTGAAGCGCTGCCAGTAATGCGCAACCGCCCGGCTTACCGGTTCGCGCACGGTGTAGACGATCCGGGCGTCCGGGCAAAACGCGGCTATGCGCGCGGCAACGCCGCTACGATGCGGAGCCTGCGAATAATATACGCTGCCTTCACCAAGATAGGTGACGTTTTCCGGATCGGGCCAAAGATCGCAATAGGCCTGCCATTCATGCGAACACGGTTGCCGGGCCATGATCGGCCACGATTTTTCGAGCTCATTCTGATCGACAAAGAAGCATGGCTCCTTTTCGCGGCTCATTTGGATTCCCGGATGCGGCTGCAGATAAGCGTGGAGGGCGCTTGAGCCGGACTTGGATGCGCCGATAACGAACAGGTTCGGCTTTCGTCCGCGCAGATCGCCCGGAGGCACAGGGAAACCGTGAAGCGGATCGCTGGGCTGGCTGGGCATGAAATTCTCCTGCGGGTATCGATTCGCAAAGTCGATCTAGAGCATCGCGCAGAAAGTTGGATACCGGGTTTCTGCAAAACCCGGACTTGCTAGAGTGCCCCTCCGGCAAAAATGCCGATCCTGCTAGAAGAAACGCTACGGCATGATGGGATCCGGTGTGATCGCATCATGCCGTAAAGAGCTTTTGAAGGCGGTGGTGGCGCCGATATACTCAGTAACCCCGGCAAGCCCGCTTCGCGCATCGGTGCTCTCGGGCCAGCCGCTCCCGTCTATCGGTTACCCTTTGCCCAGCCTGCGCAGGGACATTCGGCCCGATGCCGAAAAGTCCCCGTATCCGTGTCAGCTGAACAGAAAATCACCGGCATCAAGATCGCCCGCGTGCACATTTTGCAGCAATATGGTCGAATCTCCGATCACAATTGTCGCCCCTTGTACGGTGTACCGGATCGACAGATCGGTCCATTCGTCCAGATTGGCAAACGCAGTCAGATCAATCAAATCACCTTGCGTAAAGTCGGTCACGACATCGGAACCGAAATGACCCGCGAACACAAATATATCGTCTTGGTCGCCGCCGGTCAGCCTGTCGTTGCCTGTTCCGCCGATCAAGATATCATTTCCGGTGTCACCGCGCAGAATGTCGTCGCCGCCGCCGCCTTCGAGCCGGTCGTTATGCTTCCAACCGATGAGCACGTCTGCTCCCGATCCGCCGAGCAACACGTCGTCGCCATTGCGCCCGTCGAGCATCAGCGAGGTTGTTGATGCGGCTCCGTCCAGCACGTCTACGCCGTTGCCGCCAAAGACTTCTTCGAAGTGCGATGCTGCAACGTTGAGAGACACCTTTTTCGTGCTGGTGAAGTACAGAATGTCGTAGCCGCTTCCGCCGTCGAGCATCACATCTTGGTTATCAGCATAGATTTTATCATTGCCTGCGCCGCCGGACAATTTGTCCACGCCGGCCCCGCCCGTCAGGATATCGTTGCCGCTACCACCGATCATCACGTCATTCCCGGCCGTTCCCGTGATTTCCTTTGCGACGGTCGCGCGTGAGAAATCGAACGGGTTTGTGTTAACCGGCTCAGGCTGGGGCTGAGGCGGTATCACTACTGGGTCCGGTTCAACTGGTACGATGACGACTGGGACATCGGCTTCCTGATAAATCTGGATGTGGCGTACTGTTGTATCGCCGGTGGCATTTGCCCGAGCACCTGTCACGAAGTCGAGCGTGTCGCCTGCAGCCAACTTGATTCCGGTAAGCTCCAGGTCAAACACGTGCCCATTGTTCTTGTCGTAGATAACCTTGGAGAAAATGACTTTGTCATTCAGTTCGATCGTCAGCAGCACGCCATCCTTGGTTTGATCACTGACGTCCCAATGGCCTCGGACGGTCACGGTGCCATTAGTGCTGGCCGTGAATCGTTCTACCACCGAGTACTCGTTGGTAAGGTCCGCCTTGTCGGGGGAGAAGTCGGCCGGCGTGATCGATGCAGCGCTGACTTGCAGCGGCCGCAGATAATCCGACCCGATGTATGGGGTCCAGGCCTGTCCGTTCCCGTAGCCACCTTTCATGGTGTACAAGGTGTTCGACTTGCCTTTGCCGGTCTCTGCGAAATACAACCAAGGGCCTTCGAAACCAGCAGCTGAACCGGCCGTATTGGTCAAATCGAAATCGAGATAGCTGTCCGCCAACAGGTTGCTTGCGCCGAACGTGACGCTGTTGATCCCAATTTGGCCTGTGCTGCGCAAAATGACTGGCTCGTCCTGGGAAAGGGTAGCGAAATCTGTGATAAGTCGCCCGGCCAGATCGTACGCGGTCACGCCGTTGGCGAGCGCGATATCGCGGGTCTCGCCCCAGAGAATCGCGGAGTCATCGCCGAAAGCATAGAAAAAGGTGTGGCTGTCTACGGCGATCTGGCGAACCTCGCCGCCTGCCAGCATTTCCTCGATCAGCGCAAAGGTTACGCCTGCTGGAGAGACAGTGTCGGTCTGTGAATTATAGAGCTCCATATTGGGAAACCCTTTTTGGGCGGCGAACGCGTACCAGTTGGCCGAATCGATATCGGACGCTGCCATGACACTCACCATCTTGGCGAGGAATGCGGGCGCATCTGCCAGCTTGGCAAACTCATCACCGAATTCGGTGACGTGGATTTCAATGTCCGGGCCCACCACAGTGCGTAGCACGGCCAGTTGAGCGGCAAATTGTTCGGGATCGGTCGTGTAAGGATGGATCGAAATAGCATCGAGCAGATCAAGCGTGCCATTCTCGGCGAGATCGGCGAAATACTCGACCGGAATTGAATGAGTCGACCCGCCGATCATCTTTACGTCGATATTGTTTTCGGCGAGCGCGGTGTGGACTGCTTCGACCAAGTCCTTGTAGTAATCGTCGCGCAGATCCTTTGACGCTTTGGCAATGGGACCGGTGACGAAATTATCGCCATTATACTCGTTGCCGATTTCGATCGCCGATACGCCAGGGTATTGCTTCATGGTCGCAACCACGAATTCGGCGAAGGCGGCGCGTCCTTCGTCGGTGTAAACAGAGAAACCACCATCATAAAGCGGACTGACTGGATTGAACGTCAGCACGACATTCATGCCAGCTGCCAGTGCGGCACCGACCCAGCTGGTGGACCAATGGCTAAAGTCATAGTCACCATTACTGGTCTCAACGCGATGCCAAGGAACAGAGTCGCGGATCTGGTCGGTTCCCATTTCTGCGATTTCATCAAGTAGACGCAGATTCCAACCTTGGCTGAAATGAGTTTGAGTACTTAGTTGCATCACTTGGGCGCCGTCCCTTGGTGGTTTTTACCTGCGCCAGTACTACCCATCATATCATTGACGCCCGGATGACGAGGATGATTAATTGAGCGGTAAGGAATCTTGCACACTCTAAGCGCGCCGTTGATCCACTCCGGCCAAGAAGCAAAACCGCACGCAGCGGTCACGCCGTGGACTAAACGGCGGGTGCAGGTATTTTTACTGGCATTGGCCAGCCAGTTGGTTTACCGGCACGGTTAACTCTGGTGCGTTTTCAAGACGTAATAGGGGCGGAGTGTGAAGACGTTTGGGGCGAAATTTTGATTGCGGCACATGAATGCCGCTACAATAGGCTTTTCCTAAATATTTTGAGCGAGTTACGGGCGATTCGTAAAGCTTTAACGTGAGGATGCTTAAAGGGATATTGGTGGTGGCTTGTTTTCGCCATCCCGGAAAAAATAATCTCGGGGCGTTGAGTATAGATTAGGCGAGAAAAATTCGCCGTAAAATGAATGAAGTTGATCCTTCTACTTTTTAAAGGAAATTGTTTATGGCTAAATTAGTTGGCGTTAAGGGTGTCGCAGATATTCTCGTCGGTACCGCTGGTAGCGATGAAATCATCGGCAACGATATGGATGATGATCTGCGCGGCGGTGGTGGGCTTGACCTCATCCTCGGCGGCACCGGCAATGACGTTATCCGCGGCGAAAGCGGCGCGGACACTCTTTACGGCGGTCAGGGCGACGACCTCATTGTTGGCGGCGCTGGCGCTGACTACATGAGCGGTGATGCTGGTTCGGACACGCTGATCGGC
>Ga0247817_10000624_pt1 | contig 19020 bp, 15 predicted proteins | sample UWRJL212509R1_FD_178010 | JGI IMG/M metagenome (GOLD analysis project Ga0247817, IMG submission 178010) | Plant litter microbial communities from Arlington Agricultural Research Station in Wisconsin, United States - UWRJ-L212-509R-1 | ecosystem: Environmental > Terrestrial > Plant litter >...
ATTCCGCTAACATCGGTAGCAGTAAAAGATGCTGATAATCTGTTAACCATTAACAAAACGCTTTTCCCGGCAGGAGCAAATAATCTTACCGCGAAAATTGCCCTTGGCCAGGCGGTAGGAGCAACGGCTGCCTTTTGCGCGTTCTTTAAAACTACCACCAAAAATTTGGATGTGCGGGTTATACAGATAGAGATCTTAGATTTTAAATCGTCCCTTTTATATTTTACAGATGTGGAACGCAGCGATCCCTATTACCGCGCTATACAGCAAATTGCAGCCACAGGCATGCTTAAAGGCAGCTCAGTAACAGGTGCCGAGAACGCAGCATTAGAGTTTAATTTTATGCCGGATGCCACGGTTAGCACAGCCGAAATTAAACCTATACTATCTGAAATTTACTCCCGCGTATTTTTATGGTTGGGCAGGGAACAACCCGGCGAAAAATTTACTGTGGGTAATTTGCTATCGCTGATAAGTGAAATAACCTTAACCGACCCAATCGATTTTAAAATAACCATGCAAAAAGCATGGAAAACGGAATACAAGTTTAAATCAGACTTCGACCTGAATAAACCCGTTACCCGCCGCGAGTTTGCCATACTGGCCAATAAATATCTAAACCCTTTCGCAAGGAAGGTGGATATTAATGGGGCGATGCTGAATTAAGCCCCTCTAAAGCCATGAACGGAAAGCGTGCAAATTATCGCTTTCATATTAACTCACCCCGACGACGCTACGCTGGTCGACCCTCTCTTCGCCTACGGCGGAAAGAGGGTGAAACATTGGAATTTTTTCCGTCTATGATTTTTTTATTTTTTGCCTTACCCTCTTTCCCGCTTGCGGAGGGTCGACCAGCGTAGCGTCGTCGGGGTAAGTCAAATTATTCCGTTTGCATTTCTGCAATATTTATTACGGTTATTGATCGGCTATTACTCGCTAAATCTCACCATGCAGGGGAGACTTTTAAAAAACTAATCTCTAATCAACCAATCTCTAATCAACTAACTCACGCATCTGTACTATCAGTAACCATTACACGGTCAACATACTGTTTAACGTAATTCGCCAAAAACGCTTCGTGGATGGGGTCTACCTGGTAAGCATCGTGGTCTTCTTGGCTGTTAAATAAAGTCAACAGCGATACATGGTAAGAGCTTTCTACAATAGGCTTGTCGCTTGGCACAGGTACGCCCACATGCACATCGCGCAGGTGGCTTATTTGCGCAAGGCCTTTAACGCCTTCAACGAAGGCTTCTATATCGGCAGGGTTTTTTAACCAGAAATATACGTTGTGTACAAAAGTATCTTTTAAAAACATGTTGTTATGGGTTGATGAAAGCGCTAAATTATAAAAACAGCTAATAAATTAATTGAAAAGTCCCGCCAATTTTTCTATGCTGAGTCCGGTAAAATCATCTATTACCAGTGCAGATGGTTGCAGTTTTTCGGCAGTGTTACCTGTGGTTATGCCGATAACTTTCATCCCCGCGGCGTTGCCGGCCTTTATCCCGGCTATGGAGTCCTCTATAACTGCGCAATTCTGTGGCGAAGTTTGTAAATGCTCTGCGGCCTTTAAAAATATATCGGGGTTAGGTTTTCCTTTATCAACCTGGCTACCATCAATTATCACATCAAAATATTCTCTTACGTGTATACGCTCCAATATAAAGTCAATATCATGCATTGATGCAGACGACGCGATGGCTATTTTAATTCCGTTTTGCTTTAACTCTTTTAAAAAGTCCACCAATCCGTTTATCGGCGCTGCCTCTGGTGAATAAAGACCCTGATAAATAACTTCTTTTTCTTTTACCAACTGGTTAAGACCTTCATTATCGCGCTGGTTACCAAAAACCCGAACCACATTATCAAACACAGGCACACCGCTAAACTCGGCGTAATAGGTTTGGGGCGTAATTTCGCCCAGGCCATATTTTTCAAACATAACCTGCCAGGTGCGGTAATGGTAGGGCGTATTATTTACCATTGTACCATCCATATCAAAAATAACTGCGAAATTTTTCAAGCTGATTTTCCTTTATAATTACCTGTTAAACATTGCCAAAAATATCAAAATAGCCCGCCACAATGTTACCCAGGTGTCAAATATTGACGATAAAACAAGAATTATTCTAAATAAATTGCAAATTTGTTGATCTAAAATTCATGTAGCGGCCTGCTTGTTGGTATGAGTGATAAAATAATTTTAGTTTGGTTCAGGAATGATTTACGTATTCACGATAACGAAATACTGTTAGAGGCCGTGCGTAAAGCCGATAAGGTGCTGCCTGTTTATTGTTTTGATCCGTACTATTTTAAGCAGAACGCTTCGGGAGCATCTAAAACCGGCAGCATCAGGGCCAGGTTCCTTTTAGAATCTGTGGCAGATCTGCGCAAAAACCTGCGCGCTCTGCAAAGCGATCTTATCATCCGTATAGGTAACCCCACTGAAGTTTTACCACAGCTGGCGTTAGAATACGGCGTAAACGAAGTTTACCACCACCGCGAGGTAGCTCACGAAGAAACCGACGTATCTGAGCAGGTTGAAGCAGCGCTGTGGAAGATCAAGCTTAACTTAAAGCATTTTATCGGGCATACCTTATATCACAAAGAGGATCTGCCTTTTCCGATAAAAGATATCCCGGATAGTTTTTCCATCTTTAGAAAGAAAACAGAACGCGAAAGTGCCGTGCGCCCCGTTTTAGATACGCCTGATGTAATCAACACGCCCGCCATTACTGATGCCGGCGAATTACCAACACTTACGCAATTAGGATTGGAAGAACCGGTAGACGACGCACGGTCTCGTACCCGTTTTACCGGTGGCGAAACCAGCGGACTGGCAAAGCTGGAGCAATATTTTTCTGAGACTGTTACGCAAAGTTCTGGTAAGAGTATTCGCGCTGCTTCAAAACTTTCGCCTTGGCTTTCGTTGGGTTGCCTGTCTATGCGGCAGGTTTATTGGGCAGCTAAAAGTCACCATAGCGATGCGCTTGAACTGGAGTTGCTTTGGCGAGACTATTTTAGATTCATGTTTAAAAAACATGGCACCCAATATTTTAGTGCCGGCGATACCGCTGCCGAAAATGATGTGCTTAACGATGCGCTTTTTGTAAAATGGAAAAACGGCAATACAGGCGTTCCGTTTGTTGATGCCAGTATGCATAAACTTAACGCTACGGGCTACATCAGCAATTTTAGCAGGCAAATGGTAGCCTCGTACCTGGTTACTGAACTAGAGGTTGACTGGCGCCGGGGTGCGGCTTATTTTGAAGAAAAACTGATAGACTACTCGCCTGCAAGCAACTGGGGCAACTGGGCCTATGTGGCAGGTATAGGCCGCAACGCCCGCGATGACCGCTATTTCAACAGTGTTAAAAACCCGAATGAGTTAGATACCAACGGCGATTTTATAACCCGTTGGCTCCCGGAAACTCCGGCAGGGCAATCGCCTTTGGCGCAGGCCGTTTAATTTTTACAAATCGTATACAATATTTGCCTGCCTGGTTACGTATATTTGATATATGAACTCCTTCGAACAATTTACAATAATCATCGGTCTCCTGGCCGTTCTTTTTGAGGGCATTTCTTATGTCCGCTCGTTTTTGGCGAAGTTGCTACACTAAAACTTTCGAAAAGGATGTAGTTCATACATCCGCTTCATTAAAAACCTAACAGAATATTGTTTTTGCAATACAAAAAGTATTAAATCATTTACAATTTTATGTAAGGTTTATTGCACCTTATGATTACTTTTGCACATTGTTAAGAATGGTCGACCATGAATAGCCTCAATTATATAAACCAAGGAAACGCAGCATTTATAGATTCTTTATACGAAAATTACAAGCAAGACCCTGAATCAGTTGATTTTGGGTGGCAGAAATTTTTTGAAGGATTTGATTTTGGCAGAAGTGCCGAAGCCCCTGCAGTTAGTGCAGAAACACCGCAGCACTTTTTAAAAGAAATTAACGTACTTAATCTGATAGACGGCTACCGTGGCCGCGGGCATTTGTTTGCAAAAACTAACCCCGTACGTGAGCGCCGTCATTATTTTCCGGGTAAAGACCTGGATACTTTTGGATTGAGCGAAGCAGATCTGGATACCGTGTTTAACGCCGGTCACGAAGTTAAGCTGGGCCCTGCAAAACTGCGCGATATTTTGCAAATGGTTGAAGAAACCTATTGCGGAACCATAGGCGTTGAATACAAATACATACGTAACCCTATAAAAGTTAAGTGGTTTGAAGACCGCATGGAGAGCACGCGCAACAAGCCGTCGTTCTCTAAAGAAGATAAAAAGCTGATGCTTAAAAAAGTAAGCGAAGCGGTGATCTTTGAAAACTTTTTAGGTACCAAGTTCCTGGGTCAGAAACGTTTCTCATTAGAAGGTGCAGAAGCGCTTATCCCGGCAATGGATTCAGTTATCCAAAAAGGCGCTACGCTGGGTATTAAAGAATATATTATTGGTATGGCTCACCGCGGACGTTTGAACGTGCTGGCCAATATCATGAAGAAAAGTTACAAAGAGATCTTCTCTGAGTTTGAAGGCAAAAACTATGATATGGATTCGCCTTTTGGTGGAGACGTAAAATATCACTTAGGTTATTCAACCGATGTTGATGCCGAGAACGGTAACAAAGTACACTTGAGTCTTTGCCCTAACCCATCTCACCTGGAGGCAGTTGCCCCGGTTGTTGAGGGCCTTACCCGCTCAAAAATCGACTTTAAATATAACGGCGACCATACCAAAATAGCCCCGATAATAATACACGGTGATGCTTCTGTAGCAGGCCAGGGTATTGTTTACGAGGTGTTGCAGATGGAAAAACTGGACGGCTACCGCACAGGTGGTACCGTGCATTTGGTTATCAATAACCAAATTGGTTTCACAACCAACTTTAAAGATGCCCGTTCAAGTACTTATTGTACTGATATTGCTAAAACTGTACAATCACCGGTATTTCACGTAAATGGTGATGATGTTGAGGCATTGGCATATGTTATTAACATGGCTATGGAGTTTCGTCAGATCTTCCATGAGGATGTGTTTATTGATATTTTGTGCTACCGTCGCTACGGTCATAACGAAGCGGACGAGCCTAAATTCACCCAGCCAGTATTGTACAAAGCTATTGATGCGCACCCAAATCCGCGCCAGGTATATTTAACCAAATTATTGGCCGAAGGCAGTATTGACGATGCTACTGTTAAACAGATGGAGAAGGAATTCAGAGATCTGTTACAACAGCAATTAGACGAAACTAAAGCAGAAGAACGTTTTACAGACTCAATAGAAATGTTTGCCGGCGCATGGCAGGGCTTGCATTTGGCCGAAGAACAAGACGTTGTAAAATCTGCAGATACAGCAATTGATAAAGAAACGTTATTAGGTATCGGTAAAAAACTGACCGATCTGCCTAAAGACAAAGAGTTCTTTAAAAAGATTGAAAAACTGTTTGAGGACCGAGCCAAAATGGTTAACGACACCCATGTGTTTGACTGGGCAATGGGCGAGTTAATGGCTTATGGTTCTTTACTAAACGAAGGTAACAGAGTACGTTTAAGCGGCGAAGACGTTAAACGTGGTACATTCTCGCACCGCCATGCGGTTGTGACTTTGCCTGATACTGAAGAAGAATATACACCGCTTGCTACTATTAACGGTGGCGAACGTTTCCATATTTATAACTCTTTGTTATCAGAATACGGTGTTTTAGGTTTTGAATACGGTTATGCTTTGGCAAACCCGCACGCCTTAACCATATGGGAAGCCCAGTTTGGCGACTTCTTCAACGGTGCGCAAACTATTATTGACCAGTACATTGTAAGCGGCGAAACCAAATGGCAACGCGGTAATGGTTTGGTAATGTTATTACCACACGGTTATGAAGGTCAGGGCCCGGAGCACTCATCAGCGCGTATTGAGCGCTTTATGGAGCTTTGTGCCGATAGTAATATAACGGTTGCAAATTGTTCAACCCCTGCTAACTTCTTCCATATTTTACGCAGGCAGTTGGCACGCGATTTCCGCAAGCCACTGATAGTATTTACACCTAAGAGCTTGTTGCGTAACCCTAAATGCGTATCGCCACTGGCTGATTTTACTGATGCCGGTTTCCAGGAAGTAATTGACGATAACTTTGCCGATAAGAAAAAAGTTAAACGCGTATTGTTCTGCTCTGGTAAGATCTATTATGATCTGTTAGAGAAACAAAAGGTTGATGACCGTAAAGACGTAGCTATTGTTCGTTTAGAGCAATTGTACCCAACCCCGGTTGATCAATTGGCTAAAATACGTGCAGGTTACCCTAAAGCTGAAGATTTTATATGGGTACAGGAAGAGCCTGAGAATAGCGGTGCATGGCCATATTTATGGCGTAAATCGCGCACGGAAGATGCATTGAAGTTTGATGATGTTTTGGCCCGTTTAGAAGCAAGCAGCCCGGCAACAGGCTATGCCAAACAACACGCGGCACAGCAACTGCACATTATTTCAAGAGCATTTGAATCGCCGGCAGGCAAAAAGGTTAAAAAAGTAGTTAAAGAAACTGCCGAAAAAATGGCTGTAGCCGGAGCGGATTAATGAGTTGCGAGTGACGAGGAGTTAGTGGCGTGATTGCGCCACCCAAACCACGCCACCCGAACCAATAAAATAAAACTTACAACGTAAAACCTACAAAATAATATAATGAGTTTAGAGATCAAAGTTCCGCCGGTAGGCGAATCAATCACAGAAGTTACCATCGCAAATTGGATAAAAAAAGATGGCGACACAGTAGCGATGGATGAAGTTATTGCCGAGCTGGAATCAGATAAAGCTACTTTTGAATTAACTGCTGAAAAGGCCGGTGTTTTAAAAACCCTGGTAAACGTTGGCGATGTGATAGCAATTGGTACTGCCGTTGCCCGCATTGAGGATGGTGGCGCTGCCGCTGCTGCTCCAGTTCAACAAGATGCGGCACCTGCACCACAGGCCGAAGCAGCACCTGCTGCTGTTGCCGCTCCATCTGCAGGCGGTGTAGCATCAGCCATTAAAGTTCCGCCGGTGGGCGAGTCTATTACAGAAGTTACCTTATCGCGCTGGATAAAAAAGAACGGCGATACTGTAGCGATGGACGAAGCTATTGCCGAACTGGAATCAGACAAAGCAACATTTGAATTAACTGCTGATAAAGCAGGCGTTTTAACTACCATTGCTAACGAAGGCGATGTGTTGGCTATTGGTGCTGAAGTTGCAAGCATATCTGGAAGCGGCGCTGCTGCTCCTGCACCTGCTGCAAGTGCTCCGGCTCCTGCTGCTGCAAGCGCACCTGTTATTGCTGATAAAAATTATGCATCAGGCACACCATCGCCTGCTGCAGGTAAAATACTAGCCGAAAAAGGCATTGACGCATCTGCTGTTAACGGAAGCGGTGTTAATGGCCGTATCACTAAAGAAGATGCTGTGCAAGCTAAAGCTGCTGCACCTGCATCGGCTCCTGCTGCTAAACCAGCTGCTCCGGCTGCTGCTGCTCCTGCGAAAGCGGGCGCGCGTGATGAGCGTCGCGAAAAAATGTCTCCGTTGCGTAAAACAGTTGCAAAGCGTTTAGTAGCCGTTAAAAATGAAACTGCCATGCTTACTACTTTTAACGAAGTGGATATGCAGCCAATAATGGAGCTGCGTGGTAAGTACAAAGATAAATTTAAAGAGAAACACGGCGTTGGCTTAGGCTTTATGTCGTTCTTTACCAAAGCGGTAACAGAGGCGTTGAAAGACTGGCCTGCTGTTGGCGCACGCATAGAAGGCGAAGAAGTTATCTACAGCAATTTTGCTGATATTTCTATCGCGGTATCTGCTCCAAAAGGTTTGGTTGTTCCGGTTATTCGTAATGCTGACAGCATGAGCCTGGCAGAAATTGAAAAAGCCATCATCACACTTGCCGGTAAAGCCCGCGAAAGCAAACTTACTTTGGATGAAATGACAGGTGGTACTTTCACTATCACCAATGGTGGTGTGTTTGGCTCAATGCTTTCAACTCCTATCATAAACTCGCCACAATCTGCCATATTGGGTATGCACAACATTATTGAGCGCCCTGTAGCAGTAAACGGTCAGGTAGTTATCCGTCCGATGATGTATTTAGCATTATCTTATGATCACCGCATTGTTGATGGTCGTGAATCAGTAAGCTTCCTGGTTAGGGTTAAACAATTGTTGGAAGATCCTGCAAGGTTGTTGTTAGGAGTTTAATTACTCTGATATAAATATTGTAGGCTCTCGATTTATCGGGAGCCTTTTTTGTTTAGCCATAATTACTCACCGCAATCCACGTAATATCTGCAATCTATTGTCAGGAGCATTTGGCGAGAAAAAGTCTGAGATAGTGTTTGGGTCTCTTTTAGGCCGACTAAGAAACTCTATTGGCCATTCTGTTATCCTTTGCTCTTTAACATGGATATATTTGCCCGGTTCCGGCTCGTCTATATATTCTTCTTGCAAAATAAGAGCCAGTGGTTCCTCTGACCCTGCATTTTCTTTTGAAAATTCAAAAGCCTCTTCGTAATTATCAAAAGCAAAATAATAGTCGTCTCCTTCATAAATATCAAGGGCTCCATCATGTGGATGGCACCAAACACGATATTCTAATATTTCATCCCAAACATATCCTCCGCCAGATTTTCCAAATGCCGGGTATGAGCCAACTAGATCTTTGTTTTTTACTTCGGGATACTTTGTCATTTGCATTTAATTGGGTTACAACTACTTTACTAAAGTCCACAATTCTGATGCTGGTAATGCTTTAACCAAACCAGCTTTTATTAAAAGTGCCTCTTTGTAGGATTCTTTCAGTATTATTAATTCATTTAAAGATAAATCCTCATCGTTTTCTAGAAGATATGCGATTTTAGTTTTTATCGTTTTAACTCTTAATGCTGCCTTTCTCATGGGTGTTTTGGCTAAAGCCTTTTTTCTCTTTTATATTGTCCGTCGCATAAATGCGACGGCACTGAAGTTATAATCCTTTATTAATCATTGCCGTTGGCTTCAGCCAACGATTAATTTGAAGCAGCTAATTGGCTTTAGCCAAAATAACTACGCGGTATTAAGCCACCACAATCTCACCCCGCAAATAAGTCACCGCCTTACCGCTCATCAACACCCGGTCGCCTTTTAGTTCGCACCAAAGCTCGCCTTTGCGGGCAGATAATTGATAGGCGTGTAGTTTGTCTTTATCAAACACTTTGGCCCAGTAGGGGATAAGGTTGCAATGTGCTGAGCCTGTTACCGGGTCTTCGGGTATGCCTGCCCCCGGCGCAAAAAACCGCGAAACAAAATCTGAGTTTTTACCCGGTGCAGTTACAATTATGCCCACTGTATCCATTTTCGACAGCGCGAACATATCAGGAGCAAGATCTACTATTTCCTCTTCCGTATCATAAACTACAAAATAGTCCCTTGACCTTAAGATAGCTGTAGGCTCCGTGCCACCCAGCGCCTCAATCAATCCATTGGGCATTTCAATTGGGATAGGAGGGCGGGATGGGAAGTCCATGGTGTATTTATCACCATCGCGGGTTACAGTAAGCGTTCCGGCTTTTATGGTGTCAAAGTTGATAACATCAGCCCCATAAGCCAGCTCTGTAAACAATATATGCGCGGACGCCAGTGTGGCGTGACCGCACAGGTCTATCTCATACTCAGGTGTGAACCAGCGTAGCAGGTAACCGGTATCGTTCTTTACAAAAAAGGCGGTTTCGGCTAAGTTATTCTCTTTGGCAATTTGCTGCATGGTCTCATCGGGCAACCATTCAGTAAGCGGACAAACAGCCGCAGGATTACCGCCAAAAAGTTGATCGGTAAAAGCATCGGCTTGATAAATAGGGATGGTCATAATGTTCTGAGCTTAAGTACCACTAATGTAACCATAAACAGCTAATTCGTCAACATGGGTTATGTGTTTAGTGCTGCCGTTGTTTAAAAGGATAATACGATCGCTAACATCTAAAACATTGTAGTATTGATGGTCTGTAATGATGATGCCTTTGCGTTGCGCGCAGCGCTTTAAAATTGGCTTAAAATCTTCTATTTGAACAGGCGAAATATGGGTAAATGGCTCATCCAGCAAAATAAAGTCTGCTCTGTTGTAAATAACCATTAGCGTTTCTAACATACGTTGTTCACCGCCGGATAGCTCACCAATTACTTTTTCACCGCATTTAATAAATACCGGGTGCGCGGAAAACTCATCCCAAAACAAAGGCTCAATAAGCATGCTGGCCAGCGCTTTTATCTTTATCCCTTTAGGCAGGTAGTTGTGCTGCGGGAGGTAAGCCATTCTGCTTTTTAGATAGCCATGATGTATAAATTCATCATTTATCGCCACATATTTGTATCCCGGCGTAAGCAAGCCGAAAATAATTTTTAGTAAAGATGATTTGCCGCAGCCATTCCTACCGAGTAGGCCAATGATTTCCCCCTGTTTACAGCTGAGGTATACGTCTTGCAATATTTTGCGACCATCAAACTCAAGCTCTACGCTGTCAACCTTTAAAGTAAGCCTATCATCCATTTAAATAAGTAAAAGCATGCTATCATAATAAGGTATATCAAAAAATCAAGAGAGAAGGTGTAGCCATACATTTTTTTGATGCTGTAACCGGCATTTAAATAGTATAAGTAAGATTTACTGTTAAAATAGTGCTGATAGGCAGCGGTGGAAGCATAGCCAACCAGTTTTATTGAGAAAGTAACCAGAATAAACGAGGGACTGGTTTTGTACAAATTCCAAATACCAACGGTGCTAAAAATAAGATTTACCAGTAAAAGCGGTCCGTAAAAATACCGCACCAGGGTAAAGGTTCTAGTCATGTATAAGTTTACAGGTTTAAGGTGATAAACGTTAAGCCACAAAATAAATTGTAACAACAAAAAAAGCCGCCCAATAATGGACGGCTTTCTTAATTCTTGCCTCTTATCCCTTACTTCTAAAAACTATCCTAAGTATGATTTCAGGATCTTGCTACGTGAAGTATGGCGTAAGCGTTGTAATGCTTTATCTTTTATCTGGCGTACACGTTCGCGGGTAAGGTTAAATTTCTCGCCTATCTCTTCAAGAGATAGGGGATGATTAGTGCCTAAACCAAAGAATAATACAATGATCTCGCGCTCGCGCTCTGTTAAAGTTGACAGTGAACGTTTTATTTCTTCTGATAACGACTCGTTGATCAGGATAGAGTCTGTATTTGGCTCTGAGTTTTCCAATACATCTAACAATGTATTTTCTTCACCCTGAACAAATGGCGCATCCATTGATACGTGACGACCTGAATTGCTCAGCGTGTCAGAGATCTTATCAACAGTGGTTTCCAGCATATCTGCCAGTTCTTCCGGTGATGGCTCACGCTCATACTCCTGCTCTAATTTAGAGAAAGCCTTGCTTATTTTACTTAATGAACCTACCTGGTTCAATGGTAAACGAACAATACGTGATTGCTCTGCAATGGCCTGTAAAATTGATTGGCGGATCCACCAAACAGCGTATGAAATGAATTTGAAACCTTTTGTTTCGTCAAAACGCTTGGCAGCTTTTATTAAGCCCAGGTTACCTTCGTTAATAAGGTCGCCTAAGGTAAGGCCCTGGTTTTGGTATTGTTTAGCTACCGATACCACAAAACGCAGGTTGGTTTTGGTTAAACGCTCAAGAGCGGCCTGGTCGCCTTCCCTTATTTTTTGTGCTAAAATTACTTCTTCTTCGGCAGTTATCAGGTCAACTTTACCAATTTCGTGAAGATATTTGTCAAGCGACTGCGACTCGCGATTGGTAATGGATTGGGTTATTTTGAGTTGTCTCATTTATTATAAACCTCGATTCTTGTTATTAGAATTGAACGTGCAAAGGTATGAAAAGTTTCGACTATATTTTGAACTAAAAAATATATTACATTATATTCATTTTCAGATGATAATTGCATGATTTTTGTGGTTAAAATCACACCTCATTCAGTCTGAAAACTTCGTTTAAACGTACCCCTTTTTCGGTGTTTTTCAAAGTGCAGCATTCGTTTATTCCGTCGTGCTCTAAATATAAAATGTAGTCGTTGGCAACTGCCTCATTTAAAATACTCTTTTTCTCTGCCAGCGTTTTCATCGGGAACATATCATACCCCATTACATAAGCTAACGGTATATGCCCTACAGATGGTATCAGATCGGCCATATAAAGTATTTGACGGCCCTTGTAGCTTATCTGCGGCAGCATCTGCGCTTCGGTGTGGCCGTAAATAAAACGCACGTTTATATTATCTGTAAACGCAACTCCATCCAACTCTTCAATAAACTTCAGCTGTCCGCTTTCCTGTATGGGTAAAATGTTTTCTTTTAAAAAAGATGCCTTTTCGCGTTCGTTAGGGTTAATGGCCCAATCCCAATGTTTGGAGTTGCTCCAATAGGTAGCGTTTTTAAAAGTGGGTAACAGTGCCTCGCCATTACGCTCAACAGCGCCGCCAACATGGTCAAAATGCAGGTGGGTTAAAAATACATCAGTTATATCATCCCGGTGAAAGCCGTGAGATGCCAGAGAACTATCTAAAGTTGCAGTACCATGCGGGTAGTAATAGCTAAAAAACTTTTCGCTTTGCTTGTTACCCATGCCGGTATCCACCAAGATCAGGCGTTTGCCATCCTCAATCAACAAACAACGCATGGCCCAGGTACACAAATTATTCTCATCGGCAGGGTTGGTTTTGTTCCAGATAGTTTTTGGAACAACGCCAAACATAGCGCCGCCGTCAAGTTTGAAAAAGCCGGTATCTATCGTGTAAAGGTTCATTTTAAGTCAAAAGTAAAAATTAAAAAGTCAAAATTTTAAATGAGAATAAATGGTGGAAAATTTAAGAACCAATAAACGCAGCACGAAGGCCTTTTGAATTTTTACTTTTGAACTAAAAAGGCCGATGATTACCACCGACCTTTTGAATTTTGAATTTTTACTTTTGAATTTACAAGTGAATGCACTCCCCGTACGCCTCGGCAGCAGCTTCCATAATAGCTTCGCTCATGGTTGGGTGCGGGTGTACGGTTTTTATTATATCATGACCGGTAGTTTCCAGCTTGCGGGCTGCAACTACTTCGGCTATCATTTCGGTAACGTTGGCTCCTAACATGTGCGCGCCTAAAAACTCGCCGTATTTGGCATCAAATATCAGTTTTACAAAACCATCTTTAACGCCGGCCGCGCTTGCCTTGCCTGACGCTGAGAATGGGAATTTACCCACTTTCACCTCGTAACCAGCCTCTTTAGCCGCTTTTTCGGTATAACCTACTGATGCTATCTCGGGGCTGCAATAGGTACATCCCGGGATATTATTATAATCAAGCGGCTCAGGGCTGTGGCCGGCTATCTTTTCAACACAAATAATCCCTTCGGCAGATGCTACGTGTGCCAAAGCCTGGCCTTTAACAATATCGCCAATGGCGTAAACGCCTTCAACGTTGGTGCGGTAATAGTCGTCAACTAATACTTTGCCCTTATCGGTTTTAACACCTGCATCTTCCAGGCCAATGCCTTCTATATTGGTTGATATACCTACCGCAGACAGTACTATCTCGGCTTCTAAAACTTCAGTGCCCGAAGCAGTTTTAACACTTACCTTACAAAGCTCGCCGCTGGTATCAACAGATTCAACGTTTGAGCCTGTTTTTATTTCGATGCCTTGTTTTTTAAGTATACGGGCCAATCCTTTTGATACTTCCTCGTCCTCTAATGGTACTATATTATCCAGATATTCAACAACGGTAACCTTTGTACCTATTGAGTTATAGAAGTAAGCAAACTCAATACCTATAGCGCCAGATCCAACTACGATAATTGATTTTGGCTGCTGTGGCAATATCATTGCCTGGCGGTAGCCTATTACTTTACGGCTATCTTGTTTAAGGTTAGGTAACTCGCGCGAGCGGCCGCCTGTTGCTAAAATTATATGCTTGGCGCTATAGTCTTTAACACCATCATTGCCTTTTACTTCAACCACGCCTTTGCCTTTTAGGCGGCCAAAGCCTGTAAGTACATCAATTTTATTTTTCTTCATTAAAAACTGAACGCCTTTGCTCATGCCATCGGCTACGCTGCGGCTGCGTTTAATAACAGCCTCAAAATCTACTTCGCCGGGGTTGTTAATTTTTATACCGTAGTCGGCAGCGTGGTTTATATACTCAAATACCTGCGCGCTTTTTAATAAGGCTTTAGTTGGTATACAACCCCAGTTAAGGCAAATGCCACCTAAAGACTCTTTTTCTACTACAGCGGTTTTTAAGCCGAGTTGAGAAGCGCGTATAGCAGCCACATATCCACCCGGGCCAGAACCAATTACAATTACATCGTAGTTCATATCAGCGTATTTTGATTAATTTTTTTGAAAGCCAAAGCTAACTAAAAGCCCTGAAAGCAAAAAACCGCTTCCATCATTAAATTATCATTAAATAGCGTATAAATGTCTACTAAATACACGGATTAACGGATGGTTAAAAAACTATAAATTAATATCATATTTATATTATTTCGGTCATATTTTTTTGGTACTTGTTGAAATGCCTGTTAAATGTTGATAAATACTTAAAACATTTTTAAAATAATTAACATAGACTTAATATAAGCCATTGTTAATGTATCTATCTTTGTGCCGGTTTAGAATTCCATTTATTAACGTTTTAAAAAACAAAAGAACAAGCATGAGAAAGTTTTTACTTTTATTAATCACGGCTGTTTTTACTACTGTTGCTGCATTTGCGCAGGTTACTACCAGTAGTATAACGGGTACAGTTAAAGACAGCAAAGGTCTTGCTTTACCAGGCGCCACCATTAAAGCAACGCACGAGCCGTCTGGAACGGTTTACGCGGTTGCAACCAACTCTGACGGTTTTTTCAACATACCAGGTATGCGTGTAGGCGGCCCTTACAATGTTGAAGTTACCTTTGTAAGCTTTTCAAAGCAAACTTTTTCTGGTATCACTTTACAATTAGGCCAGCCTTTCCTTTTAAATGCTGAGCTTGCCGAAAGCGGTACCGAGCTAAAAACAGTTAACATTAGTGCTGTTGGTACAAAAAGAATTGTTACTGCAAAACAAGGTGCAAGTACAAACATTAACCGCACGCAATTGCAATCGTTGCCTACGTTTTCACGTAGTGTTACAGATTTTACGCGTTTAACCCCTCAATCTAACGGCGGTACCGGTTTCGCTGGTCGTGATGCTCGTTATAACAGCATTACTGTAGACGGTGCTAACCTTAACAACACCTTTGGTACATCAAGTGATCTGTTGCCTGGTGGTGGTGCGCAACCGGTTTCTATCGAAGCTTATGATGAGATCTCGGTTAACATCGCTCCGTTTGACGTTCGTCAATCAGGCTTTACAGGTGCAGGTATCTACGCCACTACTAAAAGCGGTACCAACACTTACCATGGTTCTGCTTATGGTTTTTACAGAAATCAATCATACAACGGAACCAAAATTGGTGATGTTGATTTGAGCTTACAGAATGCTAAAGCAACTACTAAAACTTATGGCTTTACTTTAGGTGGTCCAATAATTAAAAATAAGTTATTCTTCTTTGCCAACTTTGAGAAAGAAGTTTCTACCACTCCCGGTATCAATTTCTCGCCTACAGGCGGTTCAGGTATAGGTGTAGTAGCAGCTACTCCTGTTGGCGATCTTCAGAAAGTTTCTGACTATTTAAAAACCAAATATGGTTATGAAACAGGTGGTTATGATAACTTCGGCGCTTTCCAGCCAAAAAATACTAAAGCTTTACTTCGTTTAGATTATAACATCAACGATAAAAACAAGCTGACAGTAAAATATAGCTACTTAAATGCAACCAGTGATCAAACTGTAAACAACTCCAGTACACCAAATAATGCTGCTTACAGTGTTACGGGTGCTAACGGTTCGCCTTTATCACGCGGTAGTGGTGGTTTAGTTAACAACCGTTACAGCAACAGATCCATCGCTTTTGAGAACTCTAACTACGGTTTCCTTAATAAAGTACAAACAGGTACTGCCGAGTTAAACAGCACCATTAACTCTAAAATGAGTAATCAGTTATTGGTAACCTTTAAAAAATACGCTAACCCGCGTACAACAAGAGGCGAAACCTTCCCAACTATTGATATTTACAATGGCGCAGGTGATAACTATATCACAGCAGGTTCTGACCCATACACAAAATACAACGACGTAATTGACAACACCACCACTTTGTATGATAACTTTACCTACTATGCAGGTAAACACACTATAACAGGTGGTATCAGCTACGAGTATCAAAAAGTGGGTAATGCCTTTATGCCGGGTGCTGCTGGTTCATACATCTACAACAGCCTTGACGACTTTTTGACTGACAAAGCTCCTGTACAGTTTACTTATAACTACTCTCTGATCCCTGGTCAGGATAAAGTATTCTCTGCTAACCTGCGTATAGGTACTATCAGTCTTTATGCTCAGGATGAGTACAACGTAAGCCCTAACTTTAAATTTACTTACGGTTTACGTGCTGAGAAATCTACCTACTTAGAAAACCCTGTAGAAAACCCTCAGTTAACCGCATTACAGTTTCCTGATCCGTCATCAAACACAGGTGCTATGATGAGCTACAACTCAGGCGGATGGCCGAGATCTCCATGGATGCTTTCACCTCGTGTTGGTTTCCGTGCCACCTTCCTTGACGATAAATCATTGGTATTACGTGGTGGTATGGGTATCTTCAGTGGTCGTATCCCATATGTGTTCTTAACCAACCTGCCATCAAACAGTGGTATGTATAACTTTGGTGGTGTTGCTACTACAGCACAATTGGCCGGTATTAAACTGGTTAAAGATCCAAGCACTTATGCCAGCCTGTTCCCGCAATCAGCAGGTACTGCTTACCAGTCTGCAAGTGTTGTTTTGGATAAAAACTTTAAATTCCCGCAAGTGTTCCGTGTTAACTTAGGCATTGATAAAAACCTGGGTAATGGTTTCAACGCAACGTTTGAAGCTTTATACACCAAAGACATTAATGCTGTGCGTATGCGTAACGTTAACATGAAAAACCCAACCGGAACTATCCAGGAAGGCGATTACACACGTGCACGTTACGTAGGTACAGGTACTGCTACAACTGTTAACGGCTTTACCAGTGTAGGCGTAACAACTCAGGATCGTAATATCTATCCTAACAACCCTGCTCTTTCTGTAATAGCTTTAGAGAATACCAACAAAGGTTACGCTACGTCTTTAACAGGCCAGTTAAGCAAAACTTTTGATAACGGTTTCAATGCATCGTTAGCTTATACTTACACCAGCGCTAAAGAGGCTTTCTCTACAGTAGGTACCACTGCAACAAACGTTTGGACCTCAACCTCTAACGTAGGTACTTCAAATGATGTGGAGTTAGGTAACACCGCGTTTGTTATTCCTCATCGTATAGTTGGATCTGTGTCTTACAAATTCAATTACCTTGATCATGCTTCAACCTCTATTGGTTTATTCTACCAGGGTTCTGCTCAGGCATCAGTTAACGGCGGTTACAGCTACACAATTCAAGGCGATTTGAATGGTGACGGTAACGCTTCTACTGACTTGATGTATATTCCAAAAAAGACAAGCGAGATCACTTTCATGCCTTACACTACAACTGTTAACGGTGTTGCTTATACTTACACTGCACAACAACAATCTGCAGCGTTTGAGCAATTTATTAACAATACGCCTTACTTAAAAGAGCGCAGAGGTAAATACGCAGAAAGAAACGCTTCTTACCTGCCTTGGTACAACCGTATTGATGCTGATGTTAAGCAAGAGTTCTACATCAAATCTGCTAACGGTATGAAACATACTTTACAGATTAGCGCTACTATCATCAACTTACCTAACTTGTTAAGCAACACATGGGGTATCCAAAAGCAAACTACTACCGCGCAGCCACTTGCATTAGTAGGTGTTGATGCTAACGGTAATGCTGCTTACAACATGCGTCAGTTAAACGGAACATTGATCAACACACCATTCCAGAATGTTTATTCAACAGGTACAACCTGGAGCATTTTAATGGGTGCCAGATACAGCTTCTAATAACAAGGATAATTGTAAAACAAAAACGAAATGAAAATGAAAAAATATATAACAATGGCTTTTATAGCACTGATTACATCGGCGATGTTCTCTTGCAAAAAAGAAGCTGATGTTGCCGGCACAGAAGCTAAGCTTCCGGCAATACAATTAAGCAGCCTTGGTTACACGCAATTAAGTCCGTTTACTATAGCGGCTGCAAGCGCTACAGCAACTACGCCGGCTACTATTGCAACAATTTTGCAGATAAACTTTGGCGCAACGCTTACCAACAAAAAGCCAGGTAAGTTTACTTTGGAGTTTTTTGATGGTACTTCTATAGGCGCAACTGCGGTACCGGTTAAAACGGTTACTTTTAGCAGTTGGAGCGGTTATGATGATACATCAGACCCAACCAAAAAACCTACAGCGGTTTTAAACCACAGTATTAGTTTCACTTTACTGCCAACTACCTATCAAAATACCGGTATTTATGGTGGCAGCATGTTAATTAAATTGGGCCTGTTAGGTTTAACAGCAAACAAAACCTATTCAGTTAGGGCAACCGCTTATACAGATGATGCTAAAACATCAGTACTGAGCCAAACATCGTTCTTTAAAACGATCTAAGGTTTAATAACAAATAAAAACAAAGTCCCTAACCCTAAAGGTTAGGGGCTTTGTTTTTATATTTACACCATGTTAAAACGGGGTAAGCTTACTAAAAGAATAAATTTAACCGCGGCTTTTAACCCAGAGTCGTTAAGCGGTGTTATTCTTATTGCCTGCGTTGTTTTATCACTGCTTATTGCGAACTCTCCGCTTGGAAAATATTTCGAAGCATTTTTAGCAGAAACTTTTGGATTGGGCCATTTGCAACTCAGCGTTTTAAGCTGGGTAAATGATGGGCTAATGGCCATATTCTTTTTTCTGATCGGACTGGAGATCAAGCA
>Ga0247817_10000625_pt1 | contig 19010 bp, 13 predicted proteins | sample UWRJL212509R1_FD_178010 | JGI IMG/M metagenome (GOLD analysis project Ga0247817, IMG submission 178010) | Plant litter microbial communities from Arlington Agricultural Research Station in Wisconsin, United States - UWRJ-L212-509R-1 | ecosystem: Environmental > Terrestrial > Plant litter >...
AGGACAGGCGAGAATTGGAGCAATAGGATCAGCATCAGTAGGAGCACGAAAAAGCTTTTTTCAAGATAGGCTTAGTTTATATGTATATGTCAATGATATTTTTCTGTCTAACCTTCAAAATATAACGTTGTACAATAGTGTTATTGAGGGAGCATATAAGGAGCGTCGTGATACCCGTGCAGTTGGAATTACGCTTTTGTGGAGACTTAATTCCGGCAGTTTTTCAAAAGTGGTACGAAAAACTGAAAATATGGAAGAAAGTAGACGTATCAATTTGTAAATTAGAACCTGCAAAAAATGGATAAGAATAGAAAAATAGCAATTGAATGGATATACCCCACAGTTTGGGGAGTTATCATGTATAATGTACTCAGAGCTGTAACAGATCTTACACATCACGGTATTTTTTGGGAAGGAGAACTAAAATTACATATTATAGCATTATTGCTTTCAATAGTAATATGTTTTTTGCTTAACACTTTATGGCGACGTCAACTTAGAAAAACCGTAACGGTTCATAACATGATAAGGGATTATCTTTTTGTTGTTGTACAGTTACTTGTTCTGCTGAATTTTTTACTGATAATTGGACAAAAAGCAGGTGTTCTTTTCATGGGTGCAGGGTGGATCGATTACATGCTAATAAATGTGATCTATATACCTTTATTGCTTATTTTTTATACACTTATACGCAACAATATAATAGAGAAGAAGGTACAGGAAAAAGTAGTTCTGCTGGAAAAATTAAGAGCGGAGAAAAATAATGCTGAACTGGAATTTTTAAAATCGCAATATCATCCGCATTTTCTTTTTAATGCCCTGAATACTATTTATTTTCAGATTGATGACTATAATACTGATGCTAAACGAAGTATTGAACATTTGTCGGAACTCCTTCGTTATCAGCTTTATGATGTAAATCAAGAAGTTCAATTTAGTAAAGAAATAAAATATCTGCGTTCTTACATAGCGTTTCAGCAATTAAGAAAAACAGAAAAATTAATTGTAAATATTGATATAGATACAGCTTTAGAAGAATCGCGTGTGCATCCCTTGTTATTTCAGCCGTTGTTAGAGAATGCTTTTAAATATGTTTCCGGAACTCATGAGATTGATCTTAAATTGAAGCTTAGGAAGAATGATGTTTACTTTGAATTAAAAAATTCAGTTTCTGATGTAATGGTTTCAACAGCTGTTAAAGACAGCGGTATTGGGCTCACAAACTTAAAACGTAAATTGGAATTACTTTATCCGGAAAAGTATCAATTAATGACACAAAAGAAAGGTGGTTTTTTTAAAGTCACACTCATTTTACAAATACAATAATTATGAAGTTAAACTGCATTATTACAGATGATGAACCTGTCGCAAGAAAAGGTATTAAAGGTTACATAGAAAAAACTAGTTTTCTGTCTCTTGCAGGAGAATGCGAAACAGCAATAGAATTGAATAGCTTGCTTAAAGAAAATACGGCTGATGTAATTTTTCTGGATGTCGAAATGCCAGGTCTTACCGGAATGGAATTCTTAGCTTCTGCCGTAAATCTTCCTAAAATTATAATTGTATCTGCTTATGAACAATATGCCTTGAAAGGATATGAATTCAATGTATTTGACTATCTTTTAAAGCCCGTTTCTTACGAGCGCTTTCTAAAATCAGTTAATAAACTTTATGATCAACTCGAAAAGGAACGAAAACCTATCGATCATATCATCATCAAAGTAGATAAAAAAACAAAAAAGCTGTTGCTAAAAAATATTCTTTTTATTGAAAGCATGGAAAATTATATTGTGATACATACAATTAGTGTTAAGGAAATAGTATATAGTACCCTCAAAACGATGCTGGATAATCTTCCAGCAGAAAAGTTTATTCAAATTCATCGTTCTTATATTGTGAATACAGAACATATTCAGGCAATAGAAGGCAACCGGTTAGAAATTGGAGAATATAACATTCCTATATCCAGAAACTCGAAAGATGATATTTATGAAAAGTTTGTAGAAGGTCATTTTGTTAGAAGAAGTAACGAACATAAATAAAAAATCCCATTTCTTTTTGAAATGGGATTTGAAAACTACATTGCTGAACCACTAATTCAAAGGGTAAAAGCATTATTGACCAACATTTAACTAATTTATTCCTCCTCCCAGAGCTTTATACAATAGGATTTGAGAATTAGCATTCCTAAGTTGAATATCAACAAAATCAAGTTCAGCCTGCAGTTTGTTTTTTTGCGCATTGATTATTTCCAGATAATTAGCGTAACCACTCAAATACAAATCATTGGAGACGTTTACTGCTATTTCTAGATGATCAATTTCTTTCATTTTATATTCTAAAACATCCTCAAAAGCTTCATTTCGATGCAGTAAAGCACTCAATTCATTAAAAGCTGTTGTTACAGAATTTTGGTATTGCAGAAAAGAGATTTCCTGTCTTCTGTTAGAAACATAAAATTCCTGTTTAATTTGTCCTTTATTGAAAACTGGAGCAGTTAAACCGCCAAGCAGCTGCCAGGCAAAAGATCCTGCATCAAAGAAAGTATTAAAAGAAAAAGAGTTAAAACCTGCATATCCACCCAAATTTACGGTTGGAAAAAAGGCAGCACGAGCCGATTTTGCATCGGCATTACTGGCTAACAACTCAAAATAAGCCTCAGCAACATCGGGTCTTTTGTGAATAATAGAATCCACACTTATTTTTTGGTTTAAAACTTCAAGATGACCGGATAAAAAATCGGTGCTACGATCTATTTTTCCTCCATATTCGCCCAAAAGTGTTAATAAAGCTTTCTCCGTCTGATCGATACTTAAATGCAATTCTGCAGATTGTGCATGAATATTATTGTTTTGTGCATTGAACTGTTGTACGGCTAATTCTGTAGCTTTACCCACAGATCGTTGTGCTGAAACAATATCAAGTGCTTTTTCCTGCGTTTTTAAATTGTTCTCGTAGATTGCAGCTTGTTTGTCTAGGGCAATAAGTTTGAAATACAAATCAGCAACATCGGTCAAAAGTTTCGTTTGCAATAAACGCATACCTTGTTGTGATGCAAAATAGCGCTGACGTGCCGCTTTCTTACGATTACTCAGTTTACCCCAAATATCAGCTTCCCAGGAAACTTTTCCGCCAAGGAAAAGGTTGGGTGTAACGTCCGTATTGATTCTTTGTTTATCAGTAATATTTTGAGAAAAGTTAGTATCGTAGTTACCAACACCATCCATCGTGTATTTACCATAACGGGTTCCTGAAATATCTGCCTGAAGATCTAATGAAGGAAGAAGTGCCAGTTTTGCCATTTTTAGATGTGAGTTGGCAATCAGGATTCTTTCCTGCATGATTAAAAAGTCAGGATTTTGAGCAATAGCCTTTTTTAGCAATTGCTCTAACTTTGGATCTTTAAAATAAGTTTCTGTTTTTAAGGGAATAAACGGAACAGAAATGTTTGACGTGTCTTTTCTTTTCGCATCAAAATTTTCAGGAAGTTTTGCTGCTGCTAACTTATCACTGATTTTGGGTGCAGAACAGGCAGTCAGAAGTAAAATTCCAACTAGCACAGCTGCACCTTTAAAATTTTTATATTGATTAAATATCTCTTTCATTGTTTAAATTTATTTATTCATTCCTTTTTCAAGTTTCGCAAACAGTATATAAAGTCCCGGAATAATCACCAGACCAAACACAGTTCCAATCAACATTCCACCGGCGGCAGCTGTTCCAATAGAACGGTTACCAACAGCTCCTGCACCTGTAGCGATACAAAGCGGAATCAATCCTGAAATAAATGCAAAAGAAGTCATAAGAATAGGTCGGAAACGAAGTCTTGCTCCTTCAATAGCCGCTTCGGTAATATCACGTCCAATTTTACTTTGAGCCATAGCAAATTCTACAATCAAAATGGCATTCTTGGCGAGCAGACCAATCAGCATGACGAGTGCTACCTGAGCATAAATATTATTGTCTAATCCAACGGCTAAAAGTGCTAGATACGAACCGAAAACACCAACAGGAAGGCTTAATAATACCGGAAATGGAAGTAATAAACTTTCGTATTGTGCTGCAAGCAATAAGTACACAAAAAGTATGCACAATGCAAAAATGTAAATGGTTTGGTTTCCGGACAAAATTTCCTCACGTGTCATACCAGACCATTCCAGTTCAAAACGGCTGGGAAGTTTTTCGGCTGCAATTTTTTCAACAGCTGCAATAGCTTCACCGGAACTAAATCCTTCTGCAGGTTCACCATTAATCATCGCTGACATATACATGTTGTAGCGCGTTAAAACCTCAGGTCCGTACACTCTTTCTAATTTGATAAAAGTTGAAAACGGAACCATTTCTCCTGCATCATTTTTAAGATACATATCCAGAATGCTTTCCGGATTTTTACGGAATTGAGGACTTGCCTGTACCATAACTTTATACATTTGAGAAAAACGAATAAAATTGGTAGCATAAAATGAACCCAGCATAGTCTGCAAGGTTGACATGGCATTGTCTACTGAAATTCCTTTTTTAGCCGCAAGATCATAATCAATATGAATTAAATACTGCGGGAAAGTTGCATCAAAACTCGTAAAAGAGTTTTGAATTTCAGGTGAAGCATTTAATTCTTTAATGAAGTTTTTGGTTACTTCATCCGTATTGGTAATGCTTCCTCCGGACTTATCCAATAAACGAAGTTCGAAACCGCTGGTATTACCAAAACCGGGAACAGTTGGCGGTGCAAAAATCTCAATTTGAGCATCGTTTATACCTCTTGTTTTTTCGGTAAGTTGCGCGATAAATTCGGTTACAGAGATATCACGTTCGCTCCAGTCTTTCAGGTTAATCATTCCCATTCCGTATGAGGCACCAGCAATTTCGGTAACAATGCTATATCCGGCAAGCGTCGTAACGTTGTCAACACCTTTAATCCCTTTTGCAATGCGCGTTACTTCGTCCAATGCTTTTTCAGTACGTTCTACCGTTGCACCTTGTGGCGTAGTGACACTTACATACACCATTCCCTGATCTTCAGAAGGAATAAATCCGGATGGTAAAAATTTACTTGTTCCCCAGGTTAAGAAACAGAAAAGCACTAACAAACCAACAGTAATCCAGGTTCTGTCAGCAAACTTTATTAAAACTCTAATATATTTAGAAGTTACATTGTCAAACCAAGTGTTGAATTTGTGAAAGAAACGATCCAGTAAAGATTTTTTCTCTTTATTCGGATCGTGAGCTTTTAGCATAATAGCGCAAAGAGCAGGAGTAAGGGTAAGGGCATTGATTCCCGAAATTACAATACTAATTGCCATTGTTAAGGAGAATTGCCTGTAGAAAACCCCAACAGGACCACTTAAAAAAGCGACCGGAATAAATACAGCGGCCATTACAATCGTAATCGCAATTACAGCACCCGTAATTTCTTTCATAGCGCTAATTGTTGCCGGTAAAGGTTCCATGTGTTCTTCGGAAATCTTTACGTGAACGGCTTCTACGACGACAATTGCATTATCGACTACAATTCCAATCGAAAGAACCAAAGCAAAAAGCGTCAGTAAGTTGATCGAGAACCCCATCATCGACATAAAAGTAAACGAACCAATAAGCGCTACAGGTACTGCCAAAACAGGAATTAAAGTCGATCTCCAATCCTGAAGGAAAATAAAAACAACAAAGGCAACCAATATAAAGGCTTCGATCAAGGTTCTGATCACTTCGTGTATAGAAGCATCAAGGAAGCGGGAAACATCGTAAGCGATATTAAAATCCATTCCCGGAGGAAATGAAGTCCCTTTTAGTTCTTCCATTTTTGCTTTGACACTTGCAATTACTTCAGAAGCATTCGAACCCGGACGCTGTTTCAACATGATTGATGCAGAAGGTTTTCCGTCGGTTTTAGAAACCATTCCGTAACTCATTGCACCAAATTCAATATTTGAAATGTCTTTTAATCTTAAGATAGTACCGTCAGGATTGGCTCTTAAAGCGATTTCTTCGTATTGTTTAGGTTCAAAGAACTTTCCTCCGTACTTAATCACATATTGCAATTGATTATCCAGTTGTCCGGAGCCTTCACCAACTTTACCCGGTGCGGCAGAAATGTTTTGTTTTTGAAGTGAATTGATAACTTCGTTTGCTGAAATGTTATACGAAAGCATCTTTTGCGGATCAAGCCAGACACGCATTGAATATTCTTTCTGTCCCATGATTTCAGCACGTCCAACACCATCAATACGCTTCAATTCCTGAAGAATATTAATATCCGTAAAGTTGAAGATAAACTGCTCGTCCTGCGTTTTATCAGTACTGGTGATGTTGAGGTACATCAACATACTGTTGACCTCTTTTTCGGTAGTAACTCCGGCACGAATTACCTCTTCGGGAAGTTCATCCAGAATGGTGGTAACCCTGTTCTGAACGTTTACGGCAGCTAAATCAGGATCTGTTCCTACTTCAAAGAAAACCTGAATTAGTGTTAAACCATCATTAGAAGTTACGGTAGACATATACGTCATTCCCGGCACACCATTTATGGCTCTTTCCAGCGGAAGCGCTACGGCAGTGGCAGAAACCTCTGCATTGGCTCCTGTGTATTTTGCTGTCACCGTTACAGATGGTGGAACAATATCTGGAAATTGGGTTATGGGAAGCTGAAACAAAGCCAGTAATCCCAAAAGTACTATCATAACCGAGATGATTAATGACAATATTTTTCTTTTGATAAATAACTCTATCATTATATTTTTTTTAGATGAATAATTAAAAAATGATTACGAAGTCAAAAACTACATTTGTTTAATGTTAATTTTATCGCCGTCTCTCAATGATTGTGCTCCTTCCTGTACAATAAGGTCGTCCGTTTTCAGACCTTCATTTAAGATATAAACATCATCAAGAGTGCTTCCAATAGTTATATTGGTCATTTTAACTACTCCATCTTTTTGCACCAGAAAAACATATTGTTTATCCTGAATAGAAAAAACGGCTTTCTGTGGTATTAATATAGCATTCGTTATCGGTTCTGAAATAATAAGTTTTCCAGATGTTCCGTGTTTGATAAACCCTTTTGGATTGTGAAATTTTGCTTTGTATTGAATAGAGCCTGTTTCTCTGTCGATTTCTCCGTCAGCTGTTCTTAATTCGCCTTTTTGGTCGTAAACCATTCCGTTTGGTAATACAAGTTCGATATCACCTTGTTTGTCAAGTGTTTTATTTTCCATCATCTGGAAGTAGGTATTCTCCGGAATAGAGAAATAAGCGTAAACATCATCCAATTGCGAAACGGTGGTTAACAACGAACCATTTTCGATAAGACTTCCTTCTTTAAATGGAATTCTGTCAACTGTACCGTCAAATGGGGCGCGAATTGTGGTGAAATTTATTTGCTGATTGATCGCTTTTCTTTCTGCTACAGCGTGCGCTACTTTTGCAGAAGCGGCATCATGTTTTGCCTTAGATAATTCTAATTCTTTATCGGCAATTACTTTTTTGTTGAATAGAGTTTGCGCCTGTTCCTGTTCTACTGTTGCGATTCTTAAATCGGCCATCGCACTTTTGTAAATAGCTTCAGCTTTTAAAAGTTGAATCTGAAGTTCGACATCGCTTATTTTAAATAAGATTTGTCCTTTTTTTACTTTTTGTCCTTCGCTTACATATACTTTATCGAGTAAACCGGGAATACGAACGTGAATTTCTACATTGTTTTTAGCATGTACATCGGCAACAAATTTGCTCGAAATAATAGTGTCTTTTAAGGTGACTTTGTAGACAGGAAGTGTTTTAATGTTGTTTGCATTCTTTTTTGCTTTATCGCCACACGAGACTAAAACTAATAATGCTAAAGCATACAAAAGGAAAGGATTTTTATAAATGTTCATGATTTGGTATTAAAAAATTATATAAATAGGTGACCTCCCTTATAGTTAAATAGGGAGTTTGAATTTTGGAATTGGGAACCGAAAAATTATCGGAATATTAAATAATAATAATGTGTACGAACACTTTCTTTTTTGAAAGCACCGTTTTAGAAATGTTTTTTTAAGGCAGTACTAACAGCACTACATAGTAAAACCATTACATAGGTAAATACGTTACTGTTTCAGAAATATCTGAAAGAGCATAAAAAAACAAAAATTATCTGAAATCTAGAAAAGCTGATACAAATGCAGGTAAGTATGCCTTTGTATCTGGTATATTGAAGCTATACCATATATTAAACTCTTTTTATAAAGCTTGAAGTTGACTAAGTTGCTAAAATAGGGAATCTTGATTGTAGTACTTTGTTCTAAAGTAGTCGCTCTACATTTTGTTTTCTTTTTGACTTTGTAATGAACTTCTAAATTGTTACAAGAAAAATCAGAAGAATAGAAGATAATGTCATCTGCCGCAACACTATCTAATGTAATACAATTATTAAGATGAACCTGCTGCTGTTGCGTTTCGGTGCCTCTGAAAAAAGAAAGCATCGATAGTAAAACGATATATATAAACTTAGTATATTTCATTTATAGCACAGCTGTAAATAGCAGTTTTTAATTAAAAAGGCTTATAATTGTTGATGGTGCGCCAAATATAGTACTTTGAAAAGGAACAATTCTTAATTTTTTTTTAAAACTGTTAAGAATTAAAAATAAGATAATGTTGAGGAGGAATTTTTATAGATTTTATTATTTCTATGGATATTATATATTTTTTTTTTGGATGTTTTTGCTTTTGATTAATAGATTTTTAGTTTATTGCGATAAATAACTAAGTTGTATTAGATTTAGTTATTAAAATAAGCTTGGCATCAAACAAAGAATTTACTCTTATGACACAAAAAGAATATGCTCAACATCTTGGAAATTTAATTGGTGAGGAAGTTGATACTGAAAGTAAATACTTAGATGACCAATTCTATGCTTATTTTCAATGTTTTATGCCTTATGGAAAAGATGCAGAAAAGATTTTTGAACCCGTTCCCAATGGAAAATTATTTTACGAGCGGGTAAAACCAATTTTTGAAACAACGGAAAATGAAGCCTTAAACGTTTTTGAACAAAATGCTTCACTGGGATATTTCGTTCCGGACAAAAAAGAAGATACCGAAGTATTAAAAGAAATAGGAGAAGATTTTTTGAAAAATCTTTTAATTTTTGCAGAATTTATAAAAGACGAAGAGCTTATAAAAGATCTGAAAGAAATCACAGTAATTGAAATTGCAAATACAGACGATCAGGATTTTGAAAACCCTAAATTTTCATCTTTGTATGATGCTTTTTCTGATTGGACAATTGAAAATTCAGATGAAAGTGAACTGATTGCAGTTCTGGATGAAGCGTATTATTCTATAAGTTGTGATTATTTTATCGCCGCTTACTTCCAATATCCAAGATATAAAAACAAACCGGAAATTGATTTTTTAGAACCTTATTTTAGACTTTGGAAGCAAGGACGAAGATTTGTATTAAATGATAATAAATTAATTTTTTTTTAGTGAGTTAATCATTTCTCTACTTGAACAATCTGAGAAACAATATTGCTTTTTGTTTGATTTTTTTCATCGGGCTGAGAACCGCCAATTGCAATTTTAATTTTGTCTTCAAATTGTTTTAGATTTCCTTCGTTTGTAACATAAGATAAGTCTTCGGCGGAAAGCGTAAAGGTAATTGTTTTGCTTTCGCCTGGTTTTAGAGTTAGTCTTTCAAATCCTTTTAGACTTTTCAGAGCAGCTTTTACAGATGAATTCTGATTTATTACATACAATTGAGCAACTTCTTCACCTGCAGTTTTTCCTGTATTCGTTATTCTTACCGAAGCAGAAACGGTTTCGTTCTTTTTAATTTTTGAGACAATTTTTAATTGATCGTATTTAAATGAAGTATAACTTAAACCATATCCAAAACCAAAAAGAGGACTTCCTTTAAAATAACGGTATGTTTTGTTATCCATACTGTAATCCGCAAAAGCAGGCAAGTCTGAATCGCTTTTGTAAAAAGTTACAGGTAGTCTGCCGGATGGATTATAATCTCCAAAAAGAATATCGGCTACTGCTATTCCAGTGGCCTGACCACCATACCAGGCATTTAGTACTGCCGGGATATTTTCTGCTTCCCACGGAATAGCAATTGCACTACCGGTCATCATAACAAAAATAACAGGTTTTCCGGAGGTCTTTAGTGCTTTCATCAAGCGGGTTTGTACTTCCGGAAGTAGGATAGAAGTACGGTCACCACCTGCGAAACCGGGAAAGTTAACAGGCATTTCTTCGCCTTCCAGCTGCGGTGATATTCCACCAACGTAAATAAAGGCATCGGCATCTTTATTTCGGTCTACTAATCGTGCAAAATCAGTTTTCTCAAAATTCCCAGTGTTTAGTGCGACGTTTGCTTTTCCTTCTCCCTGCCAGTATTCTAAAACTAAATTATAGATAGTATTTTTTTTAGTACTTAACTTAAAAGTCTTTTCTCCCCATCTGTTTTTCTCCCAGGCGTTTATCACTTCTTTTCCATCAATAAAAAAACGATATCCATCATCTGCATTGAGTTCAAAAGTAATAGATCCGTCCTGTTCTGCTTTAAAATTAGTTGTATAACGTGCAGAAAAATGGTTTGCTTTTATGTTGTTAACTACAACTTCTCCTTCTTGCCAGAAGTTGTTAATTTCAGATTCAGTTTTTACCGCCACTGGATCTCCGGACAAACCAACATTATTGTAATATTCGGCTTTAAAACCCTGTTTACCTTCATACGAATATTGATTTTTAAGGTTTTGATATACTAATAAAGTATCATTAGTAAAATTAACAGCTTGCTCATAAACAACTTCTGTACTGTTACCTAGTTTTTCTTTGATACCATTTAAAACAGTTGTTAATTTACTGGGAGTTCCGTTGTAATTTCCTAAAATTGAAATGGCATTATCAGCATTAGGGCCAAGAACTACAATTTTTTTCAGCTTTTTATTCAATGGCAGAATATCTTTATCATTACGGAGTAAAACCATTGATTCTCTTGCCATTTTTAAGGCATGCTGCTGATGTTCTTTACTTTCCAGAACAGAAGAAGGTGTCTGGGCATATTTTACCATCGCAGGAGGATCAAACATTCCTAATCTTAACCGAATCATAAAAAGTCTTTTTACAGAAATATCAATTTGTTGTTCACTTATTTTTCCGTTTTTTACTGCTTGAACCAAAGCTTTGTAAGCGTCTGTACCACAGTCGATATCTGTACCGTGAAAAACAGCATCTGCCGAAGCGGATTCTGCATCAGGATGTGTTTTATGATTTTTAAAAAAGTCGTCAATTGCCCAGCAGTCTGAAGTTACATAGCCATCAAACTTCCATTCGTTACGAAGAATATCTGTCATAAGAATGTCACTTGCACAGCAAGGCTGTGTTCTAAAAGCATTGTAAGCACACATAACACCGGCGACTTTGGATCCGGTTATTAATTTTTTAAAAGCTGGAAGGTAAGTATCCCATAATTCATAAGGCGTTACATCAACATCAAAAGTGTGGCGTAAAGATTCTGGTCCGCTGTGTACGGCATAATGTTTAGCACACGCAGCCGCTTTTAAATACTTAGGATCGTCTCCCTGAAGACCTTTTACAAATGAATCTCCTAGAACGCTTGTCAGATAAGGATCTTCACCGTATGTTTCCTGTCCGCGTCCCCATCGAGGGTCACGGAAAATATTAATATTGGGTGTCCAATACGTTAGTCCCAAATACCGCTCGTTTGTTCGGTTTAGTTCAACTGCTTTGTTGTAAATTGCTCTTCCTTCAAGTGCTGAATAATCCGCCATTGTAAAAAGAGCATTTTTATCGAATGTTGCTGCCATTGCAATTGCCTGAGGATAAACAGTTGTTTTAAAAGGTGTTCTTGCTACACCATGTAAAGTTTCATTCCACCAGTCATAAGCAGGTATCCCCAATCTGGAAATTGCAGGAGACGAATTCAGCATCTGTGACACCTTTTCTTCCAGAGTTAAATGTTTTACAAGATCATCAACCCGTTCTTCAAAAGTCAGGTTAGGATTATGGAATAAAAGATTTTTTGGTTTTTCTTGTGCGGAGCAGCAAAAGGTTATAAAAAGTGCGATTAGGTACGTGAATTTTTGTGGTCTCATTTGCTTTTTGGTTTTGATTAGTAAAGTGCGGAATTCAATTTTTTTCTTCTTATTTAAAAACAACCGATTGTGTAAAGAAATGCTATTTTTTTGAAAGTAAAAAATAATGTTTAAAAAATAATGAGATAAGCTACAGTATGTAAAAAAAGTTATGAAAATAAATCTCTTGAGAGGCTAAATCTGTAAAGAATTTTATATTGTATCATGAAAATAATTACATTTACTAATTATAGTATTTAATTCATGGAAGAGCACAGGCATGTAACGATTTATGATATTGCGAAGAGACTTAATCTTGCAACATCAACAATTTCAAGGGCTTTAAAAGATCATCATAGTATAAGTGAGAAGACAATAAAAAAAGTAAAGCAGACTGCCAGAGAAATGGGATTTGTACCTAATACTTTAGCAGCCGGTTTACGTGGTAACCAGTCCAAAACGATCGGAATTCTTATTCCTACGGTTACCCAGCCTTTTTTATCCTCTCTTATTAGTGGTATTGAGATCACAGCAAGAAAATCTGAATATTCGGTTATTATTATGCAGTCGCATGACTCTTATGATGTAGAGGTAGATCTTGCGAAGTCCTTATATAGTAACCGTGTAAGCGGGGTTATTTGTTCTTTGGCAATGGAAACTAAAGATACTTCTCATTTTAGGCAATTTTCTAATAATAATATTCCGCTTGTGTTTGTAGACAGGGTTCCGAGGGATTATGATACTTTTAGAGTTGTGATTAACAATCATCTTGCAGGTTACAAAGCAACAAAACACTTAATAGAGCAAGGATGTAAAAGAATTGCGCATTTGACTGCAGGGTCAGAATTTGGCACACTTTACAATGAAAGGAAAAGAGGTTATATCGATGCTTTATTGGAGCATGATTTACCTATAGATGAAGATCTAATTGTAAGTTTAAAAGAGATGACTTACGAAGAAGGAGTAAAGGGATGTAATCAGTTATTTGATTTGAAACAAGCGCCGGATGGTTTATTTGCGCCTGGAGATATCCTGGCGGTAAGTGCGGTTCAGACGGCTAAAAAAAGAGGAATAAAAGTACCGGAAGAGTTTGCAGTTATAGGATTTAACAATGATCCAATCTCGGAAATTATCGAACCTAATATTTCAACTATAACCCATCCAGCGGAGAAAATGGGTAAAGCTGCTGCTGAGTTGATTATTAAAAATCTTAAATCTGTAAAGGAAGAGGATGCGAAAGAAATTACTTTTTTAAATACGCAGGTATTAATCCGTGAGTCTTCGAGGAAAATTTAAACCTCATTGAACAGTATAGCAGAACCTGTTAGTATTTTATACTAACAGGTTTTTTTGTTCCATTAATTTGGCTGTCTAAATAAATGGAAGTATAATTTAATTGGAAAATGAAGTAAGTAAAATGCTTTTTTATTTTTTTATTGCTTATTTTTTGTATTTTAGCACAACCGATTGCGATTTCTGTAAAATTTTGTATAACATATTTTTTTAGTGTTTTTTATGCTGATAGCTATGTTTTGAATGGTAATTAGTGATTAATGTTTAAAATATGTTGTAAATAAAAGAAAATTAAAATGACTTGCATTAAAAAGAATTCTTTACCATTATTAGCGCTATTTTTTGTTATTTCCTGGACAGCATCTGCACAAAAAGATTATAATTTATGGCTTCAGTACAATAAGATAAGTAACACGCAAATCAGTTCCGAATATAATGCTGAAATCAAAGGAATCGTTTCTCTTGGAAATTCTGAAACTTCAAAAATTTGGTTGAATGAATTAGAATTGGGATTGAATGCCATGTTAGGAAATAAGGTCGTTGTTAAATCAAAATTAGAAGACGACAATGTTATTATCGTAGGTTCTAAGTCGGTATTGACTTCTGAAATTCAAAAATTAGTCGAATCTGATTTCGAGAAAATAAATGATGAAGGTTTTATTATAAAATCTATTTTAGTTAAAAATAAAAAGCAGTTACTAATTACAGGAAAAAAAGACGTTAGTGTTTTATATGGTGTTTATAGTTTTTTAAGGTGGCTGCAGATGAATAAATCGATTAAAAATCTGAACATTACAGATGCACCAAAAACAACTATCCGAATTTTAAATCACTGGGATAATTTAGATCGAACTGTTGAGCGCGGTTATGCCGGATTTTCTTTGTGGAATTGGCAGAAATTACCAGAATTTATCGATCAGCGTTATGTAGATTATGCCCGTGCAAATGCCTCAATAGGAATTAACGGTACCGTTTTGACTAACGTAAATGCAAATGCGTTAATACTTACGCCACAATATTTAGAGAAAGTAGAGGCGCTGGCCAATGTGTTTAGACCTTATGGAATAAAAGTATATTTAACAGCTCGTTTTTCTTCACCAATAGAAATAGGAGGTTTAAAAACAGCAGATCCCAATGATGCTGCAGTAGCCAATTGGTGGAAAGAAAAAGCAAAAGAGATTTATAAAAAAATCCCCGATTTTGGCGGATTTCTCGTAAAAGCAAATTCTGAAGGTCAGCCCGGACCTCAAAATTACGGAAGAGATCATGTGGAAGGTGCTAATATGCTGGCTGATGCTGTAGCGCCTTTTGGAGGTGTAATTATGTGGAGAGCTTTTGTATATTCTGAACATGATGCTAATGACAGAGCAAAACAAGCCTATACGGAGTTTCAGCCGTATGACGGAAAATTTAGAGACAATGTTATTGTTCAGGTAAAAAATGGAGCCATCGATTTTCAGCCCAGAGAACCATTTCATCCTTTATTTGGTGCCATGCCAAAAACACCGCTTATGATGGAATTTCAAATTACTCAGGAGTATTTAGGTTTTAGTACTCATCTGGTTTACCTCCCAAGATTATTTCAGGAAGTTTTAGATGCTGATACATTTCAAAAAGGCAAAGGTTCGACTGTTGTAAAAGTCATCGATGGTTCTTTGAATGCTAATAAAATTACTGGAATTGCCGGAGTTTCAAATATAGGAAATGATTTAAACTGGACAGGACATCCTTTTGCGCAAGCCAATTGGTATGGCTTTGGAAGGCTGGCATGGAATCCGTATTTAGATTCTGAAGTTATTGCTGATGAATGGCTGAGAGCTACTTTTTCTAATGATGAAAATTTCATTAAACCTGTAAAGGATATGATGATGAAATCGCGTGAAGCAGTTGTAAATTATATGACACCTCTTGGTTTGCATCACATTATGGATACAGGACATCATTATGGTCCGGGTCCTTGGGTTTCTAATTTAACAAGACCCGAATGGAATCCAGTTTATTATCATAAAGCAGATAAAAATGGAATTGGTTTCGATAGATCTAAAACAGGAACAAATGCAACTGCTCAATATGCACCTGAATTGCAAAAACTTTTTGATAACTTAGATACTTGTCCTGAAAAAGACTTATTGTGGTTTCATCATGTTGCCTGGGATTATAAACTAAAAAATGGTCAGACACTTTGGAACGGAATGGCTTTAAAGTATCAGGAAGGTGTAAATCAGGTTAAAGAAATGCAGGACACTTGGAATAAAACTGAGAAATATGTTGACAAGGAACGTTTTAAAGAAGTACAAATGCTGTTAGAGATTCAATACAAAGAAGCAAAATGGTGGAGAGATGCCTGTTTACTTTATTTTCAGCAGTTTTCAGGGAAAGAACTTCCAAAAGGAGTTGAAAAACCTACTCAGACTTTGAAGTATTTTGAATCTTTAAAATTTCCATTTGCACCCGGAAATTAAATTTATAATTAAAAAATATGAGCACAAAAACGGCAATTGTAACTGGAGGAAATTCAGGTTTAGGATTTGCGACTGCAAAGAAATTATGTGATAACGGAATCAAAACGTATATCATCGGAAGATCAAAAGAAAAAACAGAAGAAGCTTGTCGGGAAATTGGCAAAAATGCAATTCCTGTTTTATATGATTTGGACGATCTTGCCGGAATTCCAACCATGATTGAGAATTTAACTAAAGAGAATCCTATCGATATTTTAGTAAATAACGCAGGAATTAATTTGAAAAAAGAATTTCTGGATGTTTCTGATGAAGATTTTTTATCCATAATTCATACCAATTTATTAAGTGTTTTTGCTGTGAGCAAGGCAGTTGTAAAAAATATGAAAGAAAGTGGTGGTGGAAGCATCGTTAATATTAGTTCAATGGCATCACAATACGGAATTCCAAAAGTGATTGCGTATTCTGCAAGTAAAGGAGCAATTGAATCCATGACACGTGCTATGGCAGTTGAATTGGCTCCGTTTGGTGTTCGTGTAAACTGTATTGCACCGGGTTTTATCAAAACTAAAATGTCGGCTGCTGCGCTGGACAATGATCCCGAAAGGAAAAATAAGGTATTGGGCAGAACGCCAATGGGTATTTTGGGTGAACCGTCTGATATTGCTGATGCAGTTTATTATTTTGCCTTAAATGAATCTAAATATACTACAGGAACTGTTTTGCCGGTTGACGGAGGAAATAGTATTGGTTTTTAATTTTAAAAAGAGAAGAGAATGATAAAAATGCAACAAACAATGCGATGGTTTGGATCGCATGATAATGTGAGTTTGACAGATATAAAACAAGCGGGTGCTACCGGAGTTGTAACGGCTCTGCATCAAATTGAGGTTGGAGAAGTCTGGACCGTCGAAGCGATAAAAGAAAGACAAAAGATTGTCAGAGAAGCCGGATTGGAGTGGACTGTTATAGAAAGTCTGCCTGTACATGAGGAAATAAAAAGAGCTTCCGGTAATTACCTTCAATACATTGAAAATTATAAAATCAGTATCAAAAACCTTTCGGAATGTGGTATTAAAATCATTACGTATAATTTTATGCCAATTCTGGACTGGGTTAGAACCAATCATAGTTTTGTAAATGAAGATCAAAGTAAAGCACTGTTATACGATAAAGATGCATTTACTTATTTTGATGTTTTTTTATTAAGAAGACCCAATTCTGAAAATGATTATTCTGAAAAAGAAAAAGAAGCTGCCTTAAAATTTGGCAACACACTTTCTGAAGACGAAAAAGCGTTACTTTTTAGAAATGTATTATTAGGACTTCCGGGAAGTAAAATCAACTTTACACCGGAGCAAATTCTTTCTTTGTTAGATAATTACGCTAATATTGACAATGATAAGCTAAGAGAAAATTTAGTCTATTTTCTTTCAGAAGTAGCTCCAATTGCTCAAAAATACGATGCCAAATTAGCTATTCATCCTGATGATCCGCCTTTTTCGTTGTTGGGACTTCCGCGTGTTGTTTCGTCAGAAGCTGATCTTAAAGCTATTTTTGATGCTGTGCCAATTCAATCCAACGGATTGTGTTACTGCACTGGTTCATTAGGCGCTAATCCTAAAAATGATCTTCCTAAAATTATTGATGATTATGGAGACCGAATTCACTTTTTGCACCTTAGAAATGTAATTCGTGAAAACGAAAATATTTTCAGAGAATCAGAACACTTAAACGGAGATGTTAATATGGTAGCTGTTGTAGAGAAACTTCTTTTATTAATGAACAAAACAAAAGTAAGTCTTCCAATGCGTCCGGATCATGGTTTTCTACATGCTGCTGAAGAAGAAAAAGAATTTTATGTGGGATATTCTCTAATCGGTAGATTAAAAGGTCTGGCTGAACTTCGAGGATTAGAAATGGGACTTAGCTATAAGTTAGCCCAATCGCTGTAATAAATACAGTTGTAAAAAAATAACTATCAACCAAAAACCATAAAAATGAAGTTAACCAATTATTATGTACTGTTTGCATCTATATTATTATTAAGTAGTTGTAATCAAAAAAAAGAAGAAGTAAAAATAACGTCTTTGAAGGATAGCTACAAAGATGATTTTTATATTGGAACAGCTTTGAGCGAAGATCAGATTGAAGAAAAAGATGTAAAAGTAGATTCCTTAATTAAGAAAGAATTTAATGCTATAACGGCTGAAAATATCATGAAGTCTATGTTTGTGCATCCTTCTCCGGATAAATATGACTTTGCCTTAACGGATAAATTTATTGCCTACGGCGAAAAAAATAAAATGTTCATTCATGGTCACACTTTAATATGGCACAGCCAATTGGCTCCGTGGATGGAGAAAATTAAAGACAGTGTTCAAATGAAAGCCTTCATGAAAGATCACATTACAACAATAGTTTCTAAGTACAAAGGAAGAATTGATTCGTGGGATGTTGTCAATGAAGCATTAAACGAAGATGGTACGCTAAGAAAATCAGTTTTTTTGAATACAATGGGAGAACGCTATCTTGCTGATGCCTTTAAATTAGCTGCTGCTGCTGACCCAAAGGTAGATTTGTATTATAACGATTATAACATTGAAGAACCTGCGAAAAGAAAAGGAGCGATTGATTTGATAAAAAAAATACAGGCAGCGGGCGGAAAAATTGATGGTGTTGGTATTCAGGGACATTGGAGACTGGCTAGTCCATCTTTAGAAGAAATAGAACAAAGTATTGTGGAGTATTCTTCGCTTGGTCTTAAAGTGGCTATTACCGAGTTTGACATAACAGTACTTCCAAACCCGTGGGATTTAAAAGGAGCAGATGTGAATCAGAATTTCGAAGGAAATGCAAAAATGAATCCTTATCCTGAAAAACTTCCGGATTCTGTTCAGGTAAAATTGGCTGAACGTTATGCTTCAATTTTTAAAATATTCATTAAGCACAAAGATAAAATTAGTCGTGTCACATTTTGGGGCGTTCATGATAAACAATCCTGGTTAAATGACTGGCCGATAAAAGGACGTACAAATTATCCATTATTATTTGATACACAGCTTCAGCATAAAAAAGCCTACAATAGTGTTATGCAGTTAAAAGAAGCAAAAAAATAATTTTCAAGGTCAAAACGACTTACTTTTTACGAATTATTTTACAATCGGTTGTTTTTGT
>Ga0247817_10000627_pt1 | contig 18929 bp, 5 predicted proteins | sample UWRJL212509R1_FD_178010 | JGI IMG/M metagenome (GOLD analysis project Ga0247817, IMG submission 178010) | Plant litter microbial communities from Arlington Agricultural Research Station in Wisconsin, United States - UWRJ-L212-509R-1 | ecosystem: Environmental > Terrestrial > Plant litter >...
GGGAATTTATTCTTCAACGAAAGGATTTGTGATCAAAACAGATCGTTATGCAGGAGAGGAAGCAGAGATCGAGATTCTGGATCTGACAGGTAATTCGATCAAGACATTATCAGGGAAGAATCTTTCAACAGGTTCAACATATATAGCTACAGATTTATCAGATGGTTCATACCTTGTTAAGGTGAATGTAGACGGAAATATTTTTGCCGGAATGATCGTGCTGGTGAAATAACATAATACAGATTCTATTTTATATATTATATTGATAACCTATGTTAATTACCTCATTAGCATAGGTTATTATTTTTTATTCTAAAAATTGAATGTAAATCATAAATAATTGACATTCAATTTTTTGCCTGTTTTGAAGGAAATAGCGTAAAATATATTTTCAAACTTCATAAAAAGATGATCGTTATCATTGATTCTAAAACACAGAGTCTTATGATACAGCTATGGAAAAAAAATAATTTTAAGGAGTATTTTCCAATTGAAAATGAATTTTATTTTGCATTAGAAAAATTAAAAAATAAGTTTATTTTTTTCGAATTAAGATATATAATTCTGATTGCAAGTATTTTTTTTATTTCAGAATATGCTGCTAATGCTGCCTCTAAAACAACGAACACTTCTGGTAGTTGGAATACCGGAACGAATTGGACTCCTAATGGTGTTCCAGCGGCGAGTGACAATGCAACCGTTGCTAATGCAATGACAATTAATTCAAATATTTCAATTAATTGGCTAAGCAGTTATTACATCAATGCACCCGCAATTGATCCAGTGGGTGGTACAGCACATACGCTGACTGTATCAGGCCTGCTTGATGTTTCAGCAAATATGACATTAGAGGGAGCATTGCTTGTAAATCCAACAGGACAGTTGATTGTGAGAAATGGCGCAACATTAACTGTTGGGTCAACTACATTTGCTGCATTGTCGTCCATAACTATTGAGCAAGGCGGAACGTTAATTGTAAACGGTACTATGGATGTCCATACCGGTATGACTGTAAATGGAGATATAATCGTAAATGGTAGTTATACGGGCCATCTCTTAACTTCTGTAATTGGAACAGGGGTTGTTAGGTCAACAGGATCGATTGTAACTATTCTAGGAAATATCTATGGGGACATTACGGATTGTAATACCGGACCTTGTGTAAAAACTTCTTGTGGAAATGTGGCTACAGCTACTGCTCCGAGTTCATCGATATGTACAGGCTCATCCATTACTTTAACGGCATCTTTGTCTGTCACAGGAGGAACAATTACGTACCAATGGCAATCAAGTTCAACAAGTATTGGTGGATATTCAGATATTTCTGGTGCAGTAGGTTCAACATACGTTGCAAGTCCGGTGGCTGCAACATATTATAGAGTCAGGATTACCAGACTCTCATGTACAGCAACAAGTGCAGGTGTAGGTATTACAATTAATACAATACCCACAATTACGTCAACAACTCCTGCAACTGTTTGCCAGGGAGCTGCTATAACATTAGCAGCTGCAGCAAGTGCAGGAACTATTAATTGGTTTACAGCTGCAACCTTAGGTACAAACCTTGGCGCAGGAACAACATATTCTCCGGCAATTTCAATTACTACAAATTTTTATGTAGAAGCAACAAGCAACGGTTGTAAATCAGCAAGAGCTATGATTACCGCAACAATAAATCCATTGCCTTCTGTTACTCTTGGCACATACCCGACCGCATGCTCCGGAGTAGTAAGTTCGAGTGTTGCATATTCTTCTCCACTCAATTCACCCAATCAATATTCTATTGATTGGTCCACAGCTGCAAATGCTGCAGGTATTGCAGATGTCGGTCTTACTTCATTAAGCGGAGGTATAATACCATTAAATGGGCTGGTCAGTACACTGGGTACATATGGTGCAGCAATAACTGTTCGTAATAGCACAACAGGATGTCAAAGCATTCTTGCAACAAATTCTATATGCAACAGTGTAGCTGAAAATGCAATCAACACAATTACTGCACCATCCAATGGTACTTTTACCTCTGTTAAATTTGCAAGTTATGGAACAGCAACAGGCACTTGCGGAAACTATGTTTTAGGTTCATGTCATGCAACAAATTCTGCATCATTGATTCAGGCAGCAAGTCTTGGAGTGAATTCCTTCTCTGTTCAAGCGAGCAATGGAATTTTTGGTGATCCTTGCAGCGGTACTGCCAAAAATCTTACGATAGAAATGGTTTATTCGAGTTTTACGTTAACGGTTAATACATGTACAAATATTTGGAACGGCAGTACAAGTATTGATTGGCATACACCATCAAATTGGGATTTAGGAATCATTCCTATAATTACCAACAATACTGCTATTCCGGGAACTGTTGCTTCAGGCCGTATGCCCACAATATCCTCCAGCGCTTATACAAAATCATTAACGAATAATGGTACAATTACTTTCACTTCCGGCGGTGCACTGAATACGTACGGTGATATTTTAAATAATGGCACAGTAACTACAGTAGCAGGATCTACGATCGCATGTAAAGGTGCCGTTGCGCAAACCATTACAGGAGTTCCGATTGTTCATAATATGATTGTTGATAATTCCAGCGGTGGTGTGGCATTAAGTTCTGCTGTAACACTAAAAGGTACCTTGTCATTAACAAAAGGAGTATTAACAACGAATTCAAATCTTACGATCAATTTTGATAATGGAGGTAATATCGGTTATGCAAGCGGTGATCTTGGTTCGGTCAGCGGAGATGTAAAGGGGCGTCGTGATGCAGTTGCAAAAACACATTACATTGCTGCACCCTTCAGCGGAGTAACTTCAGCGCAGGTTCAGGCAACCACACCGCTGTTTGTAAATCCATACTGGAAAATGTATGTACGGGATTTTGCTGGACAGAACTGGATAGCAATTACAAATACAACAACCACGATGCCATTAGGAACGGCCTACTCATTGTCGCTTCCTGTTGCTGCTCCGTTGATATTTACAGGTACATACAATCATGCATATACATTAACAGGTCCTGCATATTCCAATGCAGTCTCGAATAAATTTATTATGGTTGGGAATCCATATCCATCAACGATTGATTGGAACAATGCAAGCGGGTGGACAAAAACAAATGTAGCGGATGCAATTTATTACTGGGATGCTCCCAACAGCCGAGCAGCAAGTTATGTTGCAGGAGTTGGAACGAACGGAGCTACACGCTACATACCTGCAATGCAGTCTGTATTGATCTCGACAACAGGTTCAGGCGGTTCATCAAGTGTATCGATCAATAACAACGCACGTTTGAGCTCTCAGAATCCATCGTACTTCAGAGTAGCATCAGTAGATGATATCATCCGTCTTACATTGACAGCTTCAGATACGACATACAGAGATGAAGCAGTGATCCGTTTCAATGAAATGGCAACAGACAGTTTTGATTTTGACCTGGATGCACATAAGATCTTAAATACAGGCTTCATGCCATCGGTGTATACAAAATCAAAAGAAGAAATGTATTCGATCAACTCGTTTGCATCGGCAGATTCGGTACAGTACATTCCGGTAGCAGCGAAGATCGTGTCTGACGGGGCATACACACTTAAGATTGCAGGCAACAATTCGAATATCGAATATGTTTTAGTAGATAAACTATTGGGTACGCAAAAAAGTATTGAAAGCGACAGTGTGTACACATTCAATGGCTCAAAGGGGGATGATGTAAACCGTTTTGAGTTACAGTTGCGAACAAGCACTTCAAATACAGCAGCAATTCCAACAGGTGTTCCGTCTGCAGGCAAAAACGGAGGTTTGGGAATCTACTCATCAACAAAAGGATTTGTGATCAAAACAGATCGTTATGCAGGAGAGGAAGCAGAGATCGAGATTCTGGATCTGACAGGCAATTCAATTAAGGTTTTGTCCGGGAAGAATCTTTCAGCAGGTTCAACATATATAGCTACAGATTTATCAGATGGTTCATACCTAGTTAAGGTGAATGTTGACGGAAATACCTTTGCTGGAGTGATCGTGCTGGTAAAATAGAATGTAAAAAACCGCACCAAAGCAGTAAAACTTAACCAAAAGTGCTATAGATCTTGAAATTTTTAACACTTTTGGTTAAGTTTTTGTACTGTTTTTTTTTATTAATGCATGATTATCAGTTATTAGTACAATTTTTTTTAAAAAGATACTTTACAATTGTTAATTGAAATAAGAGTAAATATTACATGTGCGTAAAAACTGTATTGTAAATGAGAAACCCGTATTTAAACATATTGCGATTAACAATTGTTAATTTTTTTTGGAAACAATTACAGACGAGTATCTATAAACCTTAATATTTAATCTAAATAAGCTAAATATATAACATTGAAAAATGTGCAGATAATAGTGGTGGATAAACAACTACTCTTTATATAACGTTAACTTCATCAAAATTATTCTGTAGTTCCATGGAGAAAATTTACAAGACCACTATTAATACATTTTATGGTATATTAATAGCATTTTTTCTTAGTTTTCAAGTTTTTGCTCAAGTCCCTAATTGTGCTACAGCATTGTTGCCAGGATCGGGAGCTACGATAACAAGTTCATCGCCCACATTTAGCTGGACAGCCCCTACAGGGACACCCGCAACGGGTTATTATCTATATCTGGGAACTACAACTGCCGCAAATCAAATTTTAAATGGAATAGATATAGGGACAACTAATCCTTATACATATACAACTACTACACTGAATTGTGGTGCAACTTATTACTGGAAAATTGTTCCATACAATGGGGTTGGACCAGCAACGGGTTGTGTGGCACAATCATTTAAAATGCCTTCTGCACCAACCATAGCAATCGGAACGGTAGCTATAGGAACATGTTCCAATTCTGCATCGGTAAATATTACAGTACCTTCAGCACCTACAAATACACCAAATTCGACATGGACAAGCAGCGGCACAGGTACATTTGGAACGGTTACATTTTCAAGTGGAGTAAATCCCAGTACTACGTATGCACCAAGTGCTTCAGATATATCCGCCGGTAGCGTTGTATTAACATTAACAGCTTCTGGATACGGGAATTGTACAGCAGCAACATCAACCAAAACATTAACAATCTCACCAGCGCCGTCAGTATCATCCGGAACAGCGATTACGGCCTGTTCAACAGTACCTGTAAATATTACGGCTGGCTCAAGTGCATCCAACTACGGGACAATTACCTGGACAACAAACGGAGGAGGTGCATTTACAAATAATAATTCGTTAACTGCAACCACATATACTCCAATAGCATCGGATGCTGGTACAAAAACACTAACATTAACGGCAACTGGTATTGGAGCCTGTGCAACGGTAACTTCTACCAAAAACATCGTAACAGGTAATACACCAACAGCTATTGCAGGTACAGCCGTTGGTATTTGTTCAAATGTAGCGAGTGTAAATATTACTGCAGGATCAAGTTCTACAAATGCAGCGAATATAACCTGGTCAAGCAGCGGAACAGGAACGGTTAACAATCCGTCAAATATTACTACGGCAACGTATGCACCAAGTCCGGCAGATATAACAGCAGGAAGTGTAACAATAACATTGACAGCAAATCCAAATGGGAGCTGTACAGCAGCAACATCAACCAAAACATTAACAATCTCACCTGCACCGTCAGTATCATCCGGAACAGCAATTGCAGGCTGTTCAACAGTACCTGTAAATATTACGGCTGGCTCAAGTGCATCAAACTATAATACGATCACCTGGACAACAAACGGTACAGGTACATTTGGAAGTAATGGTTCTGTAACTGCAACCGCATATACACCAAGTGCATCGGATGTAGGTACAAAAACATTAACATTAACTGCAACGGGAATTGGAACGTGTGCAACAGTAACTTCAACAAAAAACATTGTAACAGGTAATACTCCCACTGCAATAGCAGGAACAGCTATTGGTACGTGTTCCAATGCGGCGAGTGTAAATATTACTGCAGGATCAAGTTCTACAAATGCAGCGAGTATCACCTGGTCAAGCAGCGGCACAGGAACTTTTAATAATCCGTCGAATATTACTACGGCAACGTATGCACCAAGTCCGGCAGATATAACAGCAGGAAGTGTAACAATAACATTGACCGCAAATCCAAATGGGAGCTGTATTGCAGCAACATCAACCAAAACATTAACGATCTCACCTGCACCATCAGTAGCATCTGGAACAGCAATTGCAACATGTGGGACAGGAGCTGTAAATATCACAACAGGATCAAGCGCATCAAACTACGGAACAATTACCTGGACAACATCAAATGGCGGGGGGGCATTTACAAATAATAATTCATTAACAGCAACAACATATACACCAACTATAGGTGATGTCACAGCAGGTACAAGACTATTGACATTGACAGCAACAGGTATTGGAACATGCCTTGCAGTAACTTCTACAAAAAATATAACTTTATCCGCTATGCCTACAGCAGTAGCTGGTACAGCAATAACAATGTGTTCCAGTACAGCATCAGCAGTTATAGGAACAGGAGCGACTTCTACTAATAATTCAGGAATTACATGGACAAGCAGCGGAACGGGTGCATTTACAAATTCAACTGTTCTTACTACAGCCGCCTATTCACCAAGTGCTGCAGATATAGCTGCCGGCACTGTTACCTTAACATTAACAGCAAACGGAAACGGTGCATGTACACCCGTAACTTCAACCAAAGCGCTTACAATTACAACACTTCCTGTTGCTACATTTAGTTATACAGGTACTCCGTATTGTAACAATACTACAAACCCTTTTCCAACCTTTTCTGGTGCAGGAGTAGGAGGCGTGTTCTCATCGACGACAGGTTTAAATTTTGTGAGTACCTCAACTGGTCAGGTAAATCTTGCAACGAGTACAGCAAATACATATACAGTAACAAATACAATAGCTGCAGCTGGTGGGTGTCCGGTAGTTACTGCTACATCGCCAATAGCAATTAATACTGTTCCTGTAATTACAGTGCAGCCGGCTAATGTTGCAACGTGTATAGGAAACAGCGGAAATGTGACTTTCACAGTAACAGCAACGGGTACAGGGCTTGCTTATCAATGGCTTGAAAATGGTGTTGCCCTTACAAATACCGGAATCTATTCGGGTGTAACTACGAATACACTTACACTTACAGGTGTTACAGCAAGTAATAATTATAGTGTTGTCGTTTCAGGAGCCTGTTCACCAAGTGTTACTAGTTCAGCAGCTACATTAACCGTTTATACAAGTGCTCCCGGAACGCCAAGCGTTTTTGGAAATGGTGTGTGGAATGCATATTGTTATGGAGCTATTAACTTTACAAGCTACGCGGGTTATTATGTAGAACCTTCGTTGTCATTTGATTCCCGTCTAAGATGGGCAAGTGGTGCTTCGCCTTCTATTGCTTCCGGGTATCAGGGATGTTTTGTGCCAGCAACGAATATGTCTATAAGTTTTAAACAAACAAATTTTACTCCGGGTACATATAACCTAAGTGTAAATTTTCAGGATGATGGATTTACCATGTTTTTAAATGGAACTCAGGTATTCCAGAATACTGGTTATACTCCAGCATTACAAAGCAATGTATGGACGGGTACACTTGGTGCATCCGATCAGGTTGAACTTAGATATACGCAAGGTGGCGGTGGTAGTGGATTAATGGTAACGTTTGCACCAATTACTACTCCTGCAAATAGTATTACTGCCGGAACAATTGCTGGGAACCAATCCATCTGTTCAGGAGAAATTCCGACTCAGGTGTTAAGTAATGTCGCAAGTGCAGTATCAACTGGATGTTCTTTAGGTTCATATCAATGGCAATCTTCAACAGATAGTTTGACATGGACACCTATTATAGGAGCAAATAGCACAACGTATACCATTCCGGCTACATTAACAGCAACAACATGGTATAGTCGTATTGCAAACGGCGGATGTGGTGCTACTGCAACTTCTAATCCTGTGAAAGTATCGGTATTTTCAATGGCTCCGGGTAATCCCACTGTATATGGTAATGGTGTATGGAACTGTTATGCATATACGCTTCAGACATTTGGTACATATAAAGGATATTATGTAGAACCTTTACTTTCTTTTGATACAAGAAACAGATGGTCTAGTGGAACAGCTCCCTCATTGGTATCCGGTTATCAAGGATGCTTGGTTCCTGCAACACAAATGTCGATCAGTATGAAGCAGACCAACTTTACACCAGGCTTCTATAGTCTAAGTGTAAATTATCAGGATGATGGTTTTACAATGCTCATAAACGGTGTGCAGGTATTTCAGAATACTGCTACAACATCAACTCTTCAAAGCAATGTATGGACAGGGCAGCTTAATGCTGCTTCTCAGGTAGAGCTAAGGTATTCACAAGCTACTGGTAATAGTGGTTTAGCTGTAACTTTTGCTCCATATACACCTCCAACATTACAGGCAGGAACGATCGGCGGTGCCGGTCAACATATCTGTTCAGGTGAAACTCCACAGTTGCCTTTATCAAACATAACACCGGCTTCAGGGGGATGTACATGGAGAGCAAATTCTTATCAATGGCAATCTTCTCTTGATAGCTTAACCTGGACAAACATTAGCGGAGCTACAGCTACTTCATATACAATTCCGGGAACTCTTACTGCAGATACATATTACCAGAGAACTATTACAGATGACTGCGCTCAGACAGCTGCATCAAACGTTATTAAAGTTTCGCTGAACGATATTGTATACGGGGATCCAACTGTTTTCGGAACAAATCAATGGAATGTATATGCATATAAAGGAATTACATTTGCAAACTATGCAGGATATTATGTTGAACCATCAGCTTCGTTTCAGACAACGAATAGATATACAACTACTCAAAGTCCTTCCTATGCCAGCGGATATTTAGGCTGTAATGTACCTATAACAAATTTCGCCACATCCATGAAACGTCAGGGTGTTCCTTCATCCAGCACAGGCATTTTTCAAATTGATATTGCTTCTCTGGATGATGTTGGTACTTTAATTATAGACGGAACTCAGGTGTATACCAAAAACTGTTGTGTGGCAGCAGCTACACCATTGTTAAATATATGGACAGGGCCTTTAACTGCAAGTTCTCAGATTGAATGGAGATGGGTTGGATTAACAAGTACAAATTTCACCGGATTAACTTTTACTGAAATTACTCCCACTGCTTTATTGCCAGGAACGATTACAGGAAGTGATACTATATGTACTGGGAATAAACCTACGTTAGGATTTACTACTACTTCATTACCATCAGGAGGCTGTAATTTCAGTTATTATCAATGGCAATATTCAACAGATAGTTTGACATGGATAAATTTGTCCGGTTCGAATTCTGCTTCTTATGTTCCTGTACTTAGTATTTATCAGAAAACATATTTCAGAAGAGTTGCTTATGATATTTGTGGAACTGCTGCTGCAACGTTGCCAACAGTTATTAATATGAGAACAAATGTTCCCGGTAATCCTTCTGTTTACGGGAACAATACATGGAATGCCTATTGTTATAATGATGCAGCTTATGGTCAGTATGTAGGTTTTTATACTGAAAATAACTTATCCTTTGATACCAAAAACAGATATCTTAATTCTCAGCCACCTTCTACAGCACTTCCATCAGGCGGTTCATTAGGTTTCTCGGGTTGTCAGCAGTTGTATACATATTGGTCTCTTGATTTGAAAAGAAAAGGCTTAGGTTCTAACCCGGATGGATATTATCAGATTGATATTAACTGGCAGGATGATGGAGCAGCTTTATTGATCAATGGTGCGCAGGTGTTTCAAAGTACGAACTATACACCAAGTCTGCAAAGCAATGTGTGGACAGGTCTTATTAATAGCACTACTCTGTTGGAACTGAAATTATATAATAATGCAGGTCCGGGTTCTATACAGGTTACGTTTACATATCTTGGGCCAACACCTCCAACAAACCTTGTTGCAGGTACATTAGCATGCAACCCAAGTACATTCTGTTCAGGAGATTTACCGTATGTGAATTCTGCAACACCAGCTTCTGGTGGATGTACAGCGAATTATCAATGGCAGTCATCTCCGGATGGTACAACATGGAGTAATATTACAGGAGCGACTTCATTGAATTTTAATTCAATTACAGCTATTACTGCAACTACATATTATAGAAGAACTGCAACAGATGGCTGCGGTAATTCAGTAAATACTGCTGCATGTATGCTAACAACGGGAGCAACAATCGCGAATCCGGGAGTTGGTAATAATACATGGAATTGTTTGGTTTATAACGCTACAGATTTTACCAGCAATTACAGTGGATATTATACAGAACCATTGTTGTCTTTTGCTACAATCAATAGGTTTTCTAATACATCTCCGCCTTCATATGCTTCGGGGTATCTTGGTTGCCAGTCAAGCGCAGCAACATACTCAGTACGTATGCTTAGAACGAATTTTTCTCCGGCAACTTATCAGATTGATATTCCTACACACGATGATAATATGTATTTGATCATTAATGGGGTGCAGGTATTCTCTTCCACATGTTGCGGAGCCAACCTAACAGCATGGACTGGGAACCTTGGGGCTACTGATGTTGTTGAACTTCGTTATTCTAATAACTTCGGTACGGGTAATCTTTCTGCTACTTTTACAGTAGTAACACCTACTGGAACTCTTATACCAAGTGTTATTGGGGCTGATCAGCTGATTTGTAATGCTGCAGTACCTGCACAACTAACGACTGTTACAGCAGCCACTTCTTTCTGTTATTTGTCGTATCAATGGCAATCTTCTACAATAAGCATATCTGGCGGTTATACAAATATCAGTGGCGCTACACTTACGAATTATTCTCCTGCAGCGCTTAGCCAAACAACATATTATAGATTGCTAATAAACGATGCATGTGGAAATACGGCATTCTCCAATGCAATTACTATAACAGTAAATGCAGCTGTTGTTGCAACTACAAATGGTACGCCTCAGACGATTTGTTCTGGTCAAATACCAACTGCGATAACTGCAACGCCAGGAGGTGGTAATGGAAGCTATACATATCTATGGCAGTCATCTACTACCGGACCTGCGACTGGATTTACTTCTACAGGCGTAACTGCTGCAACGTATGCACCTGCTGCAATTACTCAAAGCACATGGTATAGAGTTAGTGTTACATCATGCGGTGCTACAGTTACATCAGCATCTAATGCCGTAACGGTTGCTCCTGCAACAGCTATTACAACACAACCTGTAAATCAGATAGGATGTATAGGTACTACAGGTACATTTACCCTGGCAGCAACCGGATATAATATAAATTACCAGTGGCAGGAAAAAATTAATGCCGGGGCATTTACAAATACCGGAACCAATTCCAATACTTTCTCCAATATCATTACAGCTGCCATGGGAACGAATACATATACATATCAGTGTATCATAACGTCCATCTGTGCACCAACGTCTGTTACATCCAATTCAGTTACGCTTACTCCGAACACTGCACCATCAATTACAGCACAGCCGGTAGCAGCAACAACATGTTCAGGTTCGGCTACACCCGTAACATTTAGTATTACAGCAACAAGTGCTACCGGTTATCAATGGTACAATGCTACCGGGAATGTTATGTTAACAAATACGGGCATATACAGTGGTGTAACAACACCAACGTTGACTATTACAGGTGCTACTGTAGCAACTTCGTATTATTGTGTTATTTCCGGTACTCCTGCATGTGTTGGGACTACCCAATCCAGCTCAGCGGTATTGACTGTTCGACCTGTGATTGCAACAAATACAATTTCATCAAATCAAACGATTTGCGCGAATGCAACTGTTACCGCTCTTACAGGAACTACTCCTACAGGTGGTGGTGGTGCGGGTACATATACATACCAATGGTCATCTTCTACAGATAACGTTACATACAATCCAATTACCGGTGCGACGACAGCGAATTATACACCAACCGGAGTAACGGTAACAACATACTTCAAAAGAACAGTAAGCAGTACAACCTGTGTAGTAAATACAACAGCTACTCCGGTTACTATTACTGTAAATCCACAACCTGCTACACCAACGATTACAGGAACGGTGACTTATTGTGCAGGTGCTACCTTCAGCTTAACAGGAAGTAGTACTACAGGCGGTTCAACGTATGCATGGACTGCACCTGGTACTGCCACCGGATTAAGTGGTGCCGCTACAGCTACTGTAAGTAAAGCGATTGTTCAAACGACCGAAGCAGGAACCTATAGTGTTCGGGCAACAGCGGCAGGATGTACAAGTTTGCCTGGATCGGCAGTTGTAGTAGTTAACAGGCTTCCCGCAATTACTGTACAGCCCGCAGCAACTACTGGTATTTGTGCAGCAACAGGCGGAACCATATCAGTAACAACAACAGGCACAGGATTAACGTATCAGTGGCAGCAAAGTTCAGATGGTGTAGCTCCATTTACAAACATTGTAAATAATGGTGTATACAATAATGCTACAACGGCGAATTTACTATTGTATCCGACGGCTTCAATCAATGGATATTATTTCCGTTGTGTTATTTCAGGTACATGTGCACCACCTGTAACCAGTTCCAATTCTGTACTTACTGTATATACTGCTTTGATCGCAAACACAGTTGCAACAGCTCAGGAAATTTGTGGTGGAAGTACCCCAGCAACGTTAACAGGAAGTGTGCCAACGGGTGGTACAGGAACGTATTTGTATCAATGGTACACATCTATTGACAACAATACTTTTACAGCACTTAGTGGTTCTACATCACAAAATTATTCTCCGGGCCCACTTACTCAAAATACGTGGTACTATCGAATTGCAACGTCTCCGTCAACAGGTAATTGTGCAACAAATACAAGTTCTACATTACTTATAACTGTAGATCCATCAACGGACATTCCAACTCAGCCAAACAATACATCAACATGTCCATCTGTATCTACAACAATGAGTCTTGTGGCAACAGGTGCAGGCCTTACTTATAGATGGCAGGTAAATCCATTAACTGGTGTTTATACAAATGTGAGCAACGCTTCATTGTATAGTGGCTATACGACAAATACACTTACGTTTACTAATCCATCTGCTTCAATGAACGGATATTTATACCGTTGTATAGTTACTGGTAACTGTGCTGCCGGCGGATATAGCATTGATACTTCTACAGTTGCCGTTTTAAACATTAATTCTCCCGCAACCATTAACACGCAACCTGCTTCATACAATGTATGTACTGGTGCGAATGTAACCTATACTGTTGGTGCAACGGGAAGTTTGCCATTGACTTATCAATGGCAGCAACGGATTGCTCCGGGCGCATATGTCAATCTTTCAGACGGAGGAATTGTTAGCGGAGCTACTACCAGTTCTTTATCACTTTCAAATGTTCCGGTGAGTTATAATGGTTATTATTACCGATGCGCGATAACAATGAATGGATGTGTAATAAATACATTGAGTACAAACGGGCTACTTTCTGTAAAAGCAGTTCCAACCGTAAGTGCATCGGCCAATCCTGCTACAATTTGTGCAGGCCAGTCAAGTAATTTAACTGCCTTAGGTGCAAACACATATGTGTGGAGCACCGCACAGACAACCAATCCGATTTCAGTGACTCCAGCGTCTGCGACTACATATACCGTTACCGGTACAGCTGCAAATGGCTGTACAAATACGGGGAGTGTAACAGTAACGGTAAATCCTTTGATAACCCCAAGTGTTACAATAAGCCCTTCACCATCATCTGTTATATGTTCAGGAAACTCTGTGACATTTAGTACGAATCCTGTAAATGGAGGTGCAAGCCCATCTTTCCAATGGAAAGTAAACGGTGTAAATGCAACGACCAACAGTCCGAGTAATACAAGTTATGCAAATAGCAGCTTGAATAATAACGATATAGTAAGTGTTGTAATGACATCAAATGTTGCTTGCGGAAGCCCTCTTACAGTAACAAGTAATGCAATTACAATGACTGTAAATCCGAGACCAACAATTACTACAGCTGCAACAGCTGCAAGTGTTTGTTATAATGCGGCTGCTCAGAGTTCTTCATTAAGCTATAGTGTTACAAATAACACACCTATAAACTACAGCATTACCTGGAACTCCGCTGCGATTTCAGCAGGTTTGGGGAATGTAAGCAGTACCTCTCTTCCGGCAAGCCCGATAACAGTACCTTTGGCAGCTAGTGTAGCCGGGGCTACTTATACAGGAACATTGTTTGTAACGAATGCAAATACGTGTTCAAGTGCAGGGAATTCATTCACTCTAACAGTGAATCCATTGGTAGGTCCTGTAGGGTCTATTGCCGGACCCACTACTGTATGTTTAGGTCAGACAGGAATTGTATATAGCATTGCAGCAGTAGCCAATGCAGCCACATATAACTGGACAGTTCCAGCAGGAGCTGCAGTAACAGCAGGTGCCGGTTCAACTTCTATCACGCTATCTTATGCTACAGCAAGTGTAATATCAGGATCCGTATCCGTAGTCGCCAGCAATACATGTGCAGCTACTTCAACAAACAGCGTTACTGTTACAATTGATAATACATGCTTTAATATATGGACAGGTAATTCAAGCATAGATTGGCATACAGCATCAAACTGGAATCTAGGATTTGTTCCTACTTCTGTAGATGATGTTACTATTCCGTCTACCGTTGCTTCAGGTCGTATGCCAACGATATCAACAAATGCCAATACAAAATCGTTAACCAATAATGGTGCAATTACCTTTACTTCAACAGGTGCATTGAATGCTTATGGAAATATTGCTAACAGTGGTACAGTAACAACTGTTGCAGGTTCTACAGTAGCTTTCAATGGTGCATCTGCACAAAGCATTACAGGTGTTCCTGTTTTACACAATGTCGTGATCAATAATACCAGCAGTGGAGTATCTCTTGGTTCTGCAGTAACAGTGAAAGGTACTTTATCATTAACGAAAGGCGTGTTAACTACAAATTCAAACCTTACAATTAATTTTGACAATGGCGGTAACATTGCTTATGCAAGTACAGATCTTGGTTCGATCAGCGGAGATGTATCAGGGCGCCGTGATGCATCAGCGAAGACACATTACATGTCTGTTCCCTTTAATGGAGTAACTTCTGCGCAGGTTCAGGCAACGACACCGCTGTTTGTAAATCCATACTGGAAAATGTACACAAAAACTTTCGCTGCACAAAACTGGGCAGCAGTTACCAATACAACAACAGCGATGCCAATGGGAACAGGTTACTCATTGTCGCTTCCTGCTGCTGCTCCGTTGATCTTTACTGGAACATACAATCATGCATATACATTGACAGGAGAAAATTATTCGAATGCAGCAGCAACAAAGTATTTCATGCTTGGAAATCCATATCCATCAACGCTTGATTGGGACAATGCAAGCGGGTGGACAAAAACAAATGTAGCAAATGCGATCTATTATTGGGATGCTCCCAACAGCCGAGCAGCAAGTTACGTTGCAGGAGTTGGAACGAACGGAGCTACACGCTACATACCTGCAATGCAGTCTGTATTGATCTCGACAACAGGTTCAGGCGGTTCATCAAGTGTTTCGATCAATAACAACGCACGTTTGAGCTCTCAGAATTCATCGTACTTCAGAGTGGCATCAGTAGATGATATCATCCGTCTTACATTAACAGGATCAGATACGACATACAGAGATGAAGCAGTGATCCGTTTCAATGAAATGGCAACAGACAGTTTTGATTTTGACCTGGATGCTCATAAGATCTTAAATACAGGCTTCATGCCATCGGTGTATACAAAATCAAAAGAAGAAATGTATTCGATCAACTCGTTTGCATCGGTAGATTCGGTACAGTACATTCCGGTAGCAGCGAAGATCGTGTCTGACGGGGCATACACACTTAAGATTGCAGGCAACAATTCAACTATCGAATACATATTGGTAGATAAACTGTTGGGTACAAAGAGAAGTATCGAAACTGACAGCGTATATGCGTTCAGCGGCTCAAAGTCAGATGATGTGAACCGTTTTGAGTTACAGTTAAGAACAGCAGCAGTAACAATCCCTACAGGTGTACAGTCAGCAAACAAAAACGCAGGTTTGGGAATTTATTCTTCAACGAAAGGATTTGTGATCAAAACAGATCGTTATGCAGGAGAGGAAGCAGAGATCGAGATTCTGGATCTGACAGGTAATTCGATCAAAACATTATCAGGGAAGAATCTTTCAACAGGTTCAACGTATGTACCTACAGATTTGCCAGATGGTTCATACCTTGTAAAAGTATATGTAAACGGAAATACCTTTGCCGGAATGATCGTGCTGGTAAAATAGTGTGTTTAAATTGAAATAGATAAGAATTGTATTTTCTTAAGTTATAATTGAAATAAGGCAGTTGAAAAATTGCCGATATTTATGTATAAATAGAAAAAAAACAGCCTTGCTATAATATAAAGTGAATATTATCATTAACTTTACAAAAAGAATAGAATTAAATTATATAAAGATTTAGCTATGAAATTTCTGAAAATTGTATTCATATTTATTTTTGTTGTATCATTTTCGCTTCCTTCGTTTTCAGATTGTGGTTTAAATCCACCATGCGCAGGGGATGATCCTGCAGAAATTCCAGGTGTAAATTGTTGCATTGATGTTACTGTACCTTTTGACGGTGGTGTAAGTTTGTTGATTGCTGCTGGTTTAGGAATAGGCGCAAGAAGCGTTTATAAAAGAAAAAAACAAATTGCTTCATAAGTAGTTAATGGAGTTGTTAAATTCGAATACGAAACAAATAATTATCTTATTTATAAAAACACTTAGTATTTATGCGATACTAAGTGTTTTTTTTTATTGCTATGTTGGTTTAGTAGATCCGGTTGGCAATTATTATTCCCCTTTTTTAGCAAAATTCAATCTTATTCAAGGTGTTTTAAATGGATTGATTTATCCTATTGTGTGGATACTTAAACTGTTAGGCTATGAAGTAGTTAACTATCAAAATAATGTTAGTATAGCACATGAAAGAGGTATATTAATTTATCATGCTTGTCTTGGTATTGACATAATGATCGGTTACACGTCTTTGATTTTGGGTTATCCGGGTAGAAGAAAGCTTGTTTTTTTAATCATTGGAATAATTTCAATTCATATACTTAATATTTTAAGAATGTTGATGATTTTATTAATGATTAAAAAAAATCCCAATATTGCAGAATTGTCCCATGATATTTTCAATTTTTTAGGATATGCATGTATTCTGTTATTGTATTTTGCTTGGACTTCTCGATTCAGCAAAACAGTGAATCTGAATCAATAACTATAGTTTGAGAGACATCGTTTAAATAGTAGTAACTATCAAAATTATACCTTAAATTACGTTTTAATTAGTCTTAATTTCCATTGCGTTAGATAGAATGGCATATAAAAAAAAGTCACATACAGCAATACTCATTTTTTGTATTTTCTTGATATTGGGTTCTTGTACCAGTTACAAAAAAACACTCTATTTTCAAGGAGATAACATTGACCTTCCTGCTCCCAATTTAGTTGCAACCTATCTATTGAAAAAGCACGATATTGTTCAAATACAGATAATAAATCCAGAAGCAGAGAATCCTCAAGTATTATCATCTGGCGATGATGCGAGTTCTTCAGCAGGTGAAAGTGCGTATTTTACAGATTATTATATTAATGATTCAGGATATGTTGATTTACCTATTATTGGAAAAGTCAAACTGGAAAATTATACACTAATGCAGGCAGACTCTCTTCTTTCAGTAAAGGTAATAGAGTATTTCGCTTATGGTACAGTAGATATCAAAATGGCTTCTTTTAATTTTTTAGCTATGGGCGAATTTAAAACTCCTGGTAAATATAATGTCCCAAATGAGTCATGTACAATATATGAAGCACTTGCAATTGCAGGTGATGCAGGAGAGTATCCTAATAAAACGAAAACACAACTAATAAGAACATTAAAAGATGGCTCTAAAAAAATATATAGAATTGATTTGACAGACTACTCGGCTTTCACTTCGGATACGTATTACATACAGCCAAACGATATTATTTACATACAACCTCAAAAATCAAAAACAGATAAACAAAATCTTCAAAACTTAACTCTTGGACTAGCACTAATTTCAACAACACTACTTGTGATAAGTTTTTTAAATAAATAAAAAATTAAGTTATGAAAGAGGAAGAAGAAGAACAGAAAGACTTAATTGATTTTAAAAAGTATTTTAGAATTCTATCAAAGTTTTGGTATTTGGGGGCATTGGTATTGGTATTCTCAAGTGTTATTGCTTATTATAAAGTTCGGTACTCCACACCAATTTTCATGGTTAAAACAACCATGCAAATCAAAGACAAGTCTTCTTATTCGATGGGAAGTAAATCTTTTTTGGAAGGATCTTCCATGTTTCAGCCTTTTAAAAATTTAAAAAATGAAATGGAGTTGATTAAATCATATAATCGAATCCGTTTAGTTATTAGAGAACTTGATTTTACCTGGGAGTATAGAGTAAAAGGAAGTATTCGCGATATTGAACTTTATCGTACTGGTCCAATTGAACTCGTTTCCGATTCAGGATTGATCATTACAAATTATCCATTACTGATTAATATTATTGATGCGAATACTTTTGCATTAACAACATATGGAGGTGTATATAAATTATATGATCCGATAAGCAATGTGTACGTTGATACAGTTGTAGCAGTGCCTGCCTATACCAAACAGAAATTTCGTTTTGGAGAAACTGTAACATTGGGATTGTTTACATTTAAGATCAACAAAACAAATTTTTATAATAGTAATGACCACGAAATGGAATTCACTATTGTTGCAAAAGATTTGCATGCTCTGACAAAAGAATATAAGAGAAAAATCAATGTGGTTGAGAATGAAAAATCATCAATCAT
>Ga0247817_10000629_pt1 | contig 18908 bp, 13 predicted proteins | sample UWRJL212509R1_FD_178010 | JGI IMG/M metagenome (GOLD analysis project Ga0247817, IMG submission 178010) | Plant litter microbial communities from Arlington Agricultural Research Station in Wisconsin, United States - UWRJ-L212-509R-1 | ecosystem: Environmental > Terrestrial > Plant litter >...
GCGAGTTCGCGACCGACCATGGAGCGGATGATTCGAGCCTCGGTGGTGTCAGGGTCATCCATCGACAGTGACTCGATCGTCTTGCCGTCACGGATGATGGTCACGGTGTCGGCAATGCGCCGGATCTCTTTGAGCTTGTGGCTGATGATGATCGACGTGATTCCCTGGCCGCGCAACGAGTTGATGAGGTCGAGCAAGTGGGAGGAGTCTTCGTCGTTAAGGGCTGCTGTTGGCTCGTCGAGGATGAGCAACTTGACTCGTTTTGACAGCGCCTTGGCGATCTCGACGAGTTGTTGCTTGCCCACACCGAGTTCGAGAACTTTCGTCGTGGGGCTCTCGCGCAGACCGACACGGGCGAGAAGTTTTGTCGCTTCGAGGTTGGTCTTGTCCCAGTCGATTACCCCTCGATTCTGGATCTCGTTGCCAAGAAAGATGTTCTCGGCAATGGAAAGGAAAGGGCTGAGCGCAAGCTCCTGATGAATGATGACAATGCCGTCGCGCTCGGAGTCGTTGATCGTGCGATACGCAGTCTCGTGGCTCTCGAACTCAATGGTGCCGTCGTAGGAGCCGTGAGGATAAACGCCGCTCAGTACTTTCATGAGTGTCGACTTGCCCGCGCCGTTCTCGCCACAAATGGCGTGAACGTGGCCGCGCTCCACCTCGATGGTCACGCCGTCGAGGGCGCGCACGGCACCGAAGTCTTTCGTTATGTCTCGCATTGTCAGGATCGTCGACATGGAATCGCTTTCTGCATGGGAGCAGCCAACCGGGCCGACGCGTGAAGCGCCGACCCGGTAGTGCTGCTAGGTGCGGATGAGTCGGAAGACCTACAGGCCGACGTCCGACGCCTTGAGGAAGCCGGAGTCGATGAGCTTCGTCTGCACATCGTCCTTGACGACAACCTCGGGCGTGATGAGGAACGCGGGCACGACCTTCTTGCCGTTGTCGTACGTCTCGGTGTCGTTGATCTCCGGTTCGTTGCCGGCCTGGATCGCCTCAATGAAGCCAAAGACGACGTCACCGAGTGTGCGAGTGTCCTTCCAAACGGTCATCGACTGCTCGCCAGCGAGGATGTTGACAACGCTTGCCTTGTCGCCGTCCTGGCCGGTGAGGACCGGCCAGTCTGTCCCGGCCGTGTATCCAGCCGAACGCAGCGAAGCGGAGATACCTTGCGCGAGGCTGTCGTTCGGGGAGAGTACAACGTCGATCTTCTCTCCGCCGTTGTAGAACGATGCGAGACGGTTGTCGAGCTCGGCCTGCGCCGCGTCGGACTTCCAACCGAGGATTCCGATGCTCGCCCACTCGTCGTTGCTCTTCGGCGACTTGCCGGAGGGAACGACGAGCTTGCCGCTCTCGACGTAGGGAAGTAGGACATCCCATGCGCCGGAGAAGAAGAACTTGGCGTTGTTGTCGTCGGGGCTGCCTGCGAAGGGCTCGAGGTTGAACGGTCCCTCAGCATTGTCGAGGTCGAGAGTGTCGCGAATGAACTCACCCTGCAGCTGGCCAACTTTGTAGTTGTCGAACGTTGCGTAGTAGTCGACGTTCTCACTGCCGTTGATGAGTCGGTCGTAGGCGATAACGGTGATGTCCTGCGCCTTGGCCTCTTCGAGCACGGGCGCCAGAAGCTCGCCATCGATGGCCGCGATGACGAGGATGTCAGCGCCGCCGGCGATCTGGTTCTGGATCTGGCTGATCTGAGTGTCTGCCTTGTCGTCGGCGTACTGGAGGTCGGCTGTGTATCCGGCGTCCTCGAGCTTTGCCTTGAGGCCCTCGCCGTCGTTGATCCAACGCTCGAGGCTGCGGGTCGGCATCGAGATTCCGACGCTTCCTGCTTCTCCGGTCGGTGCTCCGCCATCGCTGCTGCACGCTGCGAGACCGAGGAGGATGGCGGCCGCGGATGCGGTAGCCAGGATCTTCTTTGTCATAGACATGGTGAGATGCCTGTCCTTTCCATTTGTGATTGCTGGACTTCGTTGTCCTCGAACACGGCAGGAGCCGGTGGAGGGCGGACGAACCACAACGGCATCCGCGTACGCGAATGCACCATGGAAAGCGATGACATCGTTGTACCGCGAAGGCTGCTGATCAGGCTCGCCCTGATCGTCGACCTTATGTTGACGGCTCGAACATATAGCAAGCCGCCCCTATATGCCAATAGCCACAACAAATTATTTTCGAAAGTTTTCGATGCCCTTCGCACTTTGACTTTCGCTACTCTCGCGCTATATGTTGTGAGCGCAAACTATTCACCGATGATGCTGAAACCGGAGCCCCCCATGGCCTTGACCCCCACCCCAGAAGACAAGTTCTCGTTCGGTCTCTGGACCATTGGATACAACGGGGCCGACCCCTTCGGCGGCCCGACGCGGCCGGCTCTCGACGTCGTTCACGCGGTCGAGAAGCTCGCGGAACTCGGCGCCTACGGCCTCACCTTCCACGATGACGACCTGTTCGCCTTCGGTTCGAGCGACGCTGAGCGCCAGACCCAGATCGACCGCCTCAAGGGCGCCCTCGACGCCACCGGACTCATCGTGCCGATGGTCACGACCAACCTCTTCAGCGCTCCCGTGTTCAAGGATGGCGGCTTCACCTCCAACGACCGCGACGTGCGCCGTTACGCGCTGCGCAAGGTGTTCCGCCAGCTCGACCTCGGCGCAGAGCTCGGCGCCAAGACCTTCGTCATGTGGGGCGGACGCGAGGGCGCGGAGTACGACGCAGCCAAGGACATCCGCCAGGCTCTCGAGCGCTACCGCGAAGCTGTCAACCTCCTCGGCGACTACGTGACCGACAAGGGCTACGACATCCGCTTCGCGATCGAGCCGAAGCCGAACGAGCCGCGCGGTGACATCCTGCTGCCGACCCTCGGTCACGCGATCGCCTTCATCGGCTCGCTCGAGCGCCCTGAGCTCGTCGGCCTCAACCCCGAGGTCGGGCACGAGCAGATGGCCGGGCTCAACTTCGCCGCCGGAATCGCGCAGGCGCTGTTCCACGACAAGCTGTTCCACATCGACCTCAACGGCCAGCGCGGCATCAAGTACGACCAGGACCTCGTCTTCGGTCACGGTGACCTGCACAACGCCTTCGCTCTCGTCGACCTGCTCGAGAACGGCGGCCCCGACGGAGGCCAGACCTACACCGGCCCCCGCCACTTCGACTACAAGCCGAGCCGCACCGAAGATGAGAAGGGTGTCTGGGATTCGGCAGCAGCCAACATGCAGACCTACCTGCTGCTCAAGGAGCGCGCCGCGGCCTTCCGCGCCGACCCCGAGGTGCAGGAGGCTCTCCAGGCTGCCAAGGTGCCCGAGCTGTCGGTTCCCACGCTCAACGAGGGCGAGTCGTACGACGACTTCCTCGCTGACCGCTCCGCCTTCGAGGACTTCAACACCGACGCGTACTACGGCGGCAAGGGCGGCGGATTCGTGCGCCTGCAGCAGCTCGCGACCGAGCACCTCCTCGGAGCGCGCTAGCCCCCACCTCCCGTTTCGCCCTGTTCTGCGGCCCGAATCTCGATTTCGGCCGCAGAACAGGGCAATTCGCGCATCCCCGTAGAAAGGCAGAGCCATGACGCTCGTCGCAGGCATCGACTCATCGACGCAGAGCTGCAAGGTGGTGATCCGCGACCTCGAGTCTGGCGCCACGGTGCGCACGGGACGCGCGGCGCACCCCGACGGCACGGAGGTCGACCCCGAGGCGTGGTGGGTCGCGCTGCAGGCAGCCCTCTCCGACGCGGGCGGGCTCGATGACGTCGCCGCGATCTCGATCGCCGGGCAGCAACATGGCATGGTCGTGCTGGATGCAACGGGCCGCGTCATCCGCGATGCCCTCCTGTGGAACGACACCCGCTCTGCCCCCGCAGCGGCCGCCCTCATCGCCGAGTTCGGAGCCGACGCGCTCGTCGAGCGCACCGGGTCGGTTCCGGTGGCGAGTTTCACCGCGACGAAGCTGCGCTGGCTGCGCGATGCAGAATCGGAGAACGCCGCCCGGGTGGCCGCCGTTGCACTCCCCCACGACTGGCTGACCTGGCGCTTGCGCGGCTTCGGCCCCTCCGCCGATGGCACCGGCAATCCCGACTTCAGCGAACTCGTCACCGACCGGTCGGACGCGAGCGGCACGAGCTACTTCAATCCCGCGACCGGCGAATACGACACCGCCCTCTTCGAGGCGTCACTGGGTCACGCGGCCATAGTGCCGCGGGTCGGCGCTCCCGACGAGGCGCTATCCGGGCCGTGGGTCGTCGGCGTCGGCGCCGGAGACAACGCGGGCGCTGCGCTCGGGCTCGGTGCCTCCCCCGGTGATGTCGTCGTAAGCATCGGTACGAGCGGCACGGTTTTCGCCGTCTCGCCCCACCCCGTGCACGATGCGACGGTTGCCGGCTTCGCGGATGCGAGCGGCAACTTTCTCCCGCTCGTCGCCACGCTCAATGCCGCGCGCATCCTCGACTCGGTTGCGGGGCTCCTCGGCGTCACGCACGACGAGCTGGGCGAGCTCGCGCTCACCGCGGAGCCGGGCTCGGGCGGACTCGTGCTGCAGCCCTACTTCGAGGGCGAGCGCACGCCGAACCTTCCCGACGCGACGGCGAGCCTCTTCGGGCTGACCCTCGCGAGTACAACACGCCCCAACCTCGCGCGCGCCGCGATCGAGGGGATGCTGTGCGCCCTCGCCGACGGACTCGCCGCCCTCGAGCGCGCCGGTGTCGAGCCCGCGCGCATCCTCCTCATCGGCGGGGCCGCCCAGAATCCCGCGGTGCAGGCGATTGCCGCGCAGGTCTTCAGCGTTCCGGTCACCGTGCCGACGCCGGGCGAATACGTCGCGGCCGGGGCTGCGCGCCAGGCGGCGTGGGCACTCACGGGCGCCCTGCCCGACTGGACGGTCGACACGGTCTCGAGCCCAACCCCCGACTACCGCGCCATCATCAGGGAGCAGTACTCAGCGCGAGCCTAGCCTCGGGAAATCGCCGGGCCGGTCGACTCCCGAACGACGAGGTGCGGCACGGGGTGCGGCGCTTCGGCGAGCGTGCCGTCGAGCAGCAACTCGAGCAGGGTGCTCATGACCGTGCGGCCGAGCTCTGCGAAGTCCTGGCGGATGGTGGTGAGCGGCGGCGAGAAGTGCTCGGCCTCCGGAATATCGTCGAAGCCGATGATGCTCACGTCGCGTGGAACCGAGATCCCCTGCCGGATCAGCCCGTGGATTGCCCCGAGCGCCATCTGGTCGTTGGCGGCGAAGATCGCCGAGTACGCGTCGTTGCCGGCGAGGCGTTCGACTGCACGGTAGCCGCTGCCAGGAGTCCAGTCACCGGCGAGCGGTTCGAGGGCGACGAGACCGTTCTCTGAGAGTGCCGAGCGCCAGCCGCGCACGCGCTCCGCTGCATCCATCGAATCCTCCGGGCCCGCAATGTGCAGGATGCTGCGGTGCCCGAGCTCGATGAGGTGCCGCGTCGCGTCGTACGCCCCGCGGAACTGGTCGATCGAGACGCTGTGCACCCCCACTCGGCCCGAGCTCTCGACCGCGACGAGCGGAACCCCGAGCTCGATGCCCTGAATCGCCTCGAGCGCCCCGCGGTGCGCAGCGATGAGCACAATCGCCTCGACGTTTTGGCTCAACAACTGCTCGACGGCCTGGCGCATCGACGGCGCATCGGTCTCGAGCATGCTCGAGATGCTCACGAGGTAGCGCGCCTGGCGTGCCGCCTCGTTGAAACCGAGAAGCGTGCTGGATGGCCCGTAGTCCGGACTCCCCGTAGTGATCAACCCGATCGTGCGCGATCGGCGGGTCACGAGCGAGCGGGCCGCCGTCGACGGACGGTACCGCAACTGCTTGATCGCATCCTCGACCCGCTGCCGCGTAGCCGGGCGCACGTTGGGCAGGTTGTTGAGCACGCGCGACACGGTCTGATGCGAGACACCCGCGAGGCGCGCGACATCGAAGATGTTCGCGGCTCGCGCCTTGTCGTCAGTGTTCACGAGCTCTCTCGTCGCCCCCGGGTCGGTTCGCCCTCAGTTTATTGGCCAGCGTCAGTTGCGACGAGCCGTGAGAACCCGCTGCAGAACGATGAACACCAGCAGGAGCGAGCCGATCACGATCTTCGTCCACCACGAGCTCAGGGTGCCCTCGAAGCTGATGATGGTCTGGATGATTCCGAGCAGCAGCACGCCGAGGAGTGAGCCGAGCACGAAGCCGTAGCCACCCGTGAGCAGGGTGCCACCGATGACGACGGCGGCGATCGCATCGAGCTCCATGCCGACGGCGGTGAGGCTGTAGCCGGAGAGCGTGTAGAAGGTGAAGAGCACGCCGGCGACCGCGGAGCAGAACCCGCTGATGGCGTAGACGAGAACCTTGGTGCGGGAGACCGGGAGACCCATGAGCATCGCGGAGTGCTCGCCGCCGCCGATCGCGTAGACGGTGCGGCCGGTGCGCGTGTAGTGCAGCACGATGAAGCCCACGATCACCACGAGGATCGCGATGATGACGCTCGGCGTGATGTTGAGCCGAAACGCGAGCGGGATGCGCGTCTGCGCCATCGCCGTGAACCACGGGTCGGTGATCGAGATCGAGTTGAGGCTGATCACGTAGCAGAGGCCCCGCGCCAGGAACATCGCCGCGAGGGTGACGATGAACGGCTGGATCTTGAAGTAGTGGATGACGAGCCCGCTCAAGAGGCCGAGGGTGGTTCCCGCGACGAGCACCGTCGCGATGACGACGGCCGGAGGCCATCCATCCCTCGCCATGGAGGCCGCGATCATCGTCGACAGCGCGACCACCGACCCCACCGAGAGGTCGATGCCACCCGTGAGGATGACGAAGGTCATGCCCACCGCGAGCACGATGAGAAACGAGTTGTCGACGAAGAGGTTCGCGATGTTCTGCGGCGACGCGAAGTTGCGATAGCGCGACGTGCCGATACCGAACATCACGATGAGCAGCACGAGCGTCACGAGAACGCTCGAGAAGCGGGACGACGGGATGAACCGCGCGACGCCGAGGCGGTCGATCCAGGTCGAGGGAGCTGGGGTCGTGGTCATGCTGCAACTCCGGTGGGCTGTGCCGCGACGGGCGCGGGCTTCTTACGATGCAGGCGGGCCTGCACGACGGGCGACTGGAGGAGGCACACGGCGATGACGACGAGGGCCTTGAAGACGAGAGTGATCTCCGCGGGAATGCCCACGGTGTAGACGGTCGTCGTGAGGGTCTGGATGACGAAGGCGCCGATGAGCGTGCCGAGCAGCGAGTAGCGACCACCGGCCAGGCTCGTGCCGCCGATGACGACGGCGAGGATCGCGTCCATCTCGATGTACAGCCCCGCGCTGTTCGCGTCGGCCGCTGTCACGTTCGACGAGATCATGAGCCCCGCGATCGCAGCGCACACCGCGCTGAAGACATAGACGGTCCAGATGATGCCGCGCGAGCGGATGCCGGCGAGACGGGATGCCTCCGGGTTGATGCCCACCGATTCGATGAGCAGCCCGAGCGCCGTCTTGCGGGTGAGCACTGCGGCGATCGCGAACATGACGGCGGCGATGATGATCGACACCGGCAGGCCGAACCAGTAGCCAGCGCCGATGACCTTGTACGGCGCCGACGACACGGTGATGATCTGCCCCTCGGTGATGAGCATCGCGATGCCGCGGCCCGCCGTCATCAGGATGAGGGTCGCGATGATCGGCTGGATGCCGAGCACCGAGACCAGAAAGCCGTTCCACGACCCGAGAACGAGCGAGAACACGATGGAGACAGCGACGGCAGAGAGCACGGTGCCGACGCTGCCTGGTTCAGGGGAATCCGCGATGATCGTGCAGGCGAGGGCTCCGGAGATCGCGACGACCGCGCCCACCGAGAGGTCGATGCCGCGCGTCGCGATCACGAGGGTCATGCCGAGCGCGACGAGGATCGTCGGCGCTCCATTGCGGAGGATGTCGATGACGCTACCGAACAGGTGACCGTCCTGGATGCGGATCGAGAAGAAGCCCGGGGCCACAGCGACGTTGAGCACGAGGAGCGCGACGAGGGTGACGATGGGCCAGAAGAGTCGACTTCTGGTGAGGCTGATGACTCGGTTCACGCTTCTGCTCCGCTCGCGATGAGGCTCATGATCTGGCCCACGGTGATGTCTTCGTTGGGGAGGTCGGCGACCTTGCGACGGTCGCGCATGACGGCGATGCGGTGGCTGAGGCGCAGCACCTCCTCGAGTTCGGCGGAGATGAAGATGACGCTCATGCCCTCATCCGCCAGGTTCGACACCAACTTCTGGATCTCGGCCTTCGCACCGACGTCGATGCCGCGCGTCGGTTCATCCAGGATCAGCAACCGGGGCGCCACGGCGAGCCAGCGAGCGAGGAGAACCTTCTGCTGGTTGCCGCCGCTCAGGTTGCCGACGAGCGCGTCGGGGTTCGCCGGACGAATGTTGAGTGCCTGGATGTAGCTCTGCGCGAGCTCGTCCTGACGCTTGCGCGAGATGCGACGGAACCACCCGCGGTCGGCCTGCAGCGCGAGCACGATGTTGTCGCGCACGCTGAGGTCTTCGACGATGCCCTCCTTCTTGCGGTCCTCGGAGGAGTAGGCGATGCGCTCCTTGAGGGCGATGCGCGGGGTGCGGAGTTTGCGACGCACGCCGCGGATGCTGATCTCGCCGGAGTCCGCGTAGTCGGCGCCGGTGAGCAGGCGCGCGACCTCGGTGCGACCGGAACCGAGCAGCCCGGCCAGCCCGACCACCTCGCCCTCAGCGATTGAGAGGTCGAACGGCTCTACCGAACCCTTGCGGCCCACGCCGACAGCCTCGAGGTAGGGCTTCTCCGCGTTCTCCTCGACAAGCCCGGTGCGCGACTTCGCCTCGAGGTCGTCGAGTGCCGCGATCTCCTTACCGATCATCTTGTGCACGAGTTCGATGCGCAGGATGTCAGTGGTGAGGTACTCGCCCACGAGCGCGCCGTTGCGCAGCACAGTGAGTCGGTCGGAGATCTCGTAGACCTGGTCGAGAAAGTGGGAGACGAAGAGGATGGCGACGCCGTCCTGCTTGAGTCCACGGATCACGCGGAAGAGCTCAGCCACCTCGTCGGCGTCGAGACTCGACGTCGGCTCGTCGAGGATGAGCACCTTGGCCTGCACATCCGTTGCCCGCGCGATGGCGACGAGCTGCTGCACGGCGAGGGAGTGCGAGTTGAGCTGGCTGGCCGGATCCACGTCGAGGTGCAGGCGCTCGAGCAGCTCCGCCGCGCGCTTGCGGGTGGCCCGCCAGTCGATCACGCCGAAGCGACGGGGCTCGCGGCCGAGCATGATGTTCTCGGCGACGGAGAGATTGGGGAGGAGGTTGACCTCCTGGTAGACGGTGCTGATACCCGCGGCCTGCGCCTGGGCGGGGCCGTTGATCACGAGCACCTCGCCGTCGAGCGTCATGGTGCCGCTGTCGATGCCGTACACGCCGGTGAGCGCCTTGATGAGCGTGGACTTGCCCGCTCCGTTCTCCCCCATGAGCGAGTGGACCTCGCCGGGGAACATCCGAAAGCTCACCGAGTCGAGTGCCTTGACTCCCGGGAAGGTGATGGAGATCTCGGTCATCTCCACGATCGGCGTTGTCATGCTGGTCCTTACTCGTCGTTGAGTTCTGTGCTGGTTGAGTAGGCGCGCAGCGCCGTATCGAAACCGGACCGGGCCTACCGAGATCGCTCTCGGCAGACCCGATCCAGTGGTGCTACTTAGTACTGACGATCCGGAAGCGCGGCCTTGGCCTGCTCCTGGTCGAAGGTGGTCTCCTCCGTGACGATACGCTTCTCGACCTTCTCGCCGGCGGCAACAGCCGTGGCGATCTCGACGAGCTGCGGGCCGAGGAGCGGCGAGCACTCCACGATGAAGTTGATCTTGCCTTCGGAGAGGGCGGTCATGCCGTCCTTGACTGCGTCAACCGTGACGATCTTGATGTCTTCACCGGGAACGAGCCCAGCGGCCTCGATCGCCTCGATGGCGCCGAGTCCCATGTCGTCGTTGTGTGCGTAGACGAGGTCGATGTCAGGGTTGGCCTTGAGGAAGGCCTCCATGACCTGCTTGCCGCCTGCACGGGTGAAGTCACCCGTCTGGCTTGCGATGATCTCGAACTTCGGGTCGGTGACCTTGTTACGGAAGCCCTCAGCACGGTCGTTGGCCGGAGCCGCACCGGTCGTGCCCTGGAGCTCGACGATGTTGACCTTGTCGGCGTCAGCGAACTCGGTGTTGACCCAGTCCCCGGCCTTCTCACCCTCGAGGATGAAGTCGGAACCGAGGAACGACTCGTAGAGCGACGTGTCAGCGGAGTCGACCGAGCGGTCGGTCAGGACGACGGGGATGCCAGCATCCTTCGCTTCCTTGAGAACCGTGTCCCAGCCCGACTCGACGACGGGCGAGAATGCGATGACGTCGACACCCTGCTGGATGTACGAGCGGATCGCCTTGATCTGGTTCTCCTGCTTGCCCTGGGCGTCGGAGAACTTGAGCTCGATGCCCGCATCCTCGAACGCACCCTGGATCGAGATCGTGTTGGCCGTACGCCATCCGCTCTCGGCACCGACCTGGGAGAACCCGACGACGATGTCGCCGTCTGCTCCGTCGCCACCGGGCGCTGCCGTGTTAGCGCAACCGGAGAGAGCGACAAGGATCGCTCCGACCGCTGCGACACCAATGAGTTTCTTCATGGGACTAAACCTCCTTGTTCAGTGTTCCGGGATTCCCGTGGTGATTGCGTCACGAGGTGCATCCGGCCGACCAGGTCATTCTGGTCACTTGGATGTTAGCGTTCACATTTCTGTCACAACAAGAGCTGAATGTTACGGTTCGGTAACGGAGGTTGTCAGAAACCCCGAGATTGCGCCAATTCTGCCGCAAACACATCGGAGCAATGTCGCACCCGACGCTCCCATAAGCACTTCCCATCCGCCCAATGTGAGGGTTATCACACGCCCGCCCCGCTCCCTGCGCTCCACTGCACGCGGTTCACAACTCCTGCGATTCGTGCTGAACGAGCGATGCCGACCCGAACTGCTGGCGGCACGAGCGCGTTCTGCAGGAGTTATGAACCGGAGCAACCGCCCGCGGCGCGACGCACCGGGGTACACGAATGCCCCGGGCGCAATACGCGCCCGGGGCATCCAGTGGACTGCTTAGCGGCCGCCTGCGCGTCGCTTGTTGAACACGTCGAAGGCGACGGCGAGAAGGAGCACGAAGCCCTTCACTGCCTGCTGCCAGTCGATACCGATACCGAGGATCGACATACCGTTGTTGAGCACACCGATGATGAGACCACCGATGATCGCGCCGGCGATCGTGCCGACACCACCCTGCACCGCGGCTCCACCGATGAAGGCCGCCGAGATGGCCTCGAGCTCGAAGCCGTCACCCGCCTTCGGGCCGGCCAGGTTGAGGCGTGCCGTGAAGACGAGGCCCGCGAGTGCGGCGAGCACACCCATGTTAACGAAGATGAAGAAGTCGACCTGCTTCGTCTTGACGCCCGAGAGCTCTGCAGCGTGGCGGTTTCCACCGATCGCGTAGATGTGGCGGCCGAAGACGCTGCGGTTCGACACGATGCCGTAGATGAGCACGAGCACGGCGAGCACGATGAGCGTGATCGGGATGCCCTTGAACGAGGCGAGAGCCCAGGCGATCCAGAGGATTCCGGCGCTCACGAGGGCCATCTTGGCGATGAACCAGACGAGCGGCTCGACGTCCTGTGCGTAGGCCTGGCGGCCGCGGCGGGTGCGGATCTGCTGAACCACGAGACCGATGATCGCCACGACACCGATACCGAGCGTGAACGGGTCGAGGTCGAACTTGCCGAAGACGTCGGTGAGGAAGCCGTTACCGAGTGCGCGGAAGCCCTCGGGGAACGAGCCGATGTTCGAGTTGCCGAGCACGACGAGGGCCAGGCCTCGGAAGATGAGCATGCCGGCCAGGGTCACGATGAAGGCGGGAATGCCCACATACGCGATCCAGAAGCCCTGCCACGCACCGACGAGCGCGCCGACGAGGAGGCCGGCGAGAATCGCCATCCACCACTCGAAGCCGAGGTCGCGGATGAGAACGCCCGATACGGCTCCGACGAACGCTGCGACCGAACCGACCGAGAGGTCGATGTGGCCCGCGACGATCACGAGCACCATGCCGATCGCGAGGATCAGGATGTACCCGTTCTGCACGATGAGGTTGGAGATGTTCTGCGGGCGCAGCAGGATGCCGTCGGTGAGTACGGCGAAGAGCACGACCACGGCGATGAGGGCGAGGAAGATGCCGTTCTTGCCGAGGTCCTGCACGATGTGGGCGAGGGCGTCTTTGATGCCCGTGTTCGACGAGGGCTTGGCCTCGGCGCCGCCGGCTTTCTGGGTGGTGTCAGTCATTGGGGATTACTCCTTGTGAGTGCCGTGAGCCCGGGGGCTAGCGGGGCTTTTCCATGGTCATGAGCTTGATGAGGGATTCGGGGTTCGCTTCGGCGATCGGGAGTTCGCCCGTGATGCGTCCCTCGGAGAGTGCGTAGATGCGGTCGCAGATGCCGAGCAGCTCCGGCAGCTCGGAGGAGATCACGATAATGCCCTTGCCCTCGCTCGCGAGCTTGTTGATGATCGTGTAGATCTCGTACTTGGCGCCGACGTCGATGCCGCGCGTGGGCTCGTCCAGGATGAGGACATCCGGGTTCGAGTACATCCACTTGCTCAGCACGACCTTCTGCTGGTTTCCGCCGGAGAGCTTGCCGGTCTTCGCGAGCACCGTCGGCGACTTGATGTTCATGCTCTTGCGGTACTCGTTGGCGACCTTGAACTCTTCGTTGTCGTCGACGAGACCCAGCTTGACGAGCTTCGACAGCGACGCGGCGGAGATGTTGCGCTTGATGTCGTCGATCAGGTTGAGGCCGTACTGCTTGCGGTCCTCGGTGGCGTAGGCAAGACCGTTGTCGATCGCCTCGGCGACCGTGCGGGTCTTGATCTCCTTGCCATCCTTGAAGACCTTGCCCGAGATGCGTGAACCGTAGGTGCGACCGAACAGGCTCATCGCGAACTCGGTGCGACCGGCACCCATGAGTCCCGCGATGCCCACGATCTCACCGCGGCGCACGTTGAGGTTGACGTTGTCGACCGTGACGCGCGTGACATCCTGCGGGTGGTGGGCGGTCCAGTTCTCGACGCGCAGGATCTCCTCGCCGATGTGCGGCGTGTGGTCCGGGTAGCGGTGCTCGAGGTCGCGGCCGACCATGTCCTTGATGATGCGCTCTTCTGTGACGTCATCCTTGGCGATCGTCTCGATGGTCTTGCCGTCACGGATGACGGTGACAGAGTCGGCGATCTTCTTGATCTCGTTGAGCTTGTGGCTGATGATGATCGACGTGATCCCCTGCTCCTTCAAGTGGGTGATCAGGTCGAGCAGGTGAGCGCTGTCCTCGTCGTTGAGGGCTGCGGTCGGTTCATCCAGAATCAGAAGCTTGACGCGCTTGGAGAGGGCCTTGGCGATCTCCACGAGCTGCTGCTTGCCGACACCGATGTCCATGATCTTCGTCGTGGGGTTCTCGCGCAGGCCGACGCGCGCGAGCAGCTTGGATGCCTCGAGGTTGGCCTTGTTCCAGTCGATGAGGCCGAACGCGCCCTTGACCTCGTTGTTGAGGAAGATGTTCTCGGCGATCGAGAGGTAGGGGCTCAGTGCGAGCTCCTGGTGGATGATGACGACGCCGACGGCTTCGGAGTCACGGATGTCCTTGAACTGGACCACCTCGTTCTCGAAGACGATGTCGCCGTCGTACGATCCGATCGGGTAGACACCCGACAGGACCTTCATGAGGGTGGATTTACCTGCACCGTTCTCGCCGCAGATTGCGTGGATCTCGCCACGGGCGACCTCGAGGGTCACGTCGGCGAGCGCCTTCACGCCTGGGAAGGTCTTGGTGATAGACCGCATTTCCAGAATGTTCGTGGTCACTGTAGGTGCCCGGCTTTCTTCACTTCGTTATCAAATGGGGTACTGGTGGTGGGGAGCGTAGTACTCCCCACCACCAGCGGGTGGAGCGTTTAGTCAGTTGTCAGCGGCTGAATTAGCCGTTGACCTCTGCCTCGGTCCAGTAGCCCGTGTCGATGAGTGCGGACTGGATGTTGTCCTTCACCACGATGACCGGCTGGAGAAGGTACGAGGGGACGTCCTTCTTGTTGTTGTTGTAGGTGCTGGAGTCGTTCGTCTCGACCTCGTCGCCGTTGAGTGCTGCGATGGCCATTGCTGCGGCCTTCTTCGCGAGCTCGCGGGTGTCCTTGAAGATCGTGGCGTACTGCTCGCCGTTGTTGATCGCCTTGACCGAGTCGATCTCAGCGTCCTGGCCCGAGATGATGGGCCAGCCGTCGCCGAGGCTGTAGCCAGCGTCGGTGAGGGCCGAGATGATTCCACGGGAGATGCCGTCGTAGGGCGAGAGAACGCCGTTGACCTTGGAACCGTCAGAGTAGTTCGCAGTGAGGAGGTCCTCCATGCGGCTCTGAGCTTCTGCGCCATCCCAGCGGAGCGTTGCAGCCTGCTCGATGTCGACCTGTCCGCTCTTCACAACGATGGTGCCGTTGTCGATGAAGGGCTTGAGGACTTCCTGCGCTCCGTTGAAGAAGAAGAACGCGTTGTTGTCGTCGAGCGAGCCGGCGAACATCTCGATGTTGAACGGGCCAGCAGGCGCGCCCTCGATCGGGGTTCCGTCGAGCTCAACAAGGCCGAGGCCGTTGAGGAGCGACCATGCCTGCTGCTTGCCAACCAGGAAGTTGTCGAACGTTGCGTAGTAGTCAACGTTGTCCGTGTCCATGAGGAGGCGGTCGTAGGCGATGATCGGGATGTCGGCTTCGCCAGCGTCCGCGAGGATGTTGGTGAGCGTGGTTCCGTCGATGGAGGCGATGATCAGGGCTTCTGCACCCTTGGTGATCATGTTCTCGATCTGGCTGACCTGGGTGGGGATGTCGTCCTCTGCGTACTGGAGGTCGACCTTGTAGCCCTGTTCCTCGAGCGTCGCCTTGAGTGCGTCACCGTCGGCGATCCAGCGCTCGGACGACTTGGTCGGCATCGCGATACCGATGAGGCCGCCTTCGCCGCCACCCTCGGTGGTGCCGCCGGTGGAGCAGGCCGCGAGGCCCGTGACCATAACGCCTGCGGTGACAAGCGAGAGAAGTGCTCTCTTCTTCACTGTGTTTCCTTTCGATTGATGGACATCATTGTCTGTGGTGCTCACCCGGCCTCGTCCATGAAAGCCAGGTCCTGCCTCGGGCCGAAAGGCCGACCCGAGCAAGTTTCTTTAGTTGTTACAGCCCCTGTGCCAGTCGGTAGTAGGCCGCTCCACTCCGCACCGATTCGTCGAATCCGCGCGAGGTGGTGTTCTCGTCGATGACGAGAAGTTCAATGCCGGCAATGCGTGCGAAGTCTTCCCACGCTTCGATGCCGACCTGGTTGGTCATCACCGTGTGGTGCGCGGCGCCGGCGGTGAGCCAGGCTGTCGCACTCGTGGTGAAGTCGGGGGCTGGCTTCCAGACGGCGCGACCGACCGGGAGCTTCGGCAGGCTTGCCGGGGGCTCGACGTTGGTCACGGCGTTCGCCACGAGGCGGAAGCGCTCGCGCATGTCGCTCAGGGCGACGACGACGGCAGGGCCGGCGTCCGCGGTGAAGACGAGGCGCACGGGGTCTTCGCGACCGCCGATGCCGAGCGGGTGGATCTCGAGGCTCGCGCGCGCCGACGAGAGCGACGGGCTCACCTCGAGCATGTGGGCGCCGAGGATGAGCTCCTCGCCCGGGGTCATGTCGTAGGTGTAGTCCTCCATGAGGCTCGCGCCTCCGGGGAGGCCGGCACCCATGACAGCGGCGATGTGCACGAGAACGGCGGTCTTCCAGTCGCCCTCGCCGCCGAATCCGTAGCCGTCGGCCATGAGCCGCTGCACAGCGAGACCCGGGAGCTGCTTGAGCCCGCCGAGGTCTTCGAAGCTGTCGGTGAAGGCGCCGAAGCCGCCCTCTTCGAGGAACGAGCGGAGGCCGATCTCGACCGCTGCGCCGTAGCGGAGCGATTCGTGACGGGCGGCTCCGGGGAGCAGCTCCGCTGCGACGTCGTAGGTCGCGATGTACTCCTCGACCAGGGCGTCGATGTCGGCTGCGGTCGCTGCATCCACTCGCTCGACGAGTTCGTTGACACCCCAGGTGTTGACGCTCACGCCGAGGCGGATCTCTGCCTCGGTCTTGTCGCCCTCGGTGACCGCGACGTTGCGCATGTTGTCGCCGAAGCGTGCGACCTTGAGGCCCTGCGACGCCTTCCAACCGGAGGCCGCGCGCGACCAGGTGCCGATGCTCGCCGTGGTGATCGGGTTGCTCGCGTGGCCGACGACGGTCTTGCGCGGAACAGACATGCGGCTGAGGATGTAGCCGTGCTCGCGGTCGCCGTGGGCTGCCTGGTTGAGGTTCATGAAGTCGAAGTCGATGTCGGCCCACGGGAGGGCGACATTGGCCTGCGTGTGGAAGTGCAGCACCGGCTTGGCGAGTGCGTCGTAGCCGTGGATCCACATCTTCGAGGGGCTGAAGGTGTGCATCCAGGTGATGACGCCGACGACGTCATCCGAGGAGTTCGCGTCGATCATCGCGCGACGAATCGCGTCGCTCGACTTGAGCACGGGCTTCCAGACGATCGTCACCGGGATCTCGCTCGACGCATTGAGCTGGTCGACGACAGCCTGCGACTGCTCTGCGACCTGGCGCAGGGTGTCCTCGCCGTAGAGGTCCTGGCTGCCCGTGAGGAACCAGACGACGTTGTCGGCGAGGTTCGGAACGATGGAGCGGGTCATGTTCTGCGTCTTTCGTCTCAGAGTGCTTCTACAGCGGCGCGCTCGACGGCGAGGCCGGCGCGGTAGCTGTCGAGATAGGTGGCGAAGCCGGCGACATCCGCGGGCTCCGGGGTGATCATGTCTGCTGCGGCAAGGCGCGCGTCGAGGTAGTCGGTGAGGCTGAGGTCTGAGCCCACAAAAGCAGCGAGCACCGCGATGCCCCACGCTCCACCCTCCGATGCGCTCTCGGCGACTCCGACGGGAGCGTCGAGTGCTGCCGCGAGAAAACGCTGGGCGACACCCGCGGTGCGGAACATGCCGCCGTGGGCGTACATGCGGTCGAGGGTCACGTTCTCGTCCGCGAGCACCTGCATGCCGAGGGCGAGGGTGCCGAAGACGCCGTAAAGCTGCGCGCGCATCGTGTTGGCGAGGGTGAGGGTGCTCGAGGGGGTACGCACGAAGAGCGGGCGCCCCTCGGTGAGCGCCGCGATCGGCTCGCCGGCGAGGTAGTTGTAAGCAAGGAGCCCGCCGGCGTCGGGCTCTCCCGCGAGCGCCTCGGTGAAGAGAACCGTGTACGCGGCGTCCGCGGTGAGCGGGAACCCGGCAGCCTCTGCGAAGCGCTGGAACATACCGACCCAGGCGGCGAGCTCGCTCGCACCGTTGTTGCAGTGCACCATGGCGACGGAGTCGCCGACCGGCGTCGTCACGACGTCGATCTCGTGGTGCGCGTGCTCGAGGGGACGCTCGAGCACGACCATCGCGAAGATGCTCGTTCCGGCGCTCACGTTGCCGGTGCGCGGCGCGACGGCGTTGGTCGCGACCATTCCGGTGCCCGCGTCGCCCTCGGGCGGGCAGAGCACGGCGCCGGGCTGCAGGGTTCCGGTCGGGTCGAGAAACTTCGCGCCGTCGACGGTGAGCTCTCCGGCGTGTGCTCCAGCGACAAGAACGTCGGGAAGGATGCTGCGCAGCGGGCGTCCGAGGGCGTCGAGTGCGTCGTACCGGGCGATGAGTTCCGCGTCGTAGTCACGCGCGGCAGAGTCGATCGGGAAGACCCCGGAGGCATCCCCGATGCCGAGCACGCGGCGACCGGTGAGCTGCTCGTGCACGTGGCCGGCAAGCGTCGTGATGTGGCCGATGCTCGCCACGTGGGGCTCAGCGTTGCGCACGGCCTGGTGGAGGTGTGCGATCGACCAGCGCAGCGGGATGTTGACGCCGAACAGGCCCGAGAGCTCTGCCGCGGCATCCCCCGTGCTCGTATTACGCCAGGTGCGGAACGGAACCAGCAGTTCGCCCGACTCGTCGAAAGCGAGGTAACCGTGCATCATCGCGGAGACGCCGAGCGCAGCGACCGACTCGAGCGGCACGCCGTAGTCGTTCTGCACGGTGGCAGCGAGGTCCGCGTAGGCGGCCTGGAGGCCGGCCCAGACCGACTCGAGGTCGTAGGTCCAGACACCGTCGACGAGCTGGTTCTCCCACTCGTGGGATCCGCTTGCGAGCACAGTCGTCACATCGTCACCGATGAGGCACGCCTTGATGCGGGTCGAGCCGAGCTCGATCCCGAGGGTGGCGCGGCCGGCGCTGATGAGCTCTGCGGTCACTTGGCACCGCCCTGACCGTAGACGTTCTGGTAACGGTCGAAGAGTGCGTCGATCGACTCCTGGGGAATCGGGATGAGCTCTCCGCCCTGCTTGGCGAGGTGCACGGTGCGCGCGACGTCTTCCGCCATGACGGCGGCCTTGACGGCATCCTTCGCGTCTGTGCCGATCGTGAAGACGCCGTGGTTCTGCATGAGCACGGCGCGCGAGCGGTGACCGGTGAGCGTCTCGACGATCCCGACACCGATCGAGTCGTCGCCGATGATCGCGAAGGGACCGATCGGGATCGGCCCGCCGAACTCGTCGGCCATCGCCGTGATGACGCAGGGGATCTCTTCGCCGCGGGCAGCCCACGCCGTGGCGTAGGTGGAGTGCGTGTGCACAACGCCGCCGACGGCGGGCATGTTGCGGTAGACGTACGCGTGCGCCGCGGTGTCGCTCGAGGGGCTGCGCTCCCAGCCGGGGGTGTTCGGGATGACGTTGCCGTCGAGGTCGCACAGGATCATGTTCTCGGGGGCGAGGTCGTCGTAGCTCATGCCGCTCGGCTTGATGA
>Ga0247817_10000630_pt1 | contig 18867 bp, 20 predicted proteins | sample UWRJL212509R1_FD_178010 | JGI IMG/M metagenome (GOLD analysis project Ga0247817, IMG submission 178010) | Plant litter microbial communities from Arlington Agricultural Research Station in Wisconsin, United States - UWRJ-L212-509R-1 | ecosystem: Environmental > Terrestrial > Plant litter >...
GATTTTCATCTAAAAAGGCTCGTAATTTTTCATTTTCAGCAACCAAATTTTTGGCTTTATTTTGCTGGTTTGCCAAACTAACTTTAGTATCGTAAATAGTCTTTTTTTCACGTTCTAAATCAACAAGCATTGTATCAACCCGATTTTGGTTAGAGCCAGTTTTCTTTCGGGCCAATTCGATAACTTCTTTAGGCAAACCAATATTCTGAGCAATTTCAAAAGCATAAGAACTACCTGGCTTACCCATCTCTAAAATGTAAAGTGGCTTCATTTTCGAGTTATCAAAAAGCATAGAGGCATTTTCCAAACCTTCGGTATTACCAGCAAAAAGCTTAAGGTTCGAATAGTGCGTAGTAATTACACCTCTAACTTTTTTGTTATTCAAAACTTCTAAAACAGCTTCAGCCATGGGGCCACCAAATTGCGGATCGGTTCCAGTACCAAACTCATCAATTAAAACCATAGTTTTTGGAGAAGCATGTTCAACAAAATATCGCATTTTTTTTAAATGTGCACTGTAAGTACTTAAATCGCTCTCAATAGACTGATCATCGCCGATATCTGCAAAAATATTTTCAAAAATACCAACCTCGCTATTTGCATCAACAGGAATTAATAATCCCGTTTGTAGCATAATCTGAAGTAAACCAACTGTTTTCATACAAACGGATTTACCGCCAGCATTTGGACCAGACACTAAAACTACCCTGGTTGAAGCATCAATATGAATATTTAATGGCGTAACGGTTTTCTTTTCTGCAGCAAATGAAAGTAATAATAATGGATGCCTTGCATTAATCAACTTTGTTTTTGGCTCTTTAAGCAAACCTGGCATTTCTGCCTCGATATCAATCGCAAACATAGCTTTGGCTCTTACAAAATCTAACTTTGTAAGGAAACCGTGATAAGACAATAATAGAGGAGAATATGGTCTTAATTCATCCGTTAAAGCAATCAGAATTTTAATAATCTCCCTTCGTTTATCAAATTCTAAATCGCGAAGCTTATTGTTTAAGGTAAAAACTTCTTCGGGCTCTATATAAACAGTTTGGCCAGTTGCCGATTCATCATGAACAAATCCTTTCAGTTTACGCTTATTTTCTGCTAAAACAGGGATACACATCCTTCCATCACGAATAGTTAAGCTACCATCGGCAACCCAGTTATTTGCAATTGCCTGCTTGTAAATAGAATCCATCCGCTTACGTACATCTTGTTCCGTTTTTGAAATAGAAGCCGTAATTTCTTGTAATTCTTTTGATGCGTTTGGTTTAATTTTACCTTTAGCATCTATAACATTTTCAATTTTCCTGAGGATATTTTTTTCAATCGGTAAGTGTTCAAATAAAGCTTCAAGCGTTGGATAAACCTCTGCTCTTTCTTCGAAAAACCTTAAAACAGAAAAAACTGTTTGTAAAGAAGTATAAATCTGAAACCATTCGTCTTCCAATAAATAAGTACCTTCTACTCTAATTTTTTCAATTAAAGATTTGAGGTCAAAAAAAGTATTAATTTGTAATGGTTCCTGATTTTGAATAATACTCTTAAACTCATTTGTTTGTTTAAGAAATTTATCAATCTGATCGAAACGATTCATCACCTGCATTTTCTGCACCATGTTTTGCCCCATCGGACTTAAACAATGCTTACTAATTAGCTGCCTGATTTCTATAAAGCCTAAACGCTCTAAACAATTTTCGGGATATAACATATTATTAAATTGTAGGAGCTTGTTTTAATCCTACAGGAGCCTGCTTTAATTTTGATGGATTTTTTTTTAATGAATCTTTAGTTTTCTTCAACTTCTCTTTGTCTGCTTTAACTTTTTCTATTTTTGCCTTTTGTAGAGAATCAACTTTTTCAAGCGTCTTTTTCTGCGATTCTAATGTTTTAGATATGTTTTTGTAAATCTTATCTAAATCTTTAGGATGTGCATAATAGTAATCCATACTCTTATTGTATTGAATAGAATCTATTTCAAATTTCTTGTAAATACCTTTATAGTAAGCAGCAGCAACTTTTTTTGATGAATCTGGCAGTAATATCGTCGAAATATAACCATCAGCAACATGTATGTCGTATAAAATTTTCTGCATTTTATCAGGTGCAATTATGTCTTTAGGTATTTTAGGCTTACAACCAAACAACATTATTGTTGCTGCTAAAGCCCATATTAATCTTCTCATTATTAATTAAAATATTATTTTTTGCCCAAATTGCGACAAGGTTATTAATTTTACGCAAAAATAGTTATAAATGAGCATAGCTGATAATCTTAAACAATATAAAAGCGAAGTAGAATCTGATGGAGTTAAATTAATTGCGGTTTCTAAAACGCAAACTAACGAAGCCATTTTAGAAGCCTATAACGCAGGACAACGAATTTTTGGAGAAAATCATGTTCAAGAATTGGTTGATAAACATGCCGAACTCCCAAACGACATCGAATGGCACATGATTGGTCATTTACAAACCAATAAAGTTAAATATATAGCACCTTTCGTTTCTTTAATTCATGGCGTTGATAGCCTGAAATTACTACAGGAAATTAACAAGCAAGCAGCAAAAAACAAACGCATTATTGATTGTTTAATACAGGTTTATATTGCCGAAGAAGATACTAAATTTGGATTAGGCTTTGATGAAGTGATAGAGCTTTTGCGCTCAGAGGAATACGAATCGTTAAATAATATTCGCATTGTAGGTTTAATGGCCATAGCTACAAATACTAAAAACGAAAAGCAAATAACCATCGAATTTAAAGAATTACAAGTTCTTTTCGATGGCATTAAAGCTAGTTTTTTCCCTAACGATGAAAACTTTAAAGAAATCTCGACAGGCATGAGCGCTGATTATAAATTGGCGATTGAAGAAGGCAGTACCATGGTTAGAATTGGTAGTGGAATTTTCGGAAAAAGAGTTATCAAACATTTCAAAGCCAATATTACGGCTAATTAATTAACAAAAAATGAACTTAGAAATAAGAACTGCAACTGCCGCAGATTGCCCAAGAATATTAGAATTAATTAATGAACTTGCTGTTTACGAACGTGCTCCAGAAGAAGTTACCGTAACGCTAGCACACTTCATTGATGCTGGTTTTGGCGAAAATCCCGTTTGGAAAGCATTTGTAGCAGAAGTTGATCAAAATATCGTGGGTTTTGCGCTTTATTATACACGTTATTCTACATGGAAAGGCTGTAGATTATACCTCGAAGATTTCATCGTAACAGAGGAATATAGAGGAAGAGGCGTTGGCAAAGTACTTTTCGAAAAAGTAATAGAAGAAACCAAAAAAGGAAATTATAGTGGTATGGTTTGGCAGGTTTTGGATTGGAATGAACCAGCAATTAACTTTTATAACAAATACAAAGCACAATTAGAAAAAGGCTGGCTAAATGCATCTTTTTCAAAAGAGCAGATTAAGGCATTTTAGATATGGATATTTTTAAGTTTGGTGGTGCTTCTGTTAAAGATGCTAATGGGGTAAAAAATCTTGCCAATATTGTTCGTGATTACAAGAAAGGCGAATTGCTGATTGTGATTTCGGCAATGGGCAAAATAACAAACAAATTAGAAGAGCTTACAAAAGCATATCTTTCACAAAGCGATGATACTCATGCTATTTTCGATGAGATAAAACACTTTCACTTTAACATTATCGAAGAATTATTTCAAGGTAATGCAAACCCAGTTTATAATGAGGTTGCTAATACCTTTGTCGAAATTGATTGGTTAATTGAAGATGAACCCGATAGTAACTCAGATTATATTTATGATCAAATTGTTTCGATCGGCGAAGTTGTATCCACTAAAATTGTCGCTGCCTGGCTAAACGAAACCAACAACAAAGCACTTTGGGTTGATGCAAGAAATTACATCCAAACTGATAACACGTATCGCGAAGGAAAAGTAGATTGGGAAAAAACCAATCAAATTATCCAAAAAGAAATGGTGCCTTTAATAGCTAAAAATATTATCGTAACACAAGGTTTTATCGGTGGAACGAGTGAGAACTACACTACAACTTTAGGAAGAGAAGGCTCTGATTATTCTGCAGCAATATTTGCATCATGCCTAAATGCTGCTGCCTTAACCATTTGGAAAGATGTTCCTGGTGTTTTAAACGCAGACCCAAAATGGTTTGATGAAACTGAAAAAATACCTCAATTATCTTATCATGATGCTATTGAACTTACTTATTACGGTGCAACGGTTATTCATCCAAAAACAATAAAACCGCTTCAAAACAAAGGCATTCCGCTTTTTGTACGTTCTTTTATCCAACCAGAAGGCAGCGGAACCGCCATTACCAAAGATAGTAATCCATTACCTGTCCCATCATTTATCTTTAAGGTTAATCAAGCCCTGATCTCTATTTTCCCAAAAGATTATTCTTTTATTATTGAAGAAAATCTGAGCAATATATTCGAGCTTTTTCATCAGCATCGCATTAAAATCAATACGATGTTAAATTCTGCCATCAGTTTTTCAGTAAGTGTGGATGATAATGAAGAAAAAGTTAAAAAACTTATCGAATCATTATCAAATCAGTTTACAGTTAAATACAATAAAGGTTTGGAACTGGTAACAATTCGCTACTACAACCAGCAGACAATAGATCGAGTTACGGTTGATAAAGATATCTTGCTGGAAGTAAAAAGCCGACATACTTGCCAAATGGTGATGAAAAACAAAGCATAAAAGTTTTCATACAATTAGATTTTAGGATGAACAAAAGTATTTTAGATCAAGCTGTACAAGATTATATTGTTACGCATTTAAATACCGATTCGAATGAAATTGCTTTGGCTAAAAGTCCATTTTCTACTGTAAGCTCCGCTGAATTGGCAAATCAAATTTCAGCTAAAAAGAAATCAGAAAAAAAACTACCTACCTGGTATAACGCAGAAGGAATTTATTTCCCTCCTACTTTGTCTATTGAACAAACTTCATCAGAAGTTACAGCAAAATACAAATCTCAATTAACTAAAGGTAAAAATCTAGTCGATTTAACTGGCGGATTTGGAATAGATTCTTTCTACTTCGCTAAAGTTTTAGATCAGGTTATACATTGCGAAATTAATGCCGAATTGTCTGAAATCGCCAGATCAAATGCTCAGGTTCTAAAAGCAAAGAATATTGATTTTAAAGCTATAGATGGCTTAGAGTATATCAAAAAAAGTAAAATTAAATTTGACAATATTTTCATCGATCCAGCCCGAAGAGCAGCAAAAGGAAAGGTTTTCATGCTTAAAGATTGTACGCCTGATGTGGTTAGTAGCCTTGATGAGCTGCTTGATAAATCAGATCGAATTATTATTAAAACGGCACCTCTACTCGATTTAACTGCTGGTTTACAAGAATTAAAATTTGTTAGCGAAATCCATATTGTTAGTGTAAAAAACGAATGCAAAGAATTACTTTGGATAATTGACAAAGATTTTTCTGGAGAACTTAAAATTACCGCTGCAGCAATTAACGAAGAAACGAAGCTTTTCAGCTTTTTAAAATCAGAAATAAATTCATCCACTTATTTAGCTCAAGAAATTAATTCCTGTAACTACTTATACGAGCCTGATGCAGCGCTATTAAAATCTGGGGCTTTCAATTTAATCGGAAACAGATATCGTTTGCAAAAGCTTCATCACCAAACCCAACTTTATATCTCCGAAAATATTGATGTAAAGTTTCCTGGGAGAATATTTAAAATTAATGAAATAGTATCATCTGGAGATTTGAAGAAACAAAAATCTTTGGTTGGTAATGTTATCGTCAGAAATTATCCTGGTAAAGCAGAAGAACTGGTCAAAAAATTTAAAATTAAAAGTGATAATACACAGTTTTTAATTTTCACTAAAAATAGCAAGGAAGAAAATATTATAATAAGGGCTGAAATTTTGCAGCATTATTAAAAAAGCTTTCTGATATATAACCAGAAAGCTTTTTTAGGGATGTACAATAATATCAATATCGCTTAAACTTTCTTAACGTTTACTGCTTGTAAACCTTTTTTGCCTTCAGCTACTTCAAATTCAACCTGATCGTTTTCTTTTAGACTATCAATTCCGCCTAAAACGTCTTTAAAATGTACAAATAAATCTTTATTGTCTTCTTGAACAATAAATCCAAAGCCCTTTTCTGTGTTAAACCACTTAACTTTTCCCGTAGCCATAAAAAAAATAAAAATATATAAAAAATTAAACCCTTATCGCTCTGTTTCTAACTTTTCTACAACCAATTGAAAATTTAATCAACTAAACAATCAGAATAAGCGCTAATTCAGAAACAAAACTATCAAATATAATAATTTACAGATATATTACAATTGATTTAGCCATAAACTACTGTAATATATTTGTTTTTATCACTTATTTATTCGGCTGAGGAGTAGTTCTCAAATATGGCTTAATAATTTTATGTCCTTTCGGAAATTTCGAAGGTATATCTTCAGTTTTAATACTATTTACAACGATAACATCTTCACCATCTTTCCAATCAGCTGGAGTTGCAACGCTATAGTTTGCTGTTAATTGTAGCGAATCTATAACCCTTAACACTTCGTTAAAATTTCTTCCTGTTGAGGCTGGATAAGTTATAATTAACTTAACCTTTTTGTCTGGACTAATCACGAACAAAGATCTTACAGTTAATGTTTCTGATGCATTTGGATGAATCATATCGTAAAGGTTTGCAACAGTTTTATCGGGATCTGCAATAATCGGAAACTCAACAGAAGTGTTTTGAGTTTCATTAATATCGTTTATCCAGCCCTTGTGCGATTCAGCAGAATCTACACTTATTGCTAATACTTTTACATTGCGTTTTTCAAATTCGCCTTTTAACGCAGCTGTACGCCCAAGTTCGGTTGTACAAACTGGAGTATAATCTGCAGGGTGAGAAAAAAGTACACCCCAGCTATCGCCTAAGTATTCATAAAAATCAATCTCGCCAATTGAGGTATTCGACTGGAAATTTGGTGCGGTATCACCTAATCTTATGCTCATAATAATATTTCTAATTTAAGTTGATTAAAACAAATTTAATAAATTGTATAGTAAATACATAGACAATATATTATTTAGACCTAGATATTATAAAAACATAAAAAAAACCTTGAAGGTTTTGGCCAACAAGGTTTTTAGCATATTAATTTGTTTGGGTAAATTAATTATAAACTTTAATCATGAATACGTAATCCTGAAGTTTTTCGATTTGTTTAGCACGTTTCATACCTGAGAGAACACTTTTCTTATTTACAGATAATTTCTTACCCATCGAATCTTGAGGAATTGCTCTCATGGCTTCTAAAATATATTTCGATTTAATAGCGAACGAAGCACCTTCTGCAGAAGTTTCCTTCCCACTAATGATCCCAACTATATTACCGTTATTATCTAGCAAAGGGCCACCACTATTACCTGGGTTTAAAGGAATAGCAACTTGATATTGAGTTGTATCACCAATAAAACCACTTTTCGAACTTACATAACCTTCACCTAAAACAGCATCATCTTTCGGATAACCCCAAGTGTAAACGTTTTCGCCCACACCAGTGCTGTTTCTTTTAATTGTATAAGGTAATGCAGCTAAATTTTTAAAATTCTTGTCGTCGATTTTCAAAATAGCAATATCATATTCAGGATCTTTCAATACAACTTTAACTTTAAAAGATTCTCCTGTAGAATTTTGAATAAATACAGAATCTGCATCATTAATAACATGCAAATTGGTTGCGATATATCCGTTTGTAGAAACAGCAAAACCCGTACCGCCAAAATTACCAGGATTAGATTGCTTATTTGATGGTAAATTATTGGTACTTATTTTCCTGATTAAATTATTTTGTGTTTTTACCGCATTTGTTACGTTTTTACTTAACTGCACAAATTTATCGGCCTGTTGGCTATTATGTTGTATCGAATAAATAGATACAAACGATAAAACTATAAATGAAGCCGCTACAGCGATTGCAGATCTATGTCTACGCCATAACTGCACAACACGAGAAGGGTGTGGCCCCAACTCAGAAGCTAAAGTTTCAACATCTATCTCAGCATGAATACTTTCTAACTGCTCTTTTAAAAGCAATTGTTGAGCGTATTCCTCCATAGTGTGTAGAAAAACCTTGTGAGAAACCACTTTATGATCTATAGCTGCATCATTACGACGTAACTGTTCAAAAGCCTCAGTTTCTTGCGGGTTAAGTTTACCTAACAGATAATCTTCAATAATTGCATCTAACTCTAAATCGTTTCTCATTTCAATTATTAGTGTTGAAAAAATATTTTCTTTAACCTTTGCAGGCACTTATATTTTTGTGTTTTTGCGTTATCCGTATTGGTGTAACCAAACTTTTCACAAATATCCTGCATGGATAAATTATTAATATAAAAATCCTGAATAATGGTTTTGCATGGCTCTCCGAGATGTTCTAAAGCAGACTGCATTTTAACAAACGCTGCATCTTTCTCTTCATGATGCTCTACATCTTCATCTACAATAAGTATATCTTCATAATCCGTTATATTTCCAGTCTTCTTACTGTTATGCGTTAATTTCTTTAACCAAATTCGCCGACAAACTGAATATATATACGTTTTTAACTTACTGCTCAGTTCAAAATTTCCTTCTTTAACTTTATTATATAAAATAATTATAGCTTCTTGATAAACGTCTTTCGCATCATCTTCATTACCATTATTATTAAGGATAAATTGCAAAACCATCGCAAAATATTCTTTATATAACTTATTAAGTGTATCACTGGAGTTATTTAGAATACCTAAAATAAACTCTCTATCTGTTGTAACTGAACTCTTTAAACCGTTATTCACCAATTAATACGTTTTTCTGTAAATAGTAACCCAATATTAGATAAAAAAAATATTTATAGCTATTAACAATCCATTAATACTATCCACATTAAAACAGTAACCCAATTAGCCAAAAAATATTTTTTATTTTTTTTCAAAATAATCGGGTTACCTTTTTACCTTTGCGGCATTAACAGTAAATTAATTAATACTTAAAAAAATTCAAAAATGAAAAATGCATTCAAATTAGGCTTTTTAGCTTTAGCTTTATCTTTATCAGTTGTTGCTTGTAACTCAGAAAAAAAAGCTGAAGGTGCTGATTCAACAGCTGCTGATACTACATTAGCTGCTACTGCTGATTCTGCTGCTGCAACTGTTGATTCAGCTGCTGCTAAAGTTGATTCTGCTGCTGCTAAAGTTGATTCTGCTGCTAAAGCTCACTAGTCAATATTTTAGACACATAAAAAAGGCTTTTGAGTTTTCTCAAAGGCCTTTTTTAATTTTATAACTTTTTAAAATCATTAATTAAAATAATTTGTGTTATGAAAAATGTATTCAAATTTAGTTTTTTGGCCCTGGTCATCTCTATTTCATTCATGGCTTGTAGTTCCGATAAAAAATCAGACGATATCGATACTACATTAGTTGATTCGTCAACAATTGCACCTGTAGCTCCAAAACCAGTCGATACAAACATTGCCGATTCTGTTAAAAAAGACACCACAATAAAATCATTAAATTAATTTTTTAATTATTTTTAAAATAACTGGGTTACCTTTTTAAATTACTGGTATTAACAGGTAATTAATTAATTAAAAAACTCAAAACGAAATTTAAAATGAAAAATGCATTCAAATTAGGCTTTTTAGCTTTAGCTTTATCTTTATCAGTTGTTGCTTGTTCAGAGAAAAAAGCTGAAGGTGCTGATTCTACAGCTGTTGATACTACAGTATCTGCTACAGCTGATTCTGCTGCTGCAACTATGGATTCTGCTGCTAAAACTGTTGATTCTGCTGCTGCTAAAGTTGACTCTGCTGCTAAAGCTCACTAGTTAATATTAAAAAAATTAAAAGGCCTTGAATTTATTTTCAAGGCCTTTTTTGTTTCCATACAATTCTTTACTTAACAAAGTCCTTAAAATCCATCAATTGTAGTAAATTTGCGGCAAAAATATATTCCGCATAATGAATTTAACCTCACTACAAGCAATTTCTCCTGTTGATGGTCGTTACAGAAAAACAACCGAAAGTTTAGCTGCTTATTTTTCAGAAGAAGCATTAATAAAATACCGTGTTTTTGTTGAAATAGAATACTTTATTGCGCTTTGCGAAATTAACCTTCCAGGTTTGGAAAAGTTTGATAGAAAGCTTTATACCGAATTAAGAAAAATCCATGAAAATTTCTCGGAAACAGATGCTTTAGAAATCAAGGAAACGGAAAAAGTAACCAATCATGATGTTAAAGCTGTAGAATATTTTATCAAAAATAAATTTGATGTTTTATCTCTTCAAGATTATAAGGAATTTATTCACTTCGGTTTAACCTCTCAGGATATTAACAATACCGCAATTCCTTATTCTATCAAACTGGCGCTCAAAAGGAGCTATTATCCAGCAATTGAATCATTAATCGAAAAAATTAGCGCTTTAGCTACAGAATGGAAAGATATTCCAATGTTAGCGCATACTCATGGGCAACCCGCCTCTCCTACTAAATTGGGTAAAGAATTTTTGGTATTTGCAGAACGATTAAGCATCCAGCTTGAAGCACTAAAAGCTGTACCGAATAGTGCTAAATTTGGTGGTGCAACTGGAAATTTCAACGCACATCATATTGCTTATCCGCAGGTTAATTGGATTAATTTCTCTAACGAATTTGTGAATAAAACCTTAGGCTTAACACGTGCACAACATACCACACAAATTGAACATTACGATCAATTTGCGGCTCAATGTGATGCTTTAAAACGTATTAACAACATTATTATTGATTTAGATAGAGATATCTGGACCTATATTTCTAAAAATTATTTCAAACAAAAAATAAAAGCAGGTGAAATAGGCTCTTCTGCTATGCCTCATAAAGTTAATCCGATCGATTTTGAAAATGCAGAAGGAAACGCAGGAATTGCAAATGCTTTGTTTGAATTTTTTGCAGCTAAATTACCAATTTCTCGATTACAGCGAGATTTAACAGACTCAACTGTATTAAGAAATGTTGGAGTTCCGTTTGGTCATACTTTAATTGCTATTAACGCTACTTTGCGTGGCTTGAATAAGATTTTATTAAATGAAGCAGCTTTGCACGCAGATTTAGATGATAACTGGGCAGTGGTTGCAGAAGCAATTCAGACCGTTTTACGTAGAGAAAATTTTCCAAATCCTTACGAAGCTTTGAAAGAGTTGACCAGAACAAATACTAAAATTAATGCAACTAGTATCGCTGATTTTATAGAAGGTTTAGCTGTTGCAGAAAATGTTAAAGTTCAATTAAGAAGAATTACACCATTTAATTACACTGGTGTTTTTTAATCAAATTAAATTGACGATAAACAGACAGCATAGAAAAGCTTTATTAATCAGTATTTGTTAATTTTGTTTATTCAAAAAGATTAAGACATGACCATTAACGTATATACAGAACAAACTCCTAATCCAGCTACCATGAAATTTATGGTTAACAAGCTGTTAATTAATGGAAGTGAAGATTTTGCAACCAAAGAAAGTGCAGATCATTCACCTTTTGCAAAAGAGTTATTCAAATTCAATTTTGTTTCTGGTGTATTTTTCGCCAGTAACTTTGTTACAGTAACTAAAACAGACGATGCAGAATGGGCAGATATTGAAGCCATTTTGAAGGAATTTGTAAAAGGTGCTGTTGAATCAGAATTAAAAATTAAAGAAGATACTTCGGAAGAAGCGCCTAACTTTGAAGGTTCTGAGACTGAAATAAAGATTCAACAAATACTTCACGACTATGTTCGTCCTGCAGTTGAGCAAGATGGCGGTGCGATTACCTACAAATCTTTTGATGAAGGCGTTGTAACCGTTGAGCTTCGTGGCTCTTGCAGTGGTTGTCCTTCTTCTACAATTACATTAAAATCAGGCATTCAGAATTTATTACAAAGAATGGTTCCTGAAGTTACAGATGTAGTTTCGGAAGCATTATAATTGCGCATTTTTCAATTTAAATATAAAATGGCTAACCGATTTGGTTGGCCATTTTTCGTTTACGATATTTGTGTTATTTAATTCTCCCTGCTAATTACGGAGATTATCGCAGATATAATCATGCTCAGAGTGATAATTATGCTGAAATTATACCCGCATCGCTAATGGATAGCCGTCAGTTTTTCTGCATTCGATAATGCAATGCGTTAGAGATTTAAGCAAAATGCCTTTTAATAGCTTCTATTAATTCGGCACTAAGTTTTCCGTTGGTTGCAACAATTTCTCGTGTATTAAAAAAATCGTCACCACCAGAGAAGTTATAAACCTCTCCCCCAGCTTGCTGAACAATAAAACAACCTCCTGCAAAATCCCAAGGTTGCAAATTATATTCAAAAAAAGCATCAAAGCGCCCGCATGCTACGTAAATTAAATCAGTCGCCGCCGAACCCATTCTACGTAAACCATGGGTTTTTTGCATCATTTCTGACAATAATTGTAAGTATTGATCCTGTTTATCAAATTGATAATAAGGAAAACCAGTTGCCAATAAGCTCGATTTCAAATCAGGATTAACAGAAACCTGGATCTCTTTCTTATTCATAAAAGCAGGACCACCTTTATAAGAATAAAACATCTCACCCCGATTTAACTCATAAACCACGCCCAACACGGCCTTATCATCCTCGTATAGGGCAACACTAATTGCATAAGTAGGCAAACCATGAATAAAATTAGTTGTGCCATCTAAAGGATCAATTATCCACTTGTAGGTTTTACCTTCGCGATTAATCGTTTTTTCTTCAGTTAAAAACCCCACATCAGGGATCAGTTTTTCCAGGTTTTGAACAAGTTTCTGTTCTGCAGTTTTATCTACATACGAAACCATATCATTTAAACCTTTGTACTCTATTTTATTAGCATCAAATTGCATGGCTTCCTTACGGATAAAATTTCCTGTAAGCCTAACTATTGATATCACTTTATTGCATAGTAATTCGTAATTCATGGTTATTTAACAACAAAATATATTTTTGCTGACGTTTTAAAATGAATTTATTAAAAAATTAGGCTAACTTATTCTTATTCCTCAAAGCATAAATACTCAATGCAATGCCGCCAACTACAAGGAAAGTAGAAATCATTTCTGCCTGTGTAAATGGCGGTAAGCCAAGAACGTGATATTTTGAGTTTACACGAATTAATTCGATACAGAAACGTTCTACACCATTTAAGATCATATAAATACCAAACATTAATCCTGGCGCATTAATTCTATCTCTTATCTTCCAAAGGAAAGCGAATAAAATTAAGCAAACGATAACTTCATAAATTGGAGTTGGATAAACGCCCTGAGCAAGTTCATTACAAAATTTTCCAGCACCACATCCTGGAATAGGAATTCCCTCACCCACTACATTATTAGGATATTTATAAGACCAAAGCCAATCTGGCAACCATGAAAACGGTTTCGGATTAGAATTTACAATTCCCCAATCGCCATCACCTGATAAATGACAACCAATGCGACCAACAGCGTACGCTAACATCATTCCTGGACCACCAACATCTAACATATGCAATGGCTTAATTCCGTTTCGTTTAGCAATGATTAATACTGCCGCGCCTCCACAAATTAATCCGCCGTAAAAGGTTAAACCGCTGAAAGATAAAAGCCTTTCTATTGGATGTTGAACAAAATCATCCCAGTATTCTAAATTATCGAAAAACTTAGCGCCTAAAAAGCCCCAAACAGCAGCCCAAACAATTAAGTTACTCATTAATTGATATGGATGAACAGTTACCAGAGTTTCTTTTGGGGATGCTAATTTATGCTTATCCTTTTCTTTGTAATCCCAGTATGCAAATAAACAACCCAGTAAAATACCGCCAATAACATTTCCTTTTGCAGACATTAGAACGGATTGCGCATCATTAACAAAAAGTTTATAGTTTAAAAGCGCATAAATTAATTTGTAGCCAATTATAAAACCAAATAGTCCGTTTAACAGCATTTCGGACGTAGTTGCTTGCTTCCCAATTATAATTTTTTTCTTAAAAGGATGAAGAATGCCTAAAGCTTCTTTTCGTTTTAATTCTTGAGTAAATGCCCAGTAACCTGCAACAAATGCAAGCGCTACAAAAACACCGAAAGTATTAAAAGGAAGTGGCAAATTAATACCAAAAAGATATTCTAAAAAGTGCGAAACGGTAGGAAACATACAAATAATTTGAAGCGAAGATAGTAAAGAAAGCGTAAAGCAGAAAGCATTTTGGTGAAAGCTGGAAGACTAAAGATAAAAGGCCCTAGGTAAATTGGATTAACCAGAATCTCTTTTATTTCAAAATGAATTCTTTTGAATTTTATTTATAATCCGCCTTATTACTCAATAATAATAAATATTAATGATGAGCATAAGTTGTTTCTAATTCAGCTACCTCAACCTCTCCATCGGCAGTCATCTCTAAAAGCTTAACTGCTTTAAGTTCGTTTACCATAATTGGGTCGTATTTTGCACGAACTTTTACATAATTTTTAGTAAAACCGTGCATATAACCCATTTTTTGATCAGCTTCGAAAAGTACTTCAGCTTCGCTACCAATTTGTGATTGATAAAAAGCTCTTCGTTTTTTATCAGATAAAATATGAAGCATTTTACTTCGCTCGTTGCGTTCGCTACCTGCAACAACGCCTTTCATTTCTGCAGCTGCTGTTAATTCGCGTTCAGAGTAAGTAAATACATGTAAATAGGAAATATCAAGTTGATTTAGGAATTGATAAGTATCTAAGAAATCTTCTTTCGTTTCGCCAGGGAAGCCCACAATAACATCTACACCAATGCAGCAATTTGGCATTACTTCTTTAATTTTGGCAACACGCTCTACATATAAATCTCTGCGGTAACGACGACGCATTAAACCTAGAATTTTATCAGAACCAGATTGTAAAGGAATATGAAAATGAGGTACAAATCTTTTTGAAGTTGAGATAAATTCAATGATTTCGTTACTTAGAAGATTTGGCTCTATTGATGAAATACGGATTCTTTCAATACCTTCCACCTCATCAAGCGCTTTAACTAAATCGAAAAATTTATCTTCACGCTGACCGTTTCTTATACCGAAATCGCCAAGATTAACACCTGTTAGCACAATTTCTTTAACCCCGCCTTCGGCTATCATTTTAGCCCGATTAACAACATTTTCAATTGTATCGCTACGGCTTGCCCCGCGAGCTAAAGGAATGGTACAATAAGTACACGGATAATCGCAACCATCTTGAACTTTTAAGAAAGTCCGGGTTCTATCTCCAATTGAGTAAGAAGCAATAAAATTATGGTTAACCTTTTCTATATTTTGCTGATGAACAATAGCTTTAGGGTTTTTAGTTAAATCAGAAATATACTCAACAATTCTGAATTTTTCTGCGGCTCCCAAAACCATATCAACGCCTTCTATCTCGGCAATTTCTTGTGGTTTTAATTGTGCATAACAACCTACAATGGTTACGTAAGCATTTGGAGAATGCTTTAAAGCTTCTTTAACAACTTTACGGCACTTTTTATCGGCATGGTCGGTTACAGAACATGTATTAATAACATATACATCAGCAGCATCCTGAAATTCGACAACGGCATAACCTGCATCGGTGAATAAACGACCAATGGTAGATGTTTCAGAGAAATTTAATTTACAACCAAGTGTATAAAATGCGACCTTTTTCATTAGCCTGCAAAGATACAATTTTCACTTTAGATTGTTGATTTACGATTTTAGATTAAAATATACTTACAGTAAGATAACAATTGCGCTTTCGAAAACGCTAATTTTCATTCCAGCGATAGCTATCCTGCTCAAAACCTGCTAAATCTAAAACTCTGCTAACAACAGTTTTGGCTACTTCTTCTATCGATTTTGGTAAACTATAAAATGATGGATTAGCAGGACAAATAATTCCGCCAGCTTCCGTTACCGTTTTCATATTATTAATATGAATTAAACTAAAAGGTGTATCACGAACTACGGCAATTAACTTCCTGCGTTCTTTCAAAACAACATCTGCAGCTCTCGAAATTAAATCGTTAGAAATTCCATGGGCAATTCTACCTAAAGTACCCATAGAACAAGGCGCAATAATCATAGTATCATATTTTGCAGAACCAGAAGCAAATGGCGCATTAAAATCGTTTTTATTGTAAAACGTAAAGGCATTATAATCGAGATAGTTTTGGTTACCCAATTCGAACTGCCAAACTTCCTTGGCGTTATCGCTCATTACAACTCCAACGGCTTCTATTTGATCAGAAAGTTTAACCAGCTCATCAAACAAAACCTTTGCATAAACCGAGCCGCTGGCACCTGTAATAGCAACAATTATTTTTTTCTTAATCATAACAAGCAAAAGTAAGATTAATTGAGCAGACAAAACAAAAAAGGGCCAGAACAAAGTTCTGACCCTACATCTACCTATGAAAAACATACCCTCGAAAGGGTAAGAACAAATATATATATTTTTTTAAAAAAAGATAATTGTTAAGTGTTAAATTGAGTAAAAGACACATTGAATGTTAAAATAACATTATAATACACTGTATATGAGCATTATAAAAACACCAAGACACACAATAGTTAAGCGGTAAAACAGCTAAAATTACACTAAGCGTATAGTATATGTAATTAAAAACACTTGTAAAAGTCTGCGTAGATATACTTTAAAAATAAAATCAAATCAATATTGAAATCTATAAACTTAATTTTTGAGGGCTTCGAAAGTAAAACTGAGGGTTTTAGTAGCTTTTCTGACTAAATTAGAATTAACTATTTCTTGTGGATTTGACTAATTAACACTCGATCAGATCATTCATCACCTTATCATTTTCGTATTCCGTGGGTAATCTTCCATTAACATACTCATTATAAAGCCAAGGGTGATCAATTGCTAAACATGTAAGATATTATCCTAATAAATTTTAGTCCAAATTTACTGCGTAGAATATTTAAATGTTTTAAATCTGTATTTGCGCTATCTTTCGCCATAACAGAAATTACAGCCTAACTTAACTCAATTCGCTCATTTTAAGGGATATTAAAATATTCAAACTCATTTACAAAATTGGATACTTATTGCGTCAAAAAATATATTTCAAAATCATTAAAATTAACATCTTGTACCAATAATTTTAGAAATGTCAAAAAAAAGCCTCGATTTAAATCGAGGCTTTTTTTGATTAATAATAACTATTGTTTCGGAGCATCCGTAGTTTTAGGTGCTTTACCGATTAAATCCATAAATTGATCTAATTTCGGAGTGATGATAATCTGAGTTCTTCTGTTTTTTGTTTTGCCTGCAGTCGTACTATTGTCTGCGATTGGATTAAACTCTCCTCTACCTCCTGCTGTCAATCTTTTCGGATCGACACCATACTTTGATTGCAGTGCCTGAACGACAGATGACGCTCTTAAAGCACTTAAATCCCAGTTGTTTCTAATATTAACCTGGGTAATTGGTACATTATCTGTATTACCTTCAATTAATACATCATAAGTATCGTAATCTTTAATGATTTTGGCAATTTTGTTAAGTGTTTCATTTGCTTTATCAGAAACTTCGTAACTACCTGATTTATAAAGCATATTATCGGCTAATGAAATATAAACAACTCCCTTAAGCACCTGAACGTCAACATCGCCCAGCTCTTCTCTACTTAAAGAACGTGTTAAATTATTTGTTAACACCATATTAAGCGAATCGCTTTTGCTTTTGGTATTTATTAATTGTTTGATGTACTGGTTAGAACTATTAATTTCATCAACTAACTTAGATATATTAACATTTCCTTGATTACTAGAACTTAAACATTTGTTTAATGCCTCTTGCAGGGCAACTCTGTTTGCCTTTTCAGAAGCTATTTGCTCTTCTAAACTTTTAGAACGGCTGTTTGCTCCAGAAAGCTCTCTTTGACTATCCTGATATTTATTACTAAGTTCCTGATTGCGCTCACGCAGCTTATCAAATGTTGATTGCAGTTCTGTGTATTTTTTATTACTTACACAACTTGAAATCAAAAGTATCGAGAGAAACATTAATGGGATTGATTTGTAAAGTTTCATAACTTCTTATTTATTTTAAGATTATAAATTTTTATATAATCAATTACAACAATCGGTCCCTTTTAAAGTTTTGATTAAAAAATTAAGCATTATTAACTTTAAATCAATCCATTAGTTAAAAAAAGTTAATTGTTATGAAAGGTTCTAATTTAGAAAGTTAATATGATGCCTGAAAACTTAACACGCTTAACTACAAAACAATTAAGTTATTTATAGGCTTGATTTATCTCCTTAAAAAAATTAACTTGCAGAATTTTACAACCTAAAACAAATTTACCTCTAATGACGAAACTCTTTGTCGGCGGGCTTAGGCCTGATGTAAGTGAAATGGACTTGGCAATGCTTATTGGCTTGTATTGCACTATTGAAACGATAAAAGTTGTTCGTGATCGGGCTACTCACAAATGTAAAGGATATGCTTTTGTAGAAATGCTGAAAGTTGAAGACGCACAAAAGGTTATTTCGAATCTTAATGGCGAAACATTTAAAGGAAATGTTCTAAATATTAAAATTTCGGAAGAAGAACCTCCCAAAAAACCTGGCTTCCAAAAATTTGCTGCAAAGAGAACATCTAAGTAATTTTACATCTGCTACAATATAAAATACACAATAACCATCTGTAATCTAATTATTTAGTTATAAAACAGAAAAATTCAGAATAAAACTTGTTCTGGATTTTTTTTTGCCTACTCTTAAATAGAATTAAAAATACTTTTGACGTAAGAAAATAAATACCTAAACTTACAATTCATTAATTATTGTTGAGAGACTCT
>Ga0247817_10000632_pt1 | contig 18843 bp, 10 predicted proteins | sample UWRJL212509R1_FD_178010 | JGI IMG/M metagenome (GOLD analysis project Ga0247817, IMG submission 178010) | Plant litter microbial communities from Arlington Agricultural Research Station in Wisconsin, United States - UWRJ-L212-509R-1 | ecosystem: Environmental > Terrestrial > Plant litter >...
CTCAACTAATTGCAACAGGTGCTTTGGAGTCCAATAGCGCAGTTAATTTATTCAGGGGAGATAGTATACCTACCGGTCAATGTGCTTTATTTAAAATTGGATCTTTTGGTTCATGGAATCAGCCTATTGCAAATTCGTCGAAGATAAAATATTGCGGACCAACTGCAACATCCACACAATTAGGTCAGGCAACACCGGATTGCAGCTGTTTGAGCGAAACAAAACTATGTACTCCTTTATGTTTACCGCCTACAGCAGTAACCATTACTGCTCCTGTGAATAATGTTTGTAGCGGAGCATCAACAACCCTAACAGCAAACGCTACTGGTTTAAAAGCAGGAGATACCTATACGTATAGCTGGTATAAGACAAGTGTTTTACCAGCAAATCTTATTGTCACGAATTCAAATGTTAATACGCTTTCGGTAAATACTTCAGGAACATATTTTGTTGTTGTTGCCAATACTATTAAACCGGCAGATTGTTCTGCACAAAATACTGCAGGTTTTGTTTTCACTGTGAATCCTATACCGCCGCAGCCAACGATAACAGCTGGTGGCCCATTGACATTCTGCGATGGAGGTTCAGTAAGTTTAACTGCTGCAAGTGCAGGTTTTACAGGAGGAACCTATGTTTGGTCCACCGGATCGTCATCAAATCCACTTGTAGTATCAGCTTCGGGAACATATTCAGTAACCTACATTTCTAGCGCAACATGTACGTCTCCGGTTTCAGCAGATGTAGTTGTGACTGTGAATCCGATCCCACCGAAACCTACAATTACAGCAGGCGGTCCATTGACATTCTGTGATGGCGGATCCGTAAGTTTAACAGCCGCAAGCGCAGGCTTTACAGGTGGGACGTATGTTTGGTCTACCGGATCATCATCAAATCCACTTGTAGTAACAACATCAGGAACATATACAGTGACGTATACATCTGCATCAACATGCACGGCGCCTGTGTCTGCATCGGTAGTAGTAACAGTGAATCCTATACCACCGCAGCCAACGATTACAGCAGGCGGTCCATTGACATTCTGTAATGGTGGCTCCGTAAGTTTGACAGCAGCAAGCGCAGGCTTTACAGGTGGGACGTATGTTTGGTCTACCGGATCGTCATCAAATCCACTTGTAGTAACAACATCAGGAACATATACAGTAACCTATACATCTGCATCAACGTGTACAGCACCTGTGTCTGCATCTGTAGTAGTAACAGTAAATCCGATACCACCGAAACCAACAATTACAGCTGGTGGCCCATTGACATTCTGTGATGGCGGTTCAGTAAGTTTAACATCTGCAAGCGCAGGTTTTACAGGAGGAGTATTTACCTGGTCTACGGGCTCAACAGCAAATCCATTAGTAGTAACAACATCCGGAGATTATACAGTAAATTATGTCTCGGGTGATGTTTGTCCGTCAACAACATCAGCGATAGTTAAAGTAATAGTGAATCCAATACCACCGCAGCCAACGATTACGGCAGGCGGTCCATTGACATTCTGCGACGGCGGTTCAGTAAGTTTAACAGCAGCGAGTGCGGGCTTTACAGGTGGAACATACGTTTGGTCTAATGCTTCAACAAATAATCCATTGGTTGTAACAACATCAGGTACATATACAGTGACCTATACATCTGCATCAACGTGTACAGCACCTGTATCTGCATCTGTAGTAGTGACTGTGAATCCTATACCGCCGAAACCTACAATTACAGCAGGTGGTCCATTGACATTCTGTGATGGAGGTTCAGTAAGTTTAACTGCTGCAAGTGCAGGTTTTACAGGAGGAACCTATGTTTGGTCTACCGGGTCATCATCAAATCCACTTGTAGTAACAACATCAGGTACGTATACAGTGACGTATACATCTGCATCAACATGTACAGCACCTGTATCCGCATCTGTAGTAGTGACAGTAAATCCAATTCCACCGAAACCAACAATTACAGCAGGTGGGCCATTGACATTCTGTAATGGCGGCTCCGTAAGTTTAACAGCAGCAAGTGCAGGCTTTACAGGTGGGACGTATGTTTGGTCTACCGGATCATCATCAAATCCACTTGTAGTAACAACATCAGGAACATATACAGTAACCTATACATCTGCATCAACATGTACCGCACCTGTATCCGCATCTGTAGTAGTAACGGTGAATCCTATACCGCCGCAGCCAACGATTACTGCAGGTGGCCCATTGACATTCTGTGATGGCGGTTCGGTAAGTTTAACAGCAGCAAGCGCTGGTTTTACAGGAGGTACGTATGTTTGGTCTAATGCCTCTACAAGTAACCCATTGGTAGTAACAACTTCTGGAACATATACCGTAACTTATAAGTCAACAGATAATTGTACAGCACCTGTATCCGCATCTGTAGTAGTAACAGTCAATCCGATACCCACCAAACCAACGATTACAGCAGCTGGTCCATTGACATTCTGTGATGGAGGTTCTGTAAGTTTAACAGCCGCAAGCGCTGGCTTTACAGGTGGGACGTATGTTTGGTCTACCGGATCATCATCAAATCCACTTGTAGTAACAACATCAGGGACATATACAGTAACGTATACATCAGCATCAACGTGTACAGCACCTGTATCCGCATCTGTAGTAGTAACAGTGAATCCAATTCCACCGCAGCCAACGATTACAGCAGGCGGTCCATTGACATTCTGTAATGGTGGATCTGTACGTTTGACGGCAGCAAGCGCAGGCTTTACAGGTGGAACATATAGCTGGTCTAATAGTTCAACAGCAAATCCATTAGTAGTAACAACATCCGGTACTTATACAGTAACTTATAAATCAGCAGATAATTGTACCGCACCTGTATCGGCATCTGTAGTAGTTACGGTGAATCCAATACCACCGAAACCAACAATTACAGCAGGCGGTCCATTGACATTCTGCGACGGCGGTTCCGTAAGTTTAACAGCTGCAAGCGCAGGCTTTACAGGAGGAGTATTTACGTGGTCTACTGGTTCAACAGCAAATCCACTGGTTGTAACAACATCCGGAGATTATACAGTAAGTTATGTATCGGCTGATCTTTGTCCATCAACAACATCAGAGATAGTTAAAGTAATAGTGAATCCAATACCACCGCAGCCAACGATTACGGCAGGCGGTCCATTGACATTCTGTGATGGCAGTTCGGTAAGTTTAACTGCTGCAAGCGCGGGCTTTACAGGAGGAGTATTTACCTGGTCAACAGGGTCAAAAACAAATCCATTGGTAGTAACAACATCCGGAGATTATACAGTAAGTTATGTGTCAGGCAATCTTTGTCCGTCAACAACATCAGCGATAGTTAAAGTAATAGTGAACCCAATACCACCTCAACCAACGATTACAGCAGGCGGTCCATTGACATTCTGTGATGGCGGCTCCGTAAGTTTAACTGCTGCAAGTACAGGCTTTACAGGAGGAACGTATAGCTGGTCTAATAATTCAACAAATAATCCATTAGTAGTAACAACATCAGGTACCTATACGGTAACATATAAATCAGATGATAACTGTACCGCACCTGTTTCTGCTTCAACAAAAGTTACTGTAAACCCAATACCGCCACAACCTAAAATTACTGCTGGTGGTCCGATCATTTTCTGTGATGGGAAATCAGTAAGTTTATCTGCAGCAACAGCTGGTTTTTCAGGTGGAACGTATATTTGGTCTACAGGTGCTACAACAAATCCACTGGTAGTATCAACTTCCGGAACATATTCAGTAACCTATATTTCAAGCGCAACATGTACAGCTCCTGTTTCAGCAAATGTAGTTGTGACAGTAAATCCAATTCCACCACAGCCTGCGATTGAAGCATCTGGTCCGGTGATCTTCTGTGATGGCGGTTCTGTAAGTTTAACAGCGACAAGTGCTGGTTTTACAGGAGGAGTGTTTACCTGGTCAACAGGAGTGAAAATAAATCCACTGCTAGTAACAACATCGGGAGATTATACAGTAAGTTATATGTCGGACGATCTTTGCCCATCGGCAACATCTGCTACAGTTAAAGTAACTGTTAATCCAATACCACCCAAACCAACAATTGCTGCTGGTACATCATTGATCTTCTGCGATGGAGGTTCTGTTGATCTGATTGCAAGTACAACTGGTTTTACGGGCGGTAAATATGTGTGGTCAACAGGGGCAGAATCGAATCCCTTATCTGTTACATCTTCCGGAAATTATTCGGTGACATATACATCGGGTGCAAATTGTACGGCTCCTGTTTCGGCAGGCGTTGTTGTAACAGTGAATCCAATTCCACCACAACCTGTTATTGAAACGAACGGTCCAGCAGTTTTCTGTGAAGGTGGATCGGTTAAACTAACAGCAGCCAGTGTAGGCTTTACAGGTGGTACATATACCTGGTCTACAGGCTCACATTTGAATCCAATTACAGTAACCACATCAGGTACATATTCTGTTACATATAAATCTGATGCTGATTGCCCTGCACCAGGTGAGGCGACAGTAGATGTAGTAGTGAACCCAATTCCTCCACAACCTGTATTAGCAGCAAGCGGAAGAACGGATATCTGTCCTGGCGAAATTGTTACTATGCAGGCAAGCATATCAAACTACTTAGGTACGTTCGAATGGTATAAGGATGATGTGTCTTTAGCAGTTTCAGATAAGTTTGAAATATCAATACCAGGAACATATAAGGTATCTTTTAAAACAAACGAAGGATGTATTTCAAATCAGTCGAAAGCATTCTCGATCGATCTTCGACCAAATAATTCATCAGTGAAATTGGCTGATAGCTCTGTTGTTTGTAATAGCTACGTAGATCTGAAGACTGATGCGCCGAAGTATGGTAAAGGTATTTGGTCGTTTGAAGATCCTTCACTATCATTTGTTACAAAAGCTGATTCGAATGCGGTTCGTATTGCAGGTTTAGTAGATGGAAATAGTTACAAAGTTGTATATAAAGTATCTGGTTACTGTGGTTTAGATAAATCGGATACCATTACAGTTTTTGCAGGTGTTCCGGGTTTTGAAATTGAGTCTGTGGAAGTACCTGATGATACGCTGTGTGTTGGTGTTGAAAGAACCGTGCTGGTAAATGTTGTAGGAGGTTCAAAAAATTATGTATACCACTGGCTTAATGCAGCAACAAAGGATACAATAAAGACTACAGTAAATCAATTAATGATTACTCCGGCATCTACTGTTAGTATTTATTATGTTTATGTTGAAGATAAAATAAAGACAGGTTGTAAAACGTTTGCAGATACCTTAGAAATAGATGCTGTAAATAAGCAAAACTTATACATTCCTAATTTGATCACTCCAAATCATGACGGCTTGAATGATCAGCTTAAAATCGTAGAAGTAGATAACCACGATAAAAAAATGTTTTCGCCTGGTTCATACATAGAAATCTATAATCGTTGGGGAAATAGAATATATCAAGCCAATAATTATGATGGTACGTGGGAGGCAGGTAATACAGAAGATGGGATGTATTTTTATTATTTAAAGACGGGCTGCGGACAGGAAGAATTTAAAGGCTGGCTGCAGATCCTGGGGAATGTGAATTAATTATGAATTATGAAATATGAAATATGAAATATGAAATATGAAATATGAAATATGAAATATGAAATTTTAACTTTGTGTTAATATATGCCCATAAAAAGGCCCTGCAAAAGAATATTTTAGCAGGGCTTTTTTTTATGTGTTTCAATTATGAATTATAAAACTAATTCATAATTCATAATTCATAACTTATAATTCATAATTATCTAAACAAATATCTTTCTGTTTACATCGAAGTTTTCTAAGAAATCTGCTACTCTACGAACAAACATGCCTCCTAATGAGCCATCAATTGCGCGGTGATCGTATGAGTGCGATAAGAACATCATATGGCGTATGCCGAGTGTATCTCCTTGAGGTGTTTCGATAACTGCAGGTTTTTTTACAACCGCACCTAAAGCAAGGATCGCCGCCTGAGGCTGAACAATAATAGGAGTACCCATAAGGTTACCGAATGAACCTACGTTGGAAACAGTATATGTTCCGCCGGATAGATCATCTGCAGTTAATTTATTTTGACGAGCGCGTTTTGCTAAGTCGTTTACTTTTTTAGTTAAACCAACAATATTCAATTGATCTGCATTTTTGATTACAGGAACAATTAAATTTCCATTTGGTAAAGCAACGGCAATACCGATATTGATATCTTTTTTAACAATGATTTTATCATCTTCAATGGAAATATTTACCATTGGATAATCTTTGATGGCTTTTACAACTGCTTCAATGAAGATGGGTGTAAAGGTCAATGCAACATTTTCATGTTCCATGAAATCATTTTTCCATCTGTTTCTCCAGTATACAATGTTTGTAACATCTGCTTCCACAAAAGAAGTAACATGGGGCGAAATGCGTTTTGATTCAACCATACGGTCAGCAATCATTTTGCGCATGCGGTCCATCTGAATAATCTCTACATTGCCGCTATGAGATGTTGAAGGTTTAGACACATAAGCAGGTTCTTTATCTGCTGTTGGTTTTGTTTCTTGTTTTGGAACTGCTGTTTCAACTACCGCTGTTTGTTGAGCCGGAGCAATTTTACCATCTTTTTTTGCTTGAATGTAATCAAACAAATCGTTTTTGGTTACTCTGCCATCTTTTCCAGTACCAGCGATGTTTTCCACTTCCGTTAACGATATGTTTTCCTGACGGGCAATATTTAAAACCAATGGAGAGTAAAACCGTCCGTTTCTGGAACTATTGTGTTCAAGAGGGGACTGGCTTGTAGCATGTGTAATCGGAGTAGCAACAACTGCTTGTTGTTCAAGTACGGCAGGCTGAGGTGTTGAAGGTGCTACTTGAGGAGTAGCAACAGGCACTGAAGGTTCAGTACTTACTTCTTTGTTTATATCCGTTTCAATTATTGCGATTGCTGTACCAACTTGTACAACGTCACCTTGATTTGCACGAATTTCTTTTAATATTCCGTTAAATGGAGATGGTACTTCTGTATCTACTTTATCCGTAGCTACTTCTAATACAGATTCATCTTGTTGGATACGATCACCTGGTTTTTTCAACCACGTTAAAATCGTACCTTCCATTACGCTTTCTCCCATTTTGGGCATTACCAATTCAACCAAGGCCATGAATGACGGAATTTTATTTATACTAAATACAAAAATACGCTTTTTTTGTTAAGTCACACCCTTTTTATGTAAACCTTGCCTAGCAGTAAATTGTTAAATAGCAGGTTTTTATAAAATATCCTCATTTAATTTACTAATTGTTGTCTTATAAGATTTAGGACAGCGAGTGCTGTCATTCGAATATTATTTTCCCGGATGGTAGAAAGCTGAAGTTTTTTAGTGACAACTTTTGTTTCATCCGCGTAAGCGATCCAGATTGTGCCAACGGGTTTTTCGTCTGTTCCTCCATCCGGACCTGCAATACCACTTGCTGCTACACCAATAGAAGTGCCGAGTTTTAAACGGACTTCTTTGGCCATGATCTCAACTGTTTTTTCGCTTACTGCACCATGGACAGATAAAATCCCGGTTGGTACATCTAATAATTCAGTTTTGATTTTATTTTGATATGCAATGATGGAACCATAATAATAGGCCGATGAGCCAGGTACTGAAGTTAACAAATGTGCTAGATATCCACCTGTACAACTTTCAGCCGTAGATAAGGTTTTGTTTTTTGATTTCAATAATTGTCCTACAGAATATTCAAGGGTATCGGCATCAAATCCGTAAACATGATGTGAAATAAGAGGAAGTACTTTATCGATCTCTTGTTGAATTTCCCGGTTTAAATTTTCTTGATCATCGCCTGTGCCAGTAATTCGAAGTTTGACTTCACCTGCTGAAGGTAAATAGGCAAGACCTAAATGAGCAGGTAAGGCAGCTTCCCAATCGGCAATGATTTCTGCGAGTGTTGACTCTCCAACACCACTTGTTTTAATAAGCCGATGCCCAATGATCGGAGTTTTGAAACGAAGTTTCAATTTATCAAAACCAAAATCAGTTAAGATACCTTTCATTTCAAAAGGCACACCTGGCAGTGAAATATAAACAACTTCGTTACTATCAAACCACATACCTGGCGCAGTACCGCTTTTATTCATCAATACCTCGCAATTGGAAGGAACTAGTGCTTGTTGTTTGTTTGATTCTCTCAATTCTTTACCGCGTATAAAGAATAGGTTTTGAAGATGTGCAAGTACAGATTCGTTCCAGATCAATTCTGTATTGAAATAGGTACACAGCGTTTTTTTTGTGATATCATCATTTGTAGGGCCAAGGCCGCCGGTAATAATGATAATATTTACGCGCTGACTAGCTTCTGAAAGACTTCTTAAAATTTCATCAGCTTTATCGCTTACAGATGTTTTTTGCCTGGTCTTAATTCCCAGTTTATCGAGTTCAGCACTGATCCATTGAGAGTTGGTGTCTGTAATTTGTCCGTATAAGATTTCATCGCCAATGGTAATGATTTCTGCGAAAATTTGTTGATTCATTTTTTATTAAAAAGTTATTTCACGAAGCGAAGTAAAGTGTCTGAATTTTTTATTTCAATAAAATACATTCCTGATGAGAGATGAGAAACATCAAGTTGTAAAATTGAGTTCGAAAGGAATGCATTTTCTTTTTTTAACATAATTTGTCCGATTGAATTAAATACAACAAAATCGACGGTACTGCTTTTGGCCGCTTTTAAATTTACGTATAAAATTGAATGGACGGGATTGGGGTATAGATATATTTCTGTATGGTTAAAACTATTCGAGATATCCAATGTTTTATCTGTAATCGTAATGGTTTGCTTTGTTGAATCAATACAAGTAAAATCATCGCTTGCTTTTAGCGTTACCACATAATCGCCTGGTGTAGCATATACGTGAGTTGGGTTTTCATCTGTAGAAGTTGATTCATCTCCAAAATTCCACTGCAATGATTGATAACGGCTACTCTCATTGGTGAATGTTGAAGGAGAAAGAGCGGGTTGATTTGAGTATGTAAAATTTGCAACAGGGGCTTCATCGGCAATAACAATATAACGTGCAAAGGGGGATTCATATAAAGAATCTATATTGCTTATATATATGGTGTCAGCTGTTGAAACATTCGTTAGCTCATACGTGTGCCCATTGTATACAGGGACAGAGTTAGTTGTTGGTTCAACAGCATAAAAATTAAAATCTTGTCCGGGAGTGGGAGCAATAGATATATCTACAGTAGCATTTGTACATAATACATGACTATCGTTTAATGGAGTAGGTCCTGTATGGATCTCTATAAATTTTTGTTTTGCGCTTGCTGCAAGAAGTTTTAGATCGAGCAGTTTTGTGTTTGAAACCAATAAAGCGAAAGCAATGATTGTTGTGTCTCCGGATTTTAAATGATTGATCCTTCCTGCCAAGGTCATTGAAATATCATTCCCGTCAGAATTACCTCCTGCTATGGATCTGGCAACTTTGCTGGATAATGATTTGAATTTTTCTTCTTTTGTAAATCCGTCATTGGGGTTGATATTTGTTCCGCCCACGGGTGAATTATCCATCGCATAATAATTGACTTCGTTTTCTGTCAATAGGCTTATACCTGCATATAAATTATTTGAAGAGATGTCGTATGTGTAACCTAAACGTGTATCAAAATCAAAGCCTGTTCTGTTTGCAGCATAATTTTGAATGTCCCAATCAATAAATTGCCCAACATAAATAGAATCAATATCTGCAGGTGAATGATTGATGATCTTATATTCTAAGAATACAGCATTTTCTAATTCGGGAGTATTGAATGTGTAGGATCGTTGTATGCATTCAATGCCTTGTATGGTTGTATTTGTAACAGCAGAATCATTAAACGCAGAAACAACCTCTTTGTATTTTATCGGACTTGCAGTATACGAAGGAATACGTAATGGATTAAAATCTAAATTTGAATTTCCCATTGGATTTCCTCGAACACAATCAGATACTTTTGAAGAAGATTGTCCGATCATTAAACCTGCTTCATATAAGATATTGGTTCCGTTTTTTGTAAATCCAACGCCAATTGTACTATTGATATCCTGATAACCTGTACGTCCATTAGATGTTATTGTGGTTATTACTTCGTCTGTATAAACATTTGTGTAGGCTGGGTTTACATCAATAAAAAAATATTGATAATCGTGGTAGCCGGTAATAACATCCGTATAGCCTAATCGAATCTCAATACGCTGATCATTTTGAGAAGATTTTTTGATCACACATGTTAATGGCGCACTTGCATTTGACTTTGATTGTAAACTATCAACTACACCTAGTACTGTAGAAGTATTAATAAAATAAATATCAGGAGATGTTGATGAAATATCTACAATAAGATTTGATGTTGGTCTGAGATAATTAAAGAAGTCCGCTTGAATTGAAACGGTATCACCCCTAAATAAACTTGTGCTGTTGAATTGTGATATAGCAGTTAAATTTTTAAATCGGATGGAAGGTGATTTTGTATCGGTAAGCGCTTTGTATAAATTTACTCTTCCTTTTCCCATCTTTTCTTTATAGAGCGCATTTTCAGGAAATGTATCGACCACATCTGCAGTTACACGTAATAATTCAGCTGCTTGCAGCGCAGATAATTTTGGGAAATGCGAACGGACTATAGCTGCCGCACCTGAAATGACTGGTGTTGCAGAAGAGGACCCATCTTGCAGAGTATATGAGTTACCAGTGTTTGTTGTATATAAATTCATGCCTTGTGCACCAATATCTACAGAGCGTGCATACGTTGATTTGTAGCAGCATACCCAATGAGTAAAGTTTGCCCGTATATCTATGTATTTTTTTGCTGATACAGAATATGCAGTATCCATCGCAATAACAGATAGTACATTATCGTAGGCAGCAGGATAATAATCTACTTCTTCATCGGTATTCCCGGCTGCGGCCACAATGAGTACGTCTTTATTAAGCGCTGCATAATTGATTACATCCTGATCCAAGGGTGAGTAATTTCCCGGTCCGCCCCACGATAAATTCATAACACTGCAACCATGATCGGCAGCATACATAATTCCTTGATATCCTTTAACCAAAGCGCCGCTTGTGCCATCCAAAGAAGCTTTGATCGGCAATATTTTTGAATTAAAAGCTATTCCTGCACCGCCCAGGCTATTATTAACAGTTGCACCCGCAATACCTGCTACATTGGCACCATGTACAGCAGAACTAGATACATTCGGATCATTATCGTTATTTGCTAAGTCCCAACCCTGGTAATTGTCGATGTATCCATCACCATCATCATCTAGACCATTAATTGGGTCGGCCAGGTTGTACGCAATATTATTTTTGATGTCGTTATGAAGATAGTTCACTCCGGTATCAACAATGCCAATAACCACATTTGTATTACCTTGTTCAATTGCCCAGGCTTCATAGGCTTGCATTCGGCCTAAATACTTTTGACTGGCAACAACTGCAGGGTCGTTTGGATAAAAGGTTGTTTGCTGATGTTGTATATAATCCAATTCTACATATACAAAATATCCGTATCCCAGAATCTGCTTTGCTAAATCAGGAAGATCTTTTTTTTCAATTCCTGAAAAGGTAAGGGTGTAAATATGTGTTAGGTCTACGTGGCCTGGTTCGGTAGGAGGAGAACAGTTAGGAAACGTTTTTGAGTATGAGATAATTTGTGTTGGCGCAATAAAATTTCTGAGTAAATCGATCGATTGCGTTTCATTGAAAAAAGTTTCAAATTCAGGTTTAAGCTTTACTAATAAAACATCAGCCTCAAAATCAGTTTTGGGAGTATTTTTTTGTGCGAAGACTTCTCCCGGGCTTAAAAATAGCAGCAGGAATAAGTAGCTAAAGCATATGCAAAAACGAGTGGCTCTTTTCATTGAATATGTACTAGTAAACGAAATTCGGTTAAAATTGTTTACACAGATTTAATGCAGTTTTAAAGGTTAAAAGTAACCAAATGTGTTAATTATGAATTATAAGTTATGAATTATGAATGTAGATAATCGAATAGTGCAATAAAATGACTAAAGATTTGGCCTGATTAGATTTTAAGGTGAGATTACGGTTTTTACTTCGAATTAAGATACGTAACTTCGAGTAGATTAGGATTCATTGTTGAGTAAAATTTCTATGGCAAAAAATAAGGAAACAGAAGTTGGTTCCACAGAACACAAATTAAAAATCAGAAATATCAAGTTAAGCGATTATGATGATATCTTTGAAATCATGGAGTTTGTTTATGCCGATATCGGTGGCTCCTGGACAAAAAAAGAACTACGTTCTCATTTGAATTATTTCCCGGAAGGACAAATTTGTATTGAAGACAATGGTAAAGTTATAGCTGCTGCTTTTAGTTTGATCGTAACATATGCGAATTACGGAGATAAGCATACGTATCAGCAAATAACAGGTGATGGTTTATTGTCAAACCATGATCCCGAAGGTGATACACTGTATGGCATTGATGTTTTTGTCCATCCGGAATTTAGAGGAATGCGCTTGGGCAGACGCTTATATGATGCACGCAAAGAGCTTTGTGAAACACTGAATCTACGTGCTATTATTGTAGGTGGACGTATACCAGGTTATAAAAAATATGCTAAGAAATTAACTCCAAGACAATATATTGATGAAGTTAAAAAGAAAGAAATTTTTGATCCGGTATTGACATTTCAATTGGCAAATGACTTCCACTTACGAAAAATTGTACAAGGGTATTTGCCGGATGATCTGGATTCTAAAGCCTATGCAGCTTTATTAGAATGGAAAAACGCTTTATACGAAACTGAAGAAACGTTATTTGGTGGAAATAAAACCTTGGTTCGTGTAGGTCTGGTACAATGGAAAATGCGGAATATGGCTTCAGTAGAAGAGCTATATCGTATGATCGAATTCTTTGTTGATACAGTTTCAGGATATAAAGCTGATTTTTGTGTATTCCCTGAGTTCTTCAATGCGCCGTTGATGGCGAAGTTTAATCAGAATTCGGCATCGGATGCTGTACGTGCTCTGGCAGAATATACCGAAGAAATTCGTGCGAAGATGATGGAACTGGCTCTTTCCTACAATATCAATATTATTGCAGGCAGTATGCCTAAGTATGAAGACGATGGGTTATACAACGTGTCATACTTATGTAGAAGAGACGGTACCTGGGATTATCAATACAAATTGCATGTTACTCCGGATGAAGCCAATTACTGGGGTTTACAAGGAGGTGACAAATTAAAAGTATTTGAAACGGATGCCGGTAAGATAGCAATATTGATTTGTTTCGATATAGAATTTCCTGAGTTGTCACGTTTGCTGGCAGATAAAGGCGTAAACATTATCTTTGTTCCTTTCTTAACGGATACAAAAAGTGCCTTCATTCGTGTGCAGCGTTGTGCACAGGCAAGAGCGATTGAGAACGAATGTTATGTAGCAATTTCAGGCAGTGTAGGTAATTTGCCCGGGGTTGAAAATATGGATATTCAATACGCACAATCGGGTATCTTTTCTCCATCGGATTTTATATTCCCGCATGATGCGACACTTGCAGAAGCAACACCGAATACCGAAACAACGTTGATTGCAGATTTGGATTTAGATCTATTGAAACGCCAGCGTAAGTTCGGTTCAGTTCGAAATATGGAAACAAGACGCAACGATCTGTATGAATTGCGCTGGTTGAATAAGAAAGATGAAGATGAGAATCACTAGAAATAAAAAATCCCGATCCCGATCCCGATAGCTATCGGGATCGGGATCGGGATTTTTTATGAAATATCTTTTAATTCTTAAACAGAGAAACTTTCGCCGCAGCCACATGTTCTGCTAGCATTGGGGTTTACGAAATGAAACCCTTTTCCATTTAATCCATCAGTAAAATCAAGTGTTGTACCCAATAGGTATAACAGACTTTTTTTGTCAACTAAAATTTTTACGCCTTTATCTTCAAAGACTTGATCGGCAGCATCAATTTTATTGTCGAAATCTAAGTCGTACATCAGACCTGAACAGCCGCCACCTTTTACAGATACACGAATGTTATAATCTTCAGTATAGCCTTCACGCGCGCGCAAATCTGCTACGTGATCTTTTGCTTTATCTGTTATGGAAATCATACCTTTAGTTTGTTGCTTTTTAATTTAACAAGAAAGAGTCTTTAAGAGTTCTTCTCTTGCAGAATTAAATGTACAAAGGATTTAGGAATAAATTGAGTGCATCGGAGTAAGATGCACTCAGTTTATTAATTTGTCCAGGCACTTTTGCTTTTTCTAACTTTTTTGTAATCTTTTTTACAGCTTTTGCTAGAGCGGACACAGCTAACACCTAGAAATAGGATAATGCCTAAAGCGATAAGTATTTGTTTGGTTTTCATGAGGGTAGGAGAGGATTATACTTTGAAGTTAGGATCTTTTTTGCGCATTTTTTGAATTTTCTTCACATTCTTACGACATGTCTTGCTTGACTTAACGCAATCTGTGAACGTTCCAACTGTGAATGCCAGTATAAGGAAGAGTGCTATTTTTTTCATAAATTTAAAGCTTATTAGTCGAGTTAATACTAGTAAAGTTATAAAAAGTAACCAATTAATTCAAATAAATGAACGAATCAAAACGTACTGAACTATCAGAAATTGGCGAATTTGGCCTAATTGATCGTTTGAAGGAGTTTTTGCCAGCAAAATCGGATAAGATTGTGAAGTCTATCGGGGATGATGCGGCAGTTATTAAAACTGAAGAAAATGGAATTCAGTTCATTTCTACAGATTTATTAATGGAGGGTGTGCATTTTGATCTGGCCTATACACCCTTAAAACATTTGGGTTATAAATCGGTAGCTGTGAATGTTTCAGATATTGCGGCAATGAATGGAACACCTTCTCATATAGTAGTTGGTATTGCATTGAGCAATCGTTTCTCTGTCGAAGCGATCGAGGAATTATATACAGGTATGAAACTGGCTTGTGACGCCTATTCCATTGATCTTGTTGGCGGTGATACTACTTCCAGCAGAAGTGGCTTAGGGATCTCTGTAACGGTTGTTGGTGAAGGCAGAGAAGAAGAAGTTGCCTATAGAAGTGGTGCTCAAATCAATGACCTTATTTGCGTAACGGGCGACTTAGGAGCAGCCTTTATGGGACTTCAGGTATTGGAACGTGAAAAGCAGGTGTATTTGGCGAATCCTGAAATGCAGCCTGAATTGGTTGGTAAAGATTATATTGTTCAACGTCAATTGAGACCTGAAGCACGTATCGATGTAATTAAAAGTCTGAAATCGCTGGGCTTAAAGCCAAATGCGATGATTGATATTTCAGATGGACTTGCTTCTGAGTTGCTGCATATTTGCAAAGAATCAAAGGTTGGTGCATACATCTACGAAGATAAATTACCAATTGACCCGATGACGTTTGATACAGCGAGAGAATTCGAATTAGACCCATTAACAATCATGTTGAATGGAGGCGAAGATTATGAATTGCTGTTTACCATTGCGCAAGCAGATTACGATAAAGTACGCAATCACCCGGATATTTCTGTGATCGGATATATTAAATCAGCAGACGAAGGCGTAAATATTTATACGAAAGGTGATCATCTGGTGCCGGTTACTGCACAAGGCTGGAATCATTTTAAAGCATAATATTCTCTGCAAAGTCAGAGAATATTATGCTTTAAAACGATTCCAGAAATTCCAAATAACAAAAAACAAATTCCAAACATCTCTATCTATCTTTTGCTGTTTGGAATTTGCTTTTTGTTATTTGGAATTTAATAGGCTGGAGCTGGAATTGGTAGCAGCTCTTAATCTTCCGGATACGGTATAAACAAAAAGTTTGTAAACTCTTTATCGACTACAAACAGGCAGCAGAATTCTTCCGGGTCTTTATACGTTTCCTGAAAAGAATCGAATTTTTCTTTGTCAATAAAACCCAATTGCTGAAATTCATCTGCAGTTGAGAAGTAATAATTCCACTTTGTCTCTACTTCCGTTTTTCCGAGTAATAATTGTCCAAATGGCAGATCTGCTTTACACATTGGGAAAATAGGGAAGTCTGAGATACCTCGTGCTTTTAATTGATACGCAGCTTCTTTAAGTGTATCACATACCTTAATAAAATCAGAAGATATTGTACCTAAAAATTTTCCGTTGATTTCCGGATCGTTTGATTGGTCGGTCATAGTAATTAGTTGCCCGGATTATTTATTTTATCCTTGTTCGCCATAGGGCTGAATGATGAACATGACATTATTTGAAGATTGTGTTATACCTTGATAACCAACTTTTGCTTCTTTTAATAATTCTTCTACTTCAGATTTTTCATCTTCACTTACAATAAAAGAATCTTCAACTTTTAAGGTGCTTGCTAGTTGCTTATCCTGTGCAAGAGATCTGATCGTATTTACATTTAGTTCCATAATAGTAACGGTTTAAAATTGGTTGTTACTGAATTTAACTTATTTGTATTGAATAATCAAATTGCGAAGAATACTCTTTTGTAGAATTGTATGTTGATTAAGATGCTTCGGCGATTGGTTCCGGTGCAACTTTTCTAACTGCTCGTTTCGTTAGCAACACCACGTTTTCCACATGTGCTGTGTGCGGAAACATATCTACAGGCTGGATCAATGTTACTTCATAATCCAGATCCAGCATTGCAAGATCTCTCGCTTGCGTAGCGGGATTACAGCTTACATACACAATTTTCGGTGCACCAATAAAGATCAGTGTTTTGATCACATCTTCGTGCATACCGGCTCTTGGCGGATCCGTTATGATCACATCCGGACGTTGATGTTGTGCAATGAATTCTTTGTTCAACACATCTTTCATATCACCTGCATAAAACAGTGTGTTGTCGATGTTGTTGATTTTAGAATTGATCTTTGCATCTTCAATGGCGTCGGCAACATATTCAATACCGATCACTTGTTTTGCTTTTTTTGCAATGAAGTTTGCAATTGTACCTGTTCCTGTATAAAGATCGTATACCACTTCATTGCCCGTTAAACCTGCAAAGTCGCGTGTAATTTTATACAATTCGTATGCCTGATCGGAGTTCGTCTGGTAAAATGATTTTGGTCCAACGCGGAATGTTAAACCCTCCATTTCTTCCTGAATAAATCCAGGGCCGTGGAATACGTGTACATCCAGATCCGAATATGTATCGTTCTTTTTTGTATTGATGAAGTATACTAAAGTTGTTATCTGCGGGAATGTTGCAATCAAATGAGACAATAAACCTTCGATCTCTTTTTTCTTGTCTTCACCGAATTGTATAAGAACCATTACTTCTTTCGTATTCGTTGTGCGGATGATCAGGTTGCGAAGAAAACCTTCGTGTGCACGTACGTTATAAAATGTTAAGCCATATTGTAATGCATATGCTTTTACTTCCAGGCGAATAGAATTAGACGGTTCAGGCTGCAGATGACATTTTTGAATATCGATCACACGATCAAATTTGCCTGGAAGGTGAAAACCTAAACCATACAGTGTATCGTGTTCAAGGCTCATTTCTTCCTCAAGTAACCAGCGTTTGTTCGAGAAGGTGAAATCCAATTTATTTCGATATTCATAAATTGTTGTAGAACCAACAATCGATTTAATTTCAGGAATCTCAATTTTGCCCAAACGTTCAAGATTGTCTTTTACTTGTTTCTGTTTGAAATGCAATTGCGTTTCATAGTCGATGTGTTGCAATTTGCAGCCACCGCATAAACCAAAATGCTGACATCTTGGTTCTACACGGTGCTCCGAAGCTTTAATTATTTTATCAATCTTTGCTTCACCGAATTTCTTTTTTTTGAAGTGTGTTACTTTTAAATCAACAATGTCTCCGGGAACGGTTCTTTCTGAAAAAATAACAATGTTGTTGTATCTGCTTACACATTTACCTTCTGCACCTAATTCTTCTATGGCTACAGACTCTAATATTTGACCTCTTTCTAACATAATGGCTACAAAAGTACGGAATTAATTGTTGTAATAGTTTTGAGCAAAAGAATATGGTACAAATATCCTCAATCAATCCAGTCTTCGGGGGCAGATTTAAATTTATGCAAACGGAGTAACAAACAGATTAAAGGATAAAATTCTATTTTTTATCGCTTTTTTTATATTCCAGAAAAAAAAATCAGTCAAATAATCCAATTTTTAAAAATAAACTTAAAAAACTTTAAGTATCTCGAAAGTTTCCATAGTTTTGTTCTGAAAATTTATAATTGCTTATGGATGAAGTGAAAACTAGAATTATTTCAGGAGCCGAAGCTTTATTTTTGGCTTATGGAGTAAAATCTATAACCATGGATGAGGTTGCGAAGAAACTAGGTATTTCCAAAAAAACCATATATCAGCATGTAGCCGATAAAGATGAATTGGTAAACCTTGCAGTACAAATGAGTATGGAGAACCAGGAGAACCAGGTAGAATTGATTCATGCAACAGCAAAAGATCCGATCGATGAAGTGTTAAAACTTTCGGATTATATGCGCACACTGTTTGTGAATATGAATCCATTTTTATTGATGGAAATTCAGCGATACTATCCCAAAGCATACGATAGTTTTTTGGGTTTTAAAGAAGCATGTATTATAAATTCTCTGGCAGAAAATTTTAAATGGGGTATCTCTATGGGTTTTTATCGGCCTCAAATCAATATCGATGTTTTATCGCGATTGAGAATGGAAGAAGTAGAGTGGGGCTTTAATCCAAGAATATTTAAAGAAGGGAAACACTTTACCGATGTGCAGATACAGTTATTAGATCACTTTTTATACGGAATATGTACACTCAAAGGACACAAGCTAATCAACAAATACAAACAAATTCAGGAAG
>Ga0247817_10000633_pt1 | contig 18791 bp, 19 predicted proteins | sample UWRJL212509R1_FD_178010 | JGI IMG/M metagenome (GOLD analysis project Ga0247817, IMG submission 178010) | Plant litter microbial communities from Arlington Agricultural Research Station in Wisconsin, United States - UWRJ-L212-509R-1 | ecosystem: Environmental > Terrestrial > Plant litter >...
AAGTCTCAGCTTTGAAGTAGACTGCATGAACTGGTGAGCGGACTCACCTGGAAGTGGATCTTTTAATTTTTTAAGCAATTCATTCGTAAAAAACGAGAAAGATCCCTGGGCCATAGAGGCGATTGAAATTAATTTAAATTAGTGTCAATATACATGTAACAGCTAAAATCAGCTTAGAGTTTCACGGAAATGGTAGAGTTCCACGAAGTGTACCGATTAAGTAAATAACGGTTACTTTCTAACTTTCTGCTGATTTTCTGAGTTTAACAATGTTACTAATTATTTTTTTGTAAGACAAATGATCTGCTTAAACTGACGCATATAAGCCTACCAATTGTTCAGCACAACGCTGGCCATCCATAGCGGCAGACATAATCCCGCCTGCATAACCCGCGCCTTCGCCACAAGGGAAAAGCCCTTTAACAACAGGATGTTCACACGTTTCGCGTTCTCTCGGTATCCGGACAGGTGAGGAAGTCCGGCTTTCTACACCAATTAATTGCGCATCTCCCGATAAATATCCCTTCATTTTTCTTCCAAAATCAGACAGCGCGTCACGCAGAGGGAAAGCCATATTTGGCGGAAGAACTTCGTAAAGATCAACCGGCATTATACCAGGCTGATAGGAAGTTTCACGAAGCTGACCGGACATTCTTTTGTTGACAAAATCAGTAGCCAGCTGCGCAGGAGCCGTTTGCGTAGCTCCTGCAAAATTGCAGGCAGCCTGTTCAATTTGTTTTTGAAATTGTAAGCCTGCCAAAGCACCGAACTCTCGGTAAGGTTCAATGTCGACGTCTTCCACTGAAACGACAATGCCGGAATTTGCGAAAGGTGAATCCCGACGTGACGGAGACATCCCGTTTACGACAACCTCACCAGAAGCAGTAGCCGCGGGAACAATAAAGCCTCCGGGACACATACAGAATGAAAAAACTCCTCGCTGAACTCCCTGATACCTGGTTTGTGTAACAAGGCTATATGAAGCAGCGGGAAGATAGAGGCCACGGTCAGTTTCGCAATGATATTGAATTTTATCAATCACATTTTGTGGATGTTCGATGCGAACGCCCATAGCAAAAGATTTGCTTTCGATGAGAATTTTCCGGTTGTCCAGCAGTTCATAAATATCTCTTGCTGAATGTCCCGTCGCAAGAATTACACCAATTCCGGTATGTTCTACGCTGTCATCGGTAACAACACCTTTCAAGTTATTGCCGTCCAAAATCAGATCGGTGACTTTGGTGTCAAAGTGAATTTCGCCACCTGCTTCCAGAATGCTTTTTCGCATTTCGGCAACAACCATTGGCAATTTATTTGTGCCAATATGCGGATGTGTATCGATCAGGATTTGTTCGTTTGCACCATGGCCGACAAATATTTCCAGTACCCGGCGGATATCCCCACGTTTATTAGAGCGGGTATATAATTTTCCATCCGAGTATGTTCCAGCGCCGCCTTCTCCAAAACAATAATTGGATTCGGAATTGACAATATGATCCTTATTGATCGCTGCCAGATCGCGGCGTCTTGAACGCACGTCTTTTCCTCGTTCAAAGAGAATTGGTTTTATTCCCAATTCGATTAAACGAAGAGCGGCAAACATTCCGGCTGGACCACAGCCAACAATCAGCGCTTTTGGGCGATTCGTTACGTCCGGATAGTGTAACGGCGTTTGAATAAGTGACGGAGGTAATTCATTCAGATAAACCTCTGCTTGTACGTTAACCTTTACCTGTCGGCTCCGTGCGTCGATAGACTGACGGGTTTTCCTGATAAAAGGCTTGTCGTCAGGGCGTAAACGAAGTTTTTTATTGATGTACAGACGGAAAGCGTCGTCGTCCAGAGCGATCTCTGGTGAGAGTATAAGTTGAAGAGTTTGTTGCATTGATCAGAAAGGGATTTATCCTTTAATAATGCAAAGTTAACGATTTTTTGCTTTTGGCATACCGGGATAATATTTCACTTTGTCTGTTTCGCTGGCATATCAGGTGATATTTAAAAGTTACAATAATGCGGTCTGTTGATTTTAGTTTTAAGTAACTAAAAGTCAGTCGGGAGCGAATTTTCTTTTTAACGTTTTTGATCACGGAATTTTGTCCCAATATTGCAATTCAAATCCTAAATCTTAACATATGCCTCTTTCAAAAAGAATTTTGCTATTGCTCGTTTTCTTTCCCATTCTGCTTAACGCACAAAATAGCAAGGTACTGACAAATCATATTGGGTATGAAAATTCTCAGGCTAAACGAGCGATTATTGTGAGTGAAAAAAGGATCGAAATTTCATCATTCAGACTAATTGAATCGGAAAACGGAAAAGTTGTTTTTGCAGGGAAACCTGTTTTCAGCGGTCCGGTCAGCAAATGGAAAAACTGGCTTTTCTGGACAATTGATTTTAGCACATTTACTGGAAACGGTTCCTATATCATTCAGGCTGTTGGCGGTGGAAAAACAATTGTTTCTTATCCGTTTGTGATCGGGAAAAATATTCTAGAACAATCGACACTTTCGAATGTGATCTACTATTTCAAAGGTCAGCGAAGCTCAGGGTTGCTGGATGCGGCTGATCATCATTTGGTACTGTCTGGTCAAACGAAAGATACTATTGATGCTCATGGTGGTTGGTATGACGCTTCGGGAGATTACGGAAAACACTTATCACATCTTACTTTTTCCTCCAATTTCAATCCACAGCAAATTTCTTTGACTGCATGGAGTTTATTTAAAACTTATTCGCTGCTGACGAAGAGAAAAGGGACCGATTTTCGTCAATATAACCGGCGACTTTTGGACGAAGCAATGTATGGTGCAGATTATCTTGTCCGTATGCAGGCGAAAAACGGCTCATTCTATCGGTCCGTTTCAGCTCCCGGGCCGGGAAAATTAGCAAAAGACCGCGTGATTCGTGCCGAAGACCAAAGCTACCGGATTAAACAAAATAAGGATCAGTCTTTTAACGAAAGCGATAAGTCCGATAACTGGAAAAGTTACCAGGTAAGTTACCGGTCGGGAGGAGGTGTCAGTATAGCGGCACTGGCTATGGCGGCCACGTATGACACTTCTGGTGAATTTTCCAACAAAGAATATCTTATTACGGCGGAAAGGGCTTTTGATTTTCTGGAAAAAAATAATGTTCAGATGACCAACGACGGCAAAGAAAATATCGTTGACGACTATTGTGCGTTAAGTGCTGCGACGGAATTGTTAAAGGCAACGGGTAATAATGTCTATGCCAAAGCAGCCGCGAAACGAGCCGATCAGCTTTTGGGCAGATTAGTTTCTGGAAATAATCAAGCTGATTATTGGCGGGCAGATGACAAAGATCGTCCATTTTTCCATCCTTCTGACGCTGGTTTGCCTATTGCAAGTTTGACTTACTACTATCCATTTGCTCCTGAATCAGTAAAAAGCCGTATCAGGGGGACAATTAAAAAGTCCCTGCTCCATGAGCTGAAAATTACCAGTGAAGTCAATAATCCGTTTGGTTACAGCAGGCAGTTTGTGCAGGATACGTTGGGAAACCGTAAAACAACTTTTTTCTTTCCGCATGGCAGCGATGCTTCGCCATGGTGGCAGGGAGAAAATGCGCGAATTGCATCCATGGCAGCAGCAGCCCGACTTGCCGCACCGCTTTTTACCGACGATAAAGTCTTTAAAGAAAAATTGGAAAATTTTGCGCTCAATCAGCTCAACTGGATTTTAGGATTGAATCCCTATGACGCCAGTATGCTTCATGGTTCGGGACATAATAATCCTGCTTATGGTTTTTTTGGAACTTTTGAATATACCAATGCGCCGGGAGGAATTGCAAACGGAATTACATCCGGCCTGGAAAATGAGGAGGATATAGATTTTAACTTATCTTATGCAAAAACAGGAAAAGACAACGATTGGCGCTGGGCAGAACAGTGGCTTCCACACGCTGCCTGGTATTTATTGGCGATTTCGTCGCGGCAGTAAATCCAGATTATGGTAAGTTAATCGGTAGCCTGACTTTATGATATATCATGTCAGTCAGGTTAAACTTTTTATCTCATGACCACAATTAGCCGCCGCAGATTTTTGAACACAGCAATTTTGGCCACTGGTGCCGGTGCTATTCCTGAGATTACATTTTCTCAGGAACCTATTGAAAAGACGCAGATTTCCTGCAATCAGTATTCCTGGATTACCTTTTATCAACGGGACGGAAAGGATTGGTTTGCCAGCCTGGATTCATCTCTGGCAGACTTTTCGGCATCGGGGCTAAGAGCTTATGAGCCAGGTTTGAATGATCCGGATGAAGCAAAAAAGTTATTGCCGTTGCTGAAAAAACACAATCTCTCAATGCCTTCGGTCTATGTCAATTCTTCATTGCATGAGGCGGCTGAGGCTGAAAAATCGATTCAAACTGTTTTGAATATTGCAGAAGCGATCAGTTCTGCTGGGACAAAAATTATTGTGACTAATCCTAATCCGGTAAAATGGGGAAGTCAGGAAAATAAGTCTGACGAACAATTGGCAGAACAAGCCGGCAATCTTGACAAATTGGGCTCCGCTTTGAAAAAATACGGCATGACGCTGGCGTATCATACGCATGACGTAGAATTAAGAGCTGCCGCAAGAGAATTTCATCATATGATGTTATCAACGAATCCGCAGAATGTGGCGCTTTGTCTTGATGTCCACTGGATATATCGCGGCTCCGGAAACTCTCAGATTGCTTTGTTTGACATTGTAAAATTGTATGGAAAAAAAATTGTTGAATTGCATTTACGTCAGTCAAAGAATGGTATCTGGCAGGAAACTTTTGGCGACGGCGACATTGATTATCGGAAATTAGTGAAAACATTAAAAGTAATGGGAGTGAAGCCAAACCTGGTTTTGGAGCAATGTCTTGAAAAGACTTCTCCTAAAACCTTGGACGGAATTGAAGCTCATAAGCAGGATCTTACAGTCGCGAGCGACTTATTCAAAGATTGGTTGAAATAAGGAAATATTAATTTAAATCACGTCCTGGCCAATTTTTACCCGAATTGGTAAGGTTTTTTGTGCGTTAAAGTTGTAACTTTTGAAATCCTCAATCAAACGAACAACACTATGCTAACCACTGATTTTTTCAAAGTAGAGGAATTGCTGACTCCCGAGCAGCGTTTGATTACTCAGGTCGTTAAGGAGTTTTGTGATAAAGAAATAAAACCTGTCATTGAAGGGTACGCACAAAGAGCGGAATTCCCAATCCAATTCGTGAGGAAATTTGGTGAGCTTGGCGTTTTTGGTCCAACGATTCCGAAAGAATATGGCGGCGGCGGATTGGATTATCTTAGCTATGGTCTGATGTGTCAGGAAATTGAGCGCGGTGATTCTTCGATGCGTTCAACGGTATCGGTTCAGAGTTCGCTGGTTATGTGGCCGATTTTTCAATTTGGTTCGGAAGAACAAAAGCAGAAATATCTGCCTGGACTTGGAAGAGGTGAAATGCTGGGTTGTTTTGGATTAACGGAACCAGATTATGGCTCGGATCCGGGTGGTTTGAAAACGACTATATCCAAAACGCAGGGAGGCTATTTGCTAAATGGCACCAAAATGTGGATTTCAAATGCGCCTTTTGCGGATATTGCCGTAGTTTGGGCGCGGAATGAGGATGGCCGTGTGCAAGGTGTAATTGTCGAACGTGGTATGAGCGGATTTACTACCGCAACAATTCACGGGAAATGGTCGCTTCGCGCAAGTGCTACCGGCGAACTGATTTTTGATAAAGTGCTGATACCCAAAGAAAATATTTTACCGGATGCCGTGGGCCTGAAAGCTGCGTTACAGTGTCTGGATCACGCACGTTTTGGCGTTGCATGGGGTGCTGTCGGTGTTGCTTTGGATTGTTATGAAACGGCGCTTAAATATTCAGGAGAGAGATTTCAGTTTAATAAGCCGATCAGTTCTTTTCAGCTGGTACAGAAAAAACTGGCCGAAATGTTAACTGAAATTACCAAAGCACAATTACTATCCTGGCGTTTGGGAACATTAATGAATGAATCACGCGCTACGACTACGCAGATTTCGATGGCAAAAAGAAATAATGTGGAAATGGCTTTACAGGTAGCCAGAGAATCACGTCAGATTATGGGTGCAATGGGTATCACAGATTCTTTCCCGATTATGCGGCATATGATGAATCTCGAATCTGTCATGACTTATGAAGGAACACACGATATTCACTTACTTATTTTAGGGGCTGAAATAACTGGTAATCCTGCATTTAAATAAATTAAACTTCCTTGTTAAGAATTTCTTTCTGAAGCTCCTTGCTTGTTTGCCTTGATCCGTCAGGCGACCAGCCGGGAGCTTTTATCAGATATTTAAGTTTTGTTCTAATATCAATCGGCTGTTCAAAATCCTTTTTTATTTCTTTCCATTCATGAAAAACAGTTTCAGTCAGACCATCTGTTTCTGTGTGTTTTGTCAGTCCGTAACGCGCAGGAACCGAGGGCAATTCTTCCTGAAAAGTACCAAATAACCTGTCCCAGACGATCAGACACATACCCATGTTTTTATCAAGATACTCAACGTTGCTGGCATGGTGCACGCGGTGATGCGAGGGGGTTACGAAAATATATTCCAGCCAGCCAAGTTTGCCGACGTATTCCGTGTGAACAATAATCCCGTAAATCTGTGTCAGTGAGTACATGATCACGATATCTGCCGGATTAAATCCAATCAAAACCAGAGGGATAAAATAGACAAAACGGTATAGCGGCTGGAAAACCGATGACCTGAATCCTGTGGTCAGATTGAAATGTTCGGAGGAATGGTGCGTCACATGAACTGCCCAGAATAAGCGACTATGGTGGTCGACGTAATGAAGCGTATAAAAAGCCAGATCTTCCAAAAGGAAAAGTGCTCCCCAATAAATATATGGATTTTCAATAGGCTCGATGATCCTGAAATTATAAAACCAGATCAAAACACCAATATAGGCAGCCCGAAACAGTAAATCGACGCTGCCGTTTAGCAGCATTAAAGCAGCATTGGTTAATGTATCTTTGACTGTATAGGAAACTCTATGTGATCGATAGGTTATAAATATTTCAAGGCAGATCAGAGAGATATAAAAAGGCGTAGAAAGTTTTAAAAGTAGATCCTCGAATTCGTAGGTACCTGGCATGATAACGTTTGCAAATATTTTACAAAGATAGAACGGTAGGGAAACCGAAAGATACTAAATCATTTTTTTAAGAATATTCTAATATAATTTATTCCTTCCATAATATTGTCACTGATGTTAAATTAAAGAAGAAAGACAATCAGATCAAGTCTTACCCCAGGTAAGGACATTAGTTTATCAATCTACGAAGTGCTTTTCGTAATTCTTCGTTTTTGTGTTTTTTCTGTAAAATTATTGGTGCTGCTATTCGCTCTTTGCAGTCAAAAAGGGAACACCTTTCACAAGTCTCATTCACATCGCGTGAAGGAATTTCCGGATCATTTAAAAACTTTATCGTATTTTTTGTCTGATCATCAAGGTAAACACCCATCGAAACACTTACGTTCAGGTTAGGCGTCGTGGCGGTCGGTTGTGCAAAGCTGACGATCAGGTAATTATCCTGGGTGTCGATATATCTGGATTTTTGCGCTTTGCAAATTGTATTGCTATACGTCTTATTTTTTACCGCTTCGGCAAGATCATTTAAAACGGTCAGTGCAATCCATCGTCTGCAATAATGCTCATCTTTGACCGTATGCGGATTATGCTTTCTGGAAATGTGCATTTCCTTGGTCATTTCAAATAAATTCTGTCCGGCGAAATTGTTGAAGCGGGAAAAGAAAATTTGTTTGATATTAAAATGCGTGGGCAAAACATTACTAAGACGATAACAAAAGGATTCAGGCGTTGTATTAAACTTCTCCACCATACCGACCAGTTTTTCAGGCTGCCAGGTTTTTAGCCCGAAAAATTCTCTTAATTCTGGAATAAGCAAACTACGTTTGATAATAATTGCACTCGCAAAATAGGAAGCTTTGAAGTTGTTCAATAATTGTTCAAAAGATTCCGCCTCAACCAGCGCCGTCGTATGGAGCCTGTTTTTTAGTTTTAAATAAACATATCCGATTTCACGGCCATAGATAAATGCGCGCTGCACGGAAGACAGGTGAACATTAATAAGTAATCGATTTCCTTGTGGCCTTGTTATGGTCAACGAACGAACGCTGGCGAATTCGGGATTTACTTTCTCATTAATATTTTCAATTTTGTAGTTGTATTCTGAACGCAACACATCAGCCAGATAAGATTCATCGAGAAGTTTTTCGACCGGAATACCTCTTTCCAGCATAAAGCGTTCTGCTTCTTCTTCTATATCTTCAAAACAATTGTCGTGCATTTCCTGATAGGTGCGCAGTGCCGAGAAGTAAAATTTCTCAACCGACATATTGTAGTTTCTGGCAATCTCGATAAGTGTTCCAACAAAAGCGCTGATTTTGGTTGGCGCATCGGAAAGCAGTTCAAGCAAATTGGCCGGGTCGATACCAAAAAGTTCTAAAGGAAGTTCTGTAAGGATATTTGAGCTTAAAAGTTCGGAGATCGGTTCGAGTCTTTTACTGAGTTTAAGAGAAACCAGTGTGTCATAATCAACCTCCATTGCAGCAGCAAGCGCAATAATTTTATCGGACTTTGGATACTTTTTACCCTTTTCAATCTCATTGATATAGGATATAGACAAACCTGATTTTTGGGAAAGTTCATTCAGCGACAAACCTTTGTCAAGGCGGAGCTGTTTTAATTTTAATCCAAAAACCAGTCGTACGTTGTCAGTATTTAAAGCCACGATAAAGAAGGTAAAAGGTAAGACGTTGCAATATATCTTACGGTATCAGTTGAAATAATCTGCAAAATTACTCTATATACTTCAATTCCCTAACTTCAGATTTATTGTCAGTCAGTTTTATGATGACAGAACTATCTAAAAATAAGAAAGAGAACCATTCGTGGAATAGTTCTCTTTCTTATTTTGTATGTTTCTTTCCCTTTGTTTACAGAATTGAGAAGCCCAGAGTTGCCTGGAACAAATTGCTTTTCTTTCCAAACTGAGAAGCTGTCGTCGCGTTATTGTAATTGATCTTCACAATGTCGTTGAAGTTTCCTTCGTAACGAACATCAAGACTTAGACGTCCGAAATCAAAACCAACGCCAGCCTGGTATCCAAATGCCAGACGATTGTTAAATTCTGTTTTAGAAGTTGAATTTGTTGCTTCGTCAAATGAATCACCCAATTTTCCATTGCTTGAAAGACGGTAAGATGCCATCGGACCTGCATTAATTCTGAAAACTTTTGCGATACGAACACCAAAAAGCAAAGGAACGTCAAGATTCGAGAATCTTACATCTACTTTGTTATCGTTTATTGAATTATCAAAGTTGAACTTGGCACCTTTTTGAGAAAGCAAAAATTCTGGCTGAACATAAAAGTTACGCCCAAAACGGAAAAATACACCACCTGCAAAACCTAATGTGCGATCTGAATTATCTTTAAAATTAAAAGCATTTCCACCCGATCCCAATGATAGATCATTGCCATTGATGTTTGATAAATTCGCACCCGCTTTGATACCAAATCTGAAAGCTGGGTCATACTGTGCTGATGCTGAATAACTTATTCCTACTGCACAAAGAACTATCAATAATAACTTTTTCATATACTGTTTTTAATTTAATGATTGGTTTTTGTTGTCGATTTATAGTTGTTGTTACAATTGATATATAAAAGGTATGCCGTTGCCACAACAACTTAAAGGGACAGAATTGTGAGCATTTGTTTCCACAACCGCATGCTATTTTTAAATTTTTTTAAAATCTGTGTATTAAAGTCACAGTGGATACTTAATACGGTTAAGTGAAAGATTAGTCACGTTATCGATCACTGTTATTTCAGTGATTTTGACCTTAACCCGTTAATAATCATAGAAGTCTGCTTGAACTTTCTTGCTCATTGTTGATATGATTTAGGAGAAAAGAAGGCTGATTACAATCAAAAACGCTATTTTTGCGGGCTGTTAAGACCAAAGTTAATTTTAGACTAAATTGTTGAGAAAGAATGAGTGAATATAGTCCCCGGGAAATAGAGAAAAAATGGCAGAATTTTTGGGAACAAAATGAGACTTTTCAGGTTGAGAACAAGTCTGATCTTCCTAAATATTATGTTTTGGATATGTTTCCGTATCCTTCCGGTGCTGGCTTGCACGTAGGCCATCCACTTGGATATATTGCTTCTGATATTTATTCGAGATACAAGCGCCTGAAAGGATTCAACGTTCTGCATCCGATGGGATTTGATAGTTTTGGTCTTCCTGCCGAGCAATATGCTATCCAGACAGGCCAGCATCCGGCGATCACAACGGAGCAAAATATTACCCGATATATTGAACAATTAAAAAACCTGGGTTTCAGCTATGACTGGAGCCGGGAAGTTCGTACGTCCGATCCGTCCTACTATAAATGGACACAATGGATTTTTACAGAACTTTTCGAAAGCTGGTATAACAACGATACGGACAAGGCTGAAAGAATTGAAACGCTTATCGCCAAATTTGAAGAAAATGGTAACCAGAATGTGAAGGCAGCGTGTGATGAGGATACGCCTTCATTCACAGCTGAGGACTGGAAATCTTATTCCGAGGAAGAAAAATACAAGATTACTCTAAAATACCGCATCACTTATGTAGCTGATGCCACTGTAAACTGGTGCCCCGGTTTGGGATCGGTGTTGTCCAACGACGAAGTAAAAGACGGAGTTTCAGAACGCGGCGGATTTCCTGTTATCCAGAAATTGATGCGTCAGTGGATGATGCGGATCACTGCTTATTCCCAACGTCTTTTGGATGGTTTGGATAAAGTAGACTGGACGGAATCTTTGAAAGAGCAGCAGCGCAACTGGATTGGCCGTTCCGTAGGAGCTTTGGTGAAATTTCCAGTGGCAACTTCTGCAACAGGCAACGCCGGTGCAGAAACCATTACGGTTTTCACAACGCGTGTCGATACTATTTATGGAGTTTCGTTCATGGTGATTGCTCCGGAACACGAACTTGTAGATGTGATCACAACGCCGGAACAAAGAGCAGAAATTGATGCTTATATTGATTTGACTAAAAAACGCTCCGAACGTGACAGAACCAGTGATGTAAAAACTGTCTCTGGTGCTTTTACGGGTGCTTACGCAATCAATCCTTTTAACGACGAAAAAATTCCGGTATATATTGCGGATTATGTTTTGGCAGGGTATGGAACGGGTGCGGTTATGGCCGTTCCGTCGGGTGATCAGCGTGACTGGAATTTCGCAAAACATTTCGATTTGCCAATTATTCCAATTTTGGATTCTCAGAAAGAAATTGACATTCAGGCGGATAATACCAAAGATGGTAAATATATTAACTCAGGGATGATCAACGGATTGACATTCCATGAGGCGAATAAAGTACTGATTCAGTGGCTGGAAGAAAAAAGTGTTGGTAAAGGAAAAATTAATTATCGTTTGCGTGATGCCGTTTTCAGTCGCCAGCGTTATTGGGGTGAGCCTGTTCCGGTTTATTACAAAAACGACAGCACAGGACAACCTTTGCCTTACTTGCTGACAGAAGAAGAATTGCCGTTGAATTTGCCTGCGATAGATAAATATTTACCAACAGAAAACGGTGAGCCGCCATTGGGTCGCGCAGAAGGTTGGGGACATGGCAGTGGAAATGGTTACGAATTAAGTACGATGCCGGGTTGGGCCGGGAGCAGCTGGTACTGGTACCGTTACATGGATGCTAAGAACGAAACGGAATTTGCTTCGAAAGAATCAATTGATTACTGGCGGAATGTTGACTTGTATATCGGCGGAACAGAACATGCTACTGGTCACTTGTTATACAGTCGTTTTTGGAATAAGTTTTTGAAAGACAGAGGTTTTGTACCGGAGGAAGAGCCTTTTAAAAAACTGATCAACCAGGGGATGATTCAGGGAAGAAGCAGTTTTGTATACCGTGTAAAAAGTGAAGAATATAGCAAACCTGTTTTTGTAAGTGAAGGCCTGAAATCACAGTATGAGGTTTCTGCGTTGCATGTGGACGTGAATATTGTTGAAAATGATATTCTGGATGTGGAAAAATTCAAAGCGACCCGTCGTGATATTGCTGGTGAAAATGCTGAATTTATTCTGGAAGACGGAAAATATCATTGCGGTGTGGAAGTCGAGAAAATGTCGAAATCCAAGTTTAACGTAGTCAACCCGGATGATATCGTAACAAAATATGGTGCGGATACGCTGCGTCTTTACGAAATGTTCCTTGGGCCTTTGGAACAGGCAAAACCGTGGAATACCAACGGTATCGACGGAACATACCGTTTCATCCGTAAATTCTGGCGTTTGTTTTATAATGACCAGGGACAGTGGCTGGTGAAAGACGAAGCAGCCAAACCTGAAGAATTACGGGTATTGCACAAGACGATTAAAAAGATTGAAGAAGATATTGAAAACTTTTCTTTCAATACGGGTGTAAGTGCATTCATGATGTGTGTGAATGAATTGGGAAGCTTGAAATGCAACAAACGTTCGATTTTGCAGGAACTTGTTGTTTTGATTTCTCCTTATGCGCCTCATTTAAGTGAAGAATTGTGGGACGCTTTGGGTAACGAAAAAGGAACAGTCTCAAAAGCGGCTTTCCCGAAATGGGAGCAGCAATATGTTGTGGATGCTGTTTTCGAATATCCAATTCAGATAAACGGAAAGGTTCGGGTAACGCTTCCGTTCGCATTAGATACCGCTCCTGCGGAAATTGAAAAAGAAGTATTGGCAAACGAAGTCGTGATCAAATGGCTTGAAGGAAATTCTCCGAAAAAGGTCATTGTGGTTCCGAAACGTATAGTCAATGTAGTTATTTAAAAATAAACCCCGGTGTGAACTTCACACCGGGGTTTATTTTTTACTCATGAACGATCAATCCATTTTCACAGAACGTTCTATCACCTTTTCCTGTAACTGGAATTCTCTGGTTTGTTTTTCTCCTTTGCTGGAAATTTCCAAAATGTAATTACCCGCCGGAAGTTCTTTTGTATCAATTTCACGTCTTAGTTTTTTGTCGCCTTTCCAGGCTATTTCTTTGTAGATTACTTTACCCTTCGTATCCTGAAAAAGTATGGAAGTGCTTGCCTCGTTATACTTATCAATATTTACTTTGATCTTTCCATCTTTTGAAGCATAGATTCCGGAGTTAAAACCGGTAACTTTTTTAATTTCCTTATCGCCTGCAAAAGCCGAAAAAGAAATTGTGGCAACTAAAACAAATACGCTGATGACGGTTTTGATTGAATTTTTCATGGCTAATAGATTTAAACGGTTGAACTGCTGCTGCTCTTAAAGAACATAACAAATGTATGTGTTATACTAGGTACTATGCAATGCAAAGTACATGAATGGTAAATATTTAGAGTGAGTGGTAAATGAAGGTGAAATGGTTATTTGCGACTAAAACAAAAAAAGCCCGTTCGGAACCTTATCTGGTTCGAACAAGCTTTGAGTGTGTGTAGAATGGAGGAATAAGTAAGCTTAAAAATTAATTTGTTGATGAAGTGATGATGAAAGTGTGTGTGTAATGAGGTATTATTTAAAAACAAAAAACTATATAGTGTGTATGATGAAATTCTGTATCTAGACTAGTGTTCGTGTTGTAGGTCACAATCTTTGTGTAAAATTATTTTAAAATGTTTTCCTCCCATTCCAATAGTGCTGTTAATGACATTCCGAAAGCCTTGGCAATTGCCGCTGCTCTTCCCACAGTCAGACTGGTATCACCCGTTTCAATTTTACTGTAAGCTGTTTGGCTGAGCCCGATTTCCTGCGCCATCCGTTCCTGCTTAAATCCATGCAGTTGACGAAGCTTTTTAATTCTTTTGGCAAGATCATTGGGATTCTCGGTTTTCATTAGCCAACAGCGGGTTTATTGTAAACTTGCAGATAATTGGTTTGTCTGTTTTGTTTAGACTACCGGTGCTGAAAAACGTCACACGCTTATCGAATTTAAACTTATATTTTTGTAGCAGGAATTTTGGGATAATAAAATATCATATACTTTTAAATTTTTACGATCTGAATTTCAATTACTTAAATAATAAATTTTTTTGTGAAATCTTGGTCCTCTGCCCAGGTAATCTGAGGTAGAAAATACATCACACCAATCGATCCTTATCTTTTTGTACTTTTGCCAGCGTATGGCAAAAAAGAAAACGCAAAGCAGCATTTTAGCGAAACCTGATTATTTGAAACCCTTACCTGCAAAAGGCTGGGCAATCATTGCGAGTGTTGTTTTGCTCATTGGAGCATTGGTTTGGTGGCGCGATAGCAAGGATGAAAACCAGTGGACCTACATTTCAAAAGCAGGTATAAAACTTCCGCTCAAATATGCCATACATGGGATCGATGTATCGCATCACAATGCAAAAATCAACTGGGACAAGCTGAAAGAATCTCGAACAGAGGAAGTTGGAATTGATTTTGTCTATATTAAAGCCACAGAGGGAGCCACTCATTTAGACAAGGAATTTCAACGAAACTGGAAGGAAGCGAGGCGTGTCGGAATGAAACGTGGTGCCTATCATTTCTACAATCCGAGAGTAATGTCGGATCGCCAGGTTGCCAATTTTATAGGTCAGGTTGAATTATTACCGGGAGATCTTCCACCCGTTCTCGACCTTGAAACGGATGCCAGAAAGCCAAACGATATCATTGTAAAAGGTGTGCGGAACTGGCTGGTTCTCATTGAAGAACATTACGGTGTGCGGCCGATTATTTATGTTAATGAACACTTCTACAAAAAATACATTGCCGGAAATTTTGACGATTATCCACTCTGGCTGGCTGGTTATTCAAGAACGCATCTGAATGATCTGGCTGAGGACGCACACGTTCTGTTTTGGCAGCATAGCGAAAAGGGCTGGGCAGCCGGAATCCGTGGCTTTGTTGATTATAATGTTTTTCTGCACGAGAGCGGGGATTGGGAGGCTTTGGGGGAATAATAGTTTCACCAATCGTATAATTTATTCTTTCTGTTAATGATATTTAGGTGTTGTTTAGCTCAAAATATGTCATAATATGCTTGAAACGCATATTTTAGTCAAATTTTGATTTAAATAGCATAGAACTTCTTGGGTCTTAATAAATTATAATTTCTACATTGTCAGCCGAATTTCATACACCACTAGCTGAATTATGAACTTGACAAAATACCTTGCGCGCTTTGACCGGCTGCATCATTTGATCCGTAAAAAAGCTACGGGATCTCCGGCAGAATTAGCATTGAAACTTGGCTTATCCGAACGAGCAGTGTTTGAATATATCCGTGCTATGCGCGACATGGGGGCGCCTATTTCTTTTTGTGCTTACCGACGGACTTATTATTATGAACATGAAGTTCAGTTTAACGTGGGGTTTCGGGATTTGAGTGAGGAGGAGACAAGCGTCATAGATGGAGGCATGATAGTAGGTGCTGTAAATTATTTAAGATTTTTTGATACTGCAATAATAGTGCAGTAAGTCGATCTAGATTTACGTTATCATCAGGAACATAGCGTTGGCCAACTGAATGAGTTGATGATTTGAATTATTTTAAATGTTAAACTTTTTAAATTATGACTTCATTTGATTTGGAAGAATTAGAGTTAATATCAATGAGTGAAATTGAATTAATAGAAAACTATGGAGGTATCTGGAAAGATATTGCTATACCCATTGCAGGAGGAATTATTGCCGATTGGAAAGATTTTAAATCGGGAATGGCAGCAGGTTTAAGTGCAAATTAATTAGACAATTAAACAACTTTAATATGAATACTTTAGGTGATTATATAGAAGATTTAAAGGAAGACGAAATGATGTCAATCGAAGGAGGGAAGTTTTTAGAACAAGACTTTGGATATGATCTAGGTATGCCCTTGGCTGGCTATTGTCTGCGATGGGCAAGGGAGCTTCTGCAATACACGGATAGAATAGGTTATTCATGCTAACAGTATCATAATTATCAATGCTACTGTTGGAATGGATAATTATGATATATAAATTTCATGAACGGTATTCCCAAAGGTATAAACTACTATTTTCTAAAGCTGGACACTAAGCTGTTCTTAGTAATTTCATTAATTATTACTATGGTAGCCAGATTCATATTTAATAATATTCTATTATTCTTCTCCAAGAAGAGAATGGTCTAGCAAATCCATTTATTGATGGTCAAGATGTTTACATTCAAATAATTATGTCTTTGGTTATGGCACCATTTGTTGAGACATTTATTTTCTTTACACTGCCATTCAATATAATTGGACATATTAAAACTAGGTGGAAATACTTATCAGTGCCTAAATGGTTTGTTCTTATTTCATCGCTGTTATTCGCCTTCAATCACTGTTTTAATATTACATATTTTTTATCTTCCCTATTAGGGGGAGTGATATGGTCGGTTTTCTTTTTAGTTTCAAATAAGAGAATGAACAATTCTTATTTGAATACAACAATTCTTCATTCGTTTTATAATGCGGTCGTTATGTTGTTAAATTATATTTAAAATATTTCTAGCACAACAAAATTTAACCACCAGGAAAATACATCTATTTTGTATTAAGTATGATATCGGGACCTATTATTGTTCGTCTATAATTAATACTTGTATTCTGAATTTTATCTATTGATTGTTCTGTCAAAAGAATATGATTTTTTGACAAATGGAACTTTAAACAATTGTTAGTTTTGATTGCCCACACACTTGTTAAGCAACACGATATCACCGACTGCGGAGCGGCCTGTCTGGCTTCAGTAGTGGCCCATTATAAATTACGTCTTCCAATCGCTCGTATTCGTCAAATGGCCGGGACAAACCAAAAGGGGACTAATATGCTCGGACTAATTGAAGCAGCTCAAAAGATAGGATTTCAAGCAAAAGGTGTAAGAGGCAATATTGAAAGTCTTGCTAAAATTCCATTTCCTGCAATTGCTCATGTTGTATTAGAGGGAGGGCTTCATCATTATGTGGTTCTATATCGTATAAAAGACAAGAAAGCCACCTACAAGGATCCGGGTGATGGTAAATTGCATACAAAATCCATTGATGAATTCAAGCAGTTGTGGACTGGCATTTTGATGATTATGATGCCTTCTGGGGAGTTTAAAGTGATCAGCGGACTTCGGTCATGCGCCGTTTCTGGGCTCTTGTCAATCCGCACAAAAGTGTCATGGTGCAGGCGTTATTTGGTGCAGCTGTGGCAACCTTACTTGGCTTGTCAACCTCTATATATATTCAGAAAATAACCGATCATGTCATACCTTCAGCGAACATGAACTTGTTACGTTATTGAGTGTCGGTATGTTGCTGATCCTGGTATTACAAACCGTGGTAGGTACGATAAAAACAGTTTTTGTTTTCAAAACCGGTCAGCAGATTTATGCGCAGCTTATTTTGGGATACTACAAACATTTGCTTACTCTTCCCCAGCAATTTTTTGATACCATGCGGGTGGGAGAGATTATTTCCAGGGTCAATGACGCAGTAAAAATCCGGTCTTTTATCAACGAGACTGTCCTGGATCTGGTCGTAAACGTGTTTATTGTGCTGTTTCTTTTATGCTGATGTTCACATATTACTGGAAACTGGCGCTGATCATGCTGGCCATCATTCCGTTTTATATGTTTTTCTATTGGATATCCAACCGCATTAATAAACGTCTTCAGCGTAAACTCATGGAAGACGCCGCTGAGCGGGAAGCACAGCTAGTAGAATCTTTAAATGCTGCTTCGACCATCAAACAATTTGGTATGGAGACTTATGCCAACTATAAAACGGAATCACGGTTTATTCAGCTACTCCGTACGATTTATAATTCCTTCATGGCGTCATTATCTGTTGGCACTGCCAGCGGGTTTATTTCACAGCTATTTACGATCATTTTGCTGTGGGTTGGTACTTCATTTGTCATGACCAATGAATTGACGGCTGGTGAGCTTTTTTCTTTTTACGCATTGATCGGTTATTTAACCGGACATGCCGACAAACTTAGTTATAAGCTATAAACTTATTGAAAACGAACATCCGATGTTTACAAAACAAGAAATACGACAAGTTTTAACTATCGCTTTACGTACACTTTTTTATATTTTTGCAGGACGTTTACTCGTCAAATATTATCTGGAAATGAAAATCTGGTTAGTGTCATTTTTTATGTAAAAATTTACCGGGATTAATAACTTTTCCCAATTAACTTCCGCACATGATTTTAACAACCTTTTAGTTATCATACCTTTGTAACTATTAGCCGTTATTAAAATCAAAAACGTATGGAATTACCTAAGGAGAATATTCGTGATATTTTTTATAACCACACTGGAAATCTCATCCATAAGTGGGATCACTATTTCGATATTTATGAAAAGTATTTTTCGAAGTATCGGGGGCAGAAAATAAATATTTTAGAGATCGGTATTTCTCATGGAGGCTCGCTTCAGCTATGGAAAAAATATTTTGGTGAGCATGTCCATATTTATGCAATCGACATTAATCCGGATTGTAAAAAGTTGCAGGAAGAAAATACGACGATATTTATAGGTTCTCAAAGTGATAAAGATTTTTTAGCTCATGTTTCCAGCCAATTACCTGAACTTGACTTTATTATAGATGATGGCGGACACACGATGGAGCAGCAGCTCGTGTCTTTTGAAATGTTATATATGAAGGTAAAAGAAGGAGGGCTGTATATTGTCGAAGACACCCACACATCTTACTGGGATGAATTTCATGGAGG
>Ga0247817_10000634_pt1 | contig 18779 bp, 5 predicted proteins | sample UWRJL212509R1_FD_178010 | JGI IMG/M metagenome (GOLD analysis project Ga0247817, IMG submission 178010) | Plant litter microbial communities from Arlington Agricultural Research Station in Wisconsin, United States - UWRJ-L212-509R-1 | ecosystem: Environmental > Terrestrial > Plant litter >...
TAACATCGTTTACGAGTCGTAAAAGTAGGTCTTTCTAGTATAGATATACTAGATAACCGTTACCTAGTAGTTACCGTTAATATAAAGGAAGAAGACGATAAAGCGCGTATTAATAGGCGTATAGGTAACGTTATTAGGCGTTACGTTAAAGACCGGTATGTCGTAAATGTAAACGAAACCTTTAGGTAAACTAGCGAGGCTTAATTAGGTTATAAGGTAAAGATCCTTAAAGGAGAGCTATTTGGCTTAATCCTTTAACGTCCGGAGCTTAACAAAAATATCCTAAAGACGTATTACGATTACAGCTCCTGGTCCGATTCCAGAGCTAGGGAGGACCTCTGGTATTGTTAGCGTTTACGGTAGGATTTAAGGTATATAGTAGGTCGTAATACGGCTTGCTAGGATAAGGCTTAATAAGTTTAAGTTGTATAAGCGGGGGGAAAGTTTAACTCGGGAGGCTTCGAGTAATAGTAACGTATAAGGGCCGAATATAAGCGGGATAAAGTTATATCGGACGTTATCGTTCTTACGTAAAGGGTACAACTAGGGTAGCGGGTACGTATTATTAGGGTAGGTTACCGATATAGTTACTTAAGTTGCTAATACTTTACTTAAAGCGGTAGAACGGGTTATAGTTAGCCTTACTAAGGTTGTAAAGCTGTAGGTGGAAAGTTAATATTTTAGGAAGGAAGGGTAGTACTAATTTTATACCCTTAAGGAATTCGTACTCGTAGGGGTTAGTAAATCCCTAATTAGCTTTACTAAGCGCCGATACTTTTACTAAGTAGTAATCCGTTTATTGTTATTCGTCCCTTCGTTAACGGGGTTCGTTTTCGTAGGTTTTTAGTACCTTATCTTAGGATAAGAAAACTTAGGATAGAAAGAAAGGGGTAAACGGGTAAGTTACTTAAACGGTAACCGGAATTTTACTCTCGCTTTAAAGGGTATAAGAAGGGCCTCCTTCTCCTCTCTTTAACCTCCTATTATCTAAATCCTTAGCTTTCTCCTTAGCCGCCGATATAAGAGACTATAACGCTCTCCGTAAAGCCTTCGCGACCCTTCTTTACCGTTTATTAGGCTAAAAGGTTAAGGCTACGCGCGGTCGCCCCGAGGAATACTATATTAATAATATATCCGTTCCTTCTTAACTATACCCTTTCCTCGATATTATTACCAGTTACGCTACCGACCTTCGTAAGGACGGCGTTTAAGGTCGCTCCGCTTAATAAGAGTACGTTTAGGTTAATATATTAACTTAAGGTACTAGTTTTAGTAAGGCCTTAGCCGCTTCGCTTAACTTCCAGACCGTTATTAAGATCTAAGATATCTATTAGTATATCGTTAGTTAGGATGTAATCTGTGTCTGTTACGATAATTGTTGGGTATGGATCACGTGCTGGCGTACGTGCTCCACTCTTGGCACTCCTGTAAATAGTCGTAAATCTGCACGCGCCTTCGGCGCGCCCTCTCCTTTAGACATTATCATCTTCATCAATCAGCCAGCGGCGCTGTGGACCTTCTTAACATTAGTGAGAACTATCTCGACGCTACGAGCCTACTCGATAAAAGCTACGACCTTTATCTCTTAACTCTAACCGCCTAGATATACTAAATAGAACCTAGGCGCTTACTTTCGCTAGCCCTCGTTCTCCGGTATTTACTCTTCTTGGTAGTAAAGTCTTCCCTCTTTCTGGTTAGACTACCTAGATAAGTAGGTCCGCGCCCTTTCGTCGCGCCAATCCTTCCGGCTAGGCTACTATCTCTATTAACGACTTTGTCGTCTAACACTCTCTTAACGCCTACCTTCTCCTTCGATCGATTCGACTACCTGTAACGCCCGTAACAACCGCTACGATAGTAGCCTTACCGACTATTTAGATAGTAGCGACGGTACCTATAAAACAGGTGCCGGGAGGCCTAATTGCATAACCGCTACCTACGTACCTTAACGCCTACCTTCTCCTTCGATCGATTCGACTGCCCGTAACGATAACCTGTACGCCCGTAATAACTGCTGCGATAGTAGCCTCACCGACTGTTTAAACAGCGGCGATGGTACCTATAAAACAGGTGCCGGGAGGCCTAATTGTACAACTGCCGCCTATGTACGATCGTTGTGGCTAGTCTTTTCCCTCGAGGAGTAAGTTAATAAGGCGTTTCTTTTCTTTACCTTCTTAGATCTCTGGATTGGAGAGTTACGACGAGGACGTTACTTGCCTTCTTCGGCCGCGGGGAGATGTTACGATAATTGTTGGGTATGGATTACGTGCTGGCGTACGTGCTCCACTCTTGGTACTCCTGTAAATAGTCGTGCATCTGCACGCGCCTTCGGCGCGCCCTCTCCTCTAGACATTATCATCTTCATTAATCAGAACAACTACAGGTTAGGTAAATTAACCAAGATTTATCCTAACAGCGTCTTCCAGTTAAGAGGGCCCGCGGCTGGCCTATATTACTCTTAGGAGTTGCCTATTAAGGATAATACTAGCGTCGACTTAATCTTTAGTATTTTTAAGAAGACGGACTTATACGGCCTTTCTATTAATACCTTACGTCGTTACTATCGCCCTGTTATCGTCGAGGCGTATAATAGTAGCTTATTAGGTCGTCGGATATATTAGCTTACTAAAGGTCGTAGCTACTATATTAAGGGCCTCTTAATCCAGTTTTTCGGCGAGATGTAAGTTGTTCGGTAAAGTCTTACTATCCTTAAAGCGGTAAAGCTAATACAGTGGTTATAATAGTAATTAGAACTCTTGTAGCTGTTACCTCCGTCGGTACTTATCGACTTTTATCGAGCTTAACGGTTAGACGGTATACGTTAACATACCCTTCTTCGAGTATATCTCGCTATTAGGGTAAACTGGAGCTTAAGGTACCTATAGTAGTTACGTCTGGTATTAAAGCGCTTAGTTGTACGATTATGTTAAGACGGTCGACTCCGTTACTACCTTAGCTGTCGTAAAGGGTTGGCGTACCGTTACCTAACAGCCGGTATATAAGCGTAAGTCGAGCTTTTAGCCTAAGAATAAAAGCCTCCTTTACTACTAGTACTCCCGGTATATTGTTACGTAAAACCCAAATATATAGCTAAATTGGTAAAGGCCGGGGTTTTAGGAGGTATCGGGCTAGTAGTTATAGGTAATCGGGTAGATCGATAGGTATCTCGAGGAATAAAATAACGCCGTTGTTTACTTCTGGCTTTATATACTGTAAATTGTAATTATCGGTCGCTTTAAGGATAATAAGGTCGTCGTACAGGCTTGGTTTATTACTAATTACGGATACTACGTCGTTACGATAAATAAGGGTTTATCGAGTAGTACTTCGAGTAGTAGGCGGCTACCGCCTCGCGTCTTTTTAACGTAACGTTTACTTCGGCTATAACCTTTTAATACGTATTACCATCTTAGCTTACTAAAGAAATAAGGAAAATAACCAAATTGTAATAAAATGATAAGATTAGTCTTACTAACTTTAAAGTACCCGACAGGTTATTTTTATATTTTTTTATATATAAGTAGGATAGTAAGGGTTTTTATTATCGTACCTTAGTCTTTTCTCCTAATCTCTTCCCTTCCAAAAGCTATATTACTCCTATAACGGCTCTTAGGTACCTAAGAAACAAATAGTAAAGTACTAAGAGATAAAATCGTCCCGAGCCTAAAGCTTCCTTACTTTAGGACTATTACTCTATTCTTCCAACCTTTACGCCGCCGTCTTAATCTACCCTTTCGGCCGACTATAGCCAAAGGGGATTTCGATACGTACCTTTTTCCTTTCTCTAGTACGCCGTTCTTCTTTCTACCTCCTTAGCTTTTCTTCCCTTCGTTTAATCGCCAACCTCGTAACCTTTAACCCGTCGTCTTCCTTATTATAAATCGATCTTCCTATTACCTCCTCTCTTACCGCTTCCTTAATCTCTACCGTTATCCTCGACTTTATCTCTCCTTCGCTATTATTACCTTTAAAGCCGTAGTTAATATCTGGCTGTATAGTAAAGTCCGGTTCGTCCTTAAAAAGATAAACCCCCTCGAACTCGAAGAATTTCTTAATACGCTTCGGGTAGTAGGTATTTACTACCGGTATTCCGTCGAGCTTGGTAAGGAGGTAGGCTTATTTACCTGTAATCTCCTAAACCAAATAAGGACCTTTTTACCTTTATTAAAGCTTAAAGTTTATACTTAAACTCGTCCGCCGGACCTCGTTATATACTAATACTTTGTCTCCTTTCTAAATCTACCCGATCTTTAGTCGTATTTTATACCTTAAGATCTACGTCCGGTTCTCCGCCTATCTCTTTCTTACCATTACTACCTTTTCGGCTACCTCCTCGTATTTATTCGTTACTTCGATAATAGTCCTCGCCCTTACTTCGATTAGGAGTTATCGTACTACGCGCCGCTTCTTTAAAGTAAAAGCCTTTATAATCTCGGGGATATCTTACCAACGTTAGATCCTTTACGAAGAAAGGTCCCTCTCTATCTCGGTAATTAAGTTGTAACTATAGACTAAAAAGAAAGGGGTTATACTATAACTCGTACGTATTATCGTTTTATCAGCTATAAATATAACTAAAAGGTACTATTCCTATTCTCGCCGAATCGTAACGTTATTACTAAACTTAGCTAACGTAAAGGCGATGTTAAAGTAACCGTTTTCGTTAATACTGTTCGTCTTAAAGTTCCATACTAAGATCTAGATCTTGGTACATCTTAAGAACTTAAAGATAAGGTATACCTCGGCCTTAAACTCCGATCTTTTATCTATAGTTACAATAAGGGGTACTTCCTATCGTTAAAAGACTCGTCGGATAAAGGGGATAAGATTACGTACCTTAGTTAACTAGATAATCTTTACTTTTACCTATCCAGTTAAATCGTCTCGTACTTTAACGAGAAGCGTCTAGTCCGGTCCTTTAGTATTACCTAGTCCTGGAAGGTACTAGATATCGAAGGTCTAACGAGTAAAGGGGATAGGACTAGGGGTTGTAAACTAAGCTAACTCCTCGAAGCGTCGTATCCCCTATATCTAACATTTACGGTAGCTTTAAACATAACGTATAATATCTAAATATATGCCCTTCCAATAGTAGTCGCGCTAAATCCGCTTCTAAGTCTTATCCCTTCCCTTATAGCCAACTTCGTCGTAGTAAGCGCGTATTAGGAGATACCGGTCTTAGGTTATATCGACGATACGACGTACTAGTTACTTAGGATCCTTAGGTCGGAGCTAAAGCTTATAGGTATAAAGGAAATAACCTATCGCTTTGTTCCGAAAGGCGCGTCGCTTCTCCTTACTATAAATAGATACTAAAACGTTTATAATGGTTAGGAACTCGGTAATGTTATAGGAGTCCTTACTCTAATAGCCTTTAAGGATCAGCCTAGCCTCGTCGAGGGACTAAATATAACTAAAAGCCGCTTACTTGTCCATAGTACTAAAAGTCGTTAGAGTATACTAGAACATCTTTACTACTGTAATATATCCTTCGTCGATTATCTAGCTAAAGATCTAAAAGTTAACGTAATCGTTAATATCTAACTATATAGCTTATTCCTCGAGGTTTAATAACCTTAGCGGCTTCCTTAAGAGCGCGTCGGTGGTGGTATTTCGGGTACCGGGGATATATTGAATAGGGGTTTCCACACCCTTAAATAAATACCCTACACCCACTCTAATCAGTGTGTACGGGTCGTCGTTGCTAAAGCAGGCGGTTCGACGCGTATACAGTAGGACGTACAAGTCAGGGGTTCGGCCGTAAAGATAGCAAAAGATATAAATTAAATTAACTATCTTACTCTTCTTACCATGCTTAGAGGGCCCGATAAGCTTAATTATACGTAATTAAGTTACGTAGGCTACTGTAGCGCGTAAGAAAGGAGTAGTATTAATAATTAAACTAAAACTATCGAGGCGCGAGAAACGAATGATATACTACTGCGTTAGTGGCTTAGCTGGCTAAAACGCTATATTTACTGCCTAGGGGCGGGAACGCTACATAGAGTATACCCTACACCCTAACTTAAACTTCCCTTCGAGCCTATAACAGCTCCTACAAATAGGCTCGACAACTTTTAACTATTTAAAATCCAATCCTATCCCTTAGCCCATAAATCACCCCTAATCTCAGTCTTCCGCCACCCTTCGGCTTCTACTTATAGTACCAGATATAACTAACCGCGATATTATCGGGTAGCAAGTCGATCGGCGCGGCTTATAGGCCGCTCGCTAGGGGATTAGGCGGCTACCGCCCTCTCCTAAACCACCCTTTCTGCTATTCGTCCAGCCACTACGTAAACCGTCCAGCCGTAAAAGTTAGTAGTATACTTAAAGGATAAGTACCGAGCCGGAGATACTCGATACTTAAATAGGGGTACTTCCCTGGTCCCCGTAATCCGTAAAGCAATTATAGACAGGTTATCCGACCTAATACTAGGAGACCGAGATAAGTACTGTAGCTAAGGATAACGAAACGTTACTAGCGTAAGAATAACGGAAGAAGGGTTTAATAAAAGGTTTAAGGCGATCGATATATAGTCCGAACGGGGTATTGTATAATCCTAACGAGGGGTATTAAACGATTAAGGCTAGGGCTACTAAGGCGTACCCGTCCGGGGCGACTAACGAAAGCCTATACTTAGAGTAGGACTACCTATATTAATATCGGAATAGGCTAAGGTAACGTCTAGATAAGCTCGAACGGATAATAGTATTAACTAACGAGATACTTAATCTTACTCCTTAGGGGAGGGGTAGCTTAGGTCCGTAGACGTTAAGGCTAGGTTATCTATAGATTTCTTTATTTATTTAAAGCGCGCGCCTATCTTAGGGGCCGTAAGAGAGGCTCGATAGCGTTACTCGGAGACCGTAGGGCTGGAAACCCTAGGATAATAGCGGGGGCTTTAAATAGTCGAAGTTAGTATAACGTTTAGAGGAGGTAAGCCTGGTAACTAAGGAAGGATTAATAGATTCGTACGCTATCCCTATATTACGTTCTGGTACTTCTTAGCTCGAGTCTTGCCTAGGCTAACGGCGGCGTTAAACGGGATATTAAGCGAGGAGGTAAGGAAAAGCTACTAAAGGTAGACTATAGTATAGGTATAGTTATAGTCTTTTATCGAAAAGCGCTTATACTATACGATATCGAAGAATTCCGTAATATTAGGTTTAACGCCAGGGCCAGGAGTAGGAAACGTACTAAATCGGAAGTAGGTAACGACGTTAGTTATATACTAATAACCGTACTCCTAAATACCTATTTATATTACCGAGGGCTAATAATGGAGTTAGATAACTACGCTTGTAGTTATATGCTTAAAGCGTTACTATTAGTCCTTATTCGTAACTACCTTAAGTATAATCTTAGAGACGTCCTTATAAAATGTATTTAGTTAAGTTTCGCGAGTTTAAACTATATCGGTACCTCTTTTAACTAATATCGTCTACGAGTTATAAAAGTAGGTCTTTCTAGTATAGATGTACTAGATAGCCGTTACCTAGTAGTTACTGTTAATATAAAGGAAGAAGACGACAAAGCGCGTATTAATAGGCGTATAGGTAATATTGTTAGGCGTTACGTTAAAGACCGGTATATCGTAAATGTAAATAAGGCCCTTAGGTAAACTAACGAGGCCTAGTTAGGTTATAAGGTAGAGATCCTCGAAGGAGAGCTATTTGGCTTAATCCTTTAACGTCCGGAGCTTAACAAAAATATCCTAGAGACGTATTACGATTACAGCTCCCGGTCTAATTCCAGAGCTAGGGAGGACCTCTAGTATTACTAGCGTCTGTAGCAGGATTTAAGGTATATAGTAGGTCGTAATACGGCTTATTAGGATAAGGCTTAATAAGTCTAGGTTGTACGAGCGGGGGGAAAGTTTAACTTAAGAGGCTTTAAGTAGTAGTAACGTATAAGGGCCGAATATAGGCGGGATAAAGCTATATCGGACGTTATCGTTCTTACGTAAGGGGCGCGACCAGGGTAACGGGTACGTATTACTAGGGTAGGCTACCGATATAGTTACTTAGGTTACTAATACTCTACTTAAAGCGGCAGAACGGGTTATAATCGGCCTTACTAAGGTTGTAAAGCTATAGGTAGAAAGTTGATATTCTAGGGAGGAAGGGTAGTACTAATTTTATACCTTTAAGGAATTCGTACTTATAGGGGCTAGTAAATCCCTAATTAGCTTTACCAAACGCCGATACTTTTACCGAGTAGTAATCCGTTTATTATTGTTCGTCCTTTCGCTAGTAGGGTTCGTTTTCGTAGGTTTTTAGTACTTTATCTTAGGATAAGAAAACTTAGGATGGAAAGAAAGGGGTAAACGGGTAAGTTGCTTAAACGGTAACTGGAATTTTACTCTCGCTCTAAGGGGTATAAGAAGGGCCTCCTTCTCCTTTCCTCGACCTCCTATTGTCTAAATCCTTAGCTTTCTCCCTAACCGCTAATATAGGAGACTATAACGCTTTCCGTAAAGCCTTCGCGACCCTTCCTTACCGCTTGTTAGGCCAGAAGGTTAAGGCTACGCGCGGTCGTTCCGAGGAATACTATATTAATAATATATCCGTTCCTTCTTAACTATACCCTCCCCTCGATATCATTACCAGCTACGCTACCGACCTTTATAAGAACGGCGCCTAGGGTCGCTCCGCTTAGCGAAAGTACGTCTGGGTTAATATATTAACTCGAGGTACCGGTCTTAGTAAGGTCCTAGCCGCTCCGCCTGGCTTCCAGACCGTTATTAAGATCTAAGATATCTATTAGTATATCGTTAGTCGGGACGTAATCCGCGTCTTCTAGTTAAAAGGGCCCGCGGCCGGCCTATATTACTCTTAGGAGTTGCTTATTAAGGATAATACTAGCGTCGACTTAATCTTTAGTATTTTTAAAAAGACGGACTTATATAGCCTTTTTATTAATACCTTATATCGTTACTATTGCCCTATTATCGTCGAAGCGTATAATAGTGGCTTATTGGGTCGTCGGATATATTAGCTTGCTAAAGGTCGTAGCTACTATATTAAGGGCCTCCTAATCCAGTTCTTCGGTGAGATGTAAGTTATTCGGTAAAGTCTTACTGTCCTTAAAGTAGTGGAGCTAATACAGTAGTTATAATAGTAATCGGAACCCTTATAGTTATTACCTCCGTCGGTACTTATCGACTTTTATCGAGCTTAGCGGTTAGACGGTATACGTTAATATACCCTTCTTCGAGTATATCTCGCTACTAGGGCGGACTAGAGCTTAAGGTACCTGTAGTAGTTACGTCTGGTATTAAAGCGCTTAGCTGTACGATTATATTAAGACGGTTAACTCCGTTACTACCTTAGCTGTCGTAAGGGGTTAGCGTACCGTTACCTAATAGCCGGTATATAAACGTAAGTTAAGCTCTTGGCCTAAGAATAAAAACCCCCTTTACTACCAGTACTTCCGGTATATTATTACGTAAAACCCGAGTATATAGCTAAATTAGTAAAGGCCGGGGTTTTAAGAGGTATCAGGCTAGTGGTTATAGGTAGTCGGGTAGATCGATAGGTATCTCGAGGAATAAAATAGCGCTGTTATTTACTTCTGGCTCTATATACTATAAATTGTAATTATTGGTCGCTTTAAGGATAGTAAGGTCGTCGTACGGGCTTGGTTTGTTACTAACTACGGATACTACGTTATCGCGATAAATAGGGGTTTGTCGAGTAGTATTTTAAGTAGTAGGCGGCTATTACCTTACGTCTTTCTAACGTAACGTTTACCTCGGCCGTAACTTTTTAACGCGTATTGTTATCTTAGCTTGCTAAAGAAATAAGGAAAATAACTAAATTGTAATAAAATAATAGGATTAGTCTTACTAGCCTTAGAGTACCTAATAGGTTATTTTTATATTTTTCTGTATATAAATAGGATAGTAGGGGTTTTTGTTATCGTATTTTAGTCTTTTCTCCTAATCTCTTCCCTTCTAAAAGCTATATTACTCCTATAACGGCTTTTAAGTACTTAAGAAACAGATAGTAAAGTACTAAGAGATAAAATCGTCCCGAGCTTAAAGCTCCTTTACTTTAGGATTATTACTCCATTCTTCTAACCTTTACGCCGCCGTTTTAATCTACCCTTTCGGCCGACTATAGCTAAGGGGGATCTTAATACGTACCTTTTTCCTTTCTCTAATACGCCGTTCTTTTTTCTACCTCCTTAGCTTTTCTTCCCTTCGTCTAGTTACTAACCTCGTAACCCTTAACCTATCGTCTTCTTTATTATAGATCGATCTCCCTATTACCTCCTCTCTTACCGCTTCCTTAATCTCCACTACTATCCTCGACTTTATCTCTCCTTCGCTATTATTACCTTTAAAGCCGTAGTTAATATTTGGCTATATAGTAAAGTCTGGTTCGTCCTTAAAAAGATAAACCCCCTTAAACTCGAAGAATTTCTTAATACGTTTTAGGTAGTAGGTATTTACTACTAATATTCCGTCGAGCTCGGTAAGGAGGTAGGCTTACTTACCTATAATCTCCTAAACTAAATAAGGACCCTTTTACCTCTATTAAAGCTTAGAGTTTATACTTAAACTTATCCGCCAAACTTCGTTATATACTAGTACTTTATCTCCTTTCTAGATCTACCTAATCTTTAGTCGTATTTTATACCTTAAGATCTACGTCTAGTTTTCCGCCTATCTCTTTCTCGCTATTACTACCTTTTTAGCTACCTCCTCGTATCTATTCGTTACTTCGATAATGGTCCTTACCTTTACTTCGATTAAAAGCTGTCGTACTACGCGCCGCTCCTTTAGAGTAAAAGCCTTTATAATCTTAAGGATATCTTACTAACGCTAGATCCTTTACGAAGGAAGGTTCCTCTCTATCTCGGTAATTAGGTTATAACTATAGATTAGAAAGAAAGGGGTTATACTATAGCTCGTATATATTGTCGTTCTGTCGGCTATAAGTATAGCTGGAAAGTACTATTCCTATTCTCGCCGAATCGTAACGTTATTACCGAACTTAGCTAACGTAAAGGCGATATTAAAGTAACCGTTTTTGTTAATACCGTTCGTTTTAAAGTTCTATACTAAGATCTGGATCTTAGTATATTTTAAGAACTTAAAGATAAGGTATACCTCGGCCTTAAACTCCGATCCTTTATTTATAGTTATAACGAGGGGTACTCCCTATCGTTAAAAGACTCGTCGGATAAAGGGGATAAGATCGCGTACTTTAGTTAACTGGATAATCTCTACCTCTACTTATCTAGTTAAGTTATTTCGTGCTTTAGCGAGAAGCGTCCGGTCCGGTCCTTTAGTATTACCTAGTCCTGGAAGGTACTGGATATCGAAGGTCTAGCGAGTAAAAGGGATAGGACTAGGGGCTATAAACTAAGCTAACTTCTCGAAACGTCGTATCCCCTATATCTAATATTTACGGTAACTTTAAACATAACGCGTAATATCTAAATATATACCCTTCTAATAGTAGTCGCGCTAAATCCGCTTCTAAGTCTTATCCCTTTCCTTATAGCCAACTTCGTCGTAGTAAGCGCGTATTAGGAGATACCGGTCTTGGGCTATATCGACGATACGGCGTACTAGTCGTTTGGGATCCTTAGGTCGGAGCTAGAGCCTGTAGGTATAGAGGAAATAACCTATCGTTCTATTCCGAAAGGCGCGTCGCTTCTTCTTGCTATAAATAGATACTGGAACGTTTATAGTGGTTAGAAACTCGGTAATGTTATAGGAGTCCTTACTTTAGTAGCCTTTAAGGATTAGCCTAGCCTTGTTAAAGGACTAAATATAGCTGGAGGCCGCTTACTTATCCATAGTACTAAAAGTCGTTAGGGTATGCTGGAATATCTCTACTACCGTGGTATATCCTTTATCGATTATCTGGCTAAAGATCTAAAAGTTAACGTAGTCGTTAATATCTGGCTGTATGGCTTATTCCTTAAGGTCTAATAACCCTGGCGGCTTCCTTAAAAGCGTATCGGCGGCGGTATTCCGGGTACTAGGGATATATTTAATAGTAAAATCGAATATACGAATCTAAGTAATCCATCGTATAAGTAGCGCCCTAGGGATATCGTTAACTACTCCGTTAAGTTAATATACTAGAACTAGTACGTCCGTCTCGACTATAAAGTAATGCCTAAACAGGTACCGCCGTATACTTCTTATTACGCTTAAAAGGCTACGTAACTTCCTTTTTGTAGTATCGTACCCCCTCTCCGCTTAATTCCATACGTTACTCTCGAACCTATATAGGTATCTCTTCGTATCTAGGCCGACTTATTCCAAAACCCCGCCCTAACCGAGTAAGCTCGCGTTAACTATTAGATAGACTATCCTATACTTATCGTCGTCGAATATAATTATAGCTAGGATCGTTACTAAAAGAAGCTTCCTAATAAGCCACTTTATAGTTATTTACTCCTCGATACCCTATTTCCAGACCGCGTCTTTCTTAGTTAGGTCGGATAAACCCTTAGCAATCATACCGTATATATGGATCCAGTTGTAGTAGAAGCCTATAAGTCCTAAGAACGTACGAACGTCCTTAACGTTAGTATAGGTTAGCTATTTAATGATTTTATATATTAGTTTCTTTACTAGTTCTCTTCCTTCTGGTTTATAAAGGTAGCCTAATAACACTACCTTCGCTTAGTACTACTAGGATTTAATAGCTGTTACTAACGTTTCCGTAAGCTCGTAATTTAGTAATACCTCGTTAACGTTTAGGAGGTACTTAATAACGAAACGCCTAATTCCGGATTCGAATTCTTTATTATCGTAGTCGTCCCTAGGGCCCCGGATGTAGATGTTATCGATAAAGGCCTAGTAACGGTATAGGATAAGGTCGTAAAAGATTACCGATATAGCTCGTTAAAACTATATAACTAAGTTAGTACTACCTATTAGGATACGATATATACGGAAAAGACTAATCAGGGTCGAAAAAGTCGTAATATTGTAACTTATAGGCTTTAACTTAATATAATTATAGCCCGAGAATAAGTCCAGGAGCGAGATAAGCTTATAGCCGCTAAAGTCCTTACTAACCTTTTCGCCTTTCGGGGGGATATACGTATTTTAAAGGGTATAAGTATTAAACTTTTGTATATCGTTAATTAACTTTATCCCTTTATCTTTCTTCTCAACTAGGAACTAGTTATTACAGTAGGACGCGTAGGTATACTCGATAATCCCCTTAGCTAACCTTTCTCTAAATATCTTAATAAGCTACGCTATCCTAGCCTTCGGGATAGGTACCGATCTCGACTACTACGCCTTATAAAGGACTGTCTTAATCTCCTATAACGGAAATATATCGTAGTAAATTCTGCCTATCTCCGTAAAGTCCTAAGCTAAAGCTTCTTCCCTGGTATAGAGAATATACTTAAATATAACTTTCTTTTCGGCGGTTAGTATAGTAATACTACCTATTAACGTATCTCGGCGTTTAGGGGTTAGTTTACTACTTCGCTTTACGTCTAAAAAACGGGGGGTAATAATAAAGTCCTATCGGTAGCCGTATTTTACTTTTTATTTTACCGCGGTTAGTCTTCGTTACTTTTAAAAAGGGTTACTTTCCGGTTTACTACTATCCGATAGCTTATCATTTACTAGCTTTACTTTCTTCTACGCTAACTTATAAAGCGTATTAATAACCGCCTCCTTCTAGATACTTATTTCTTACTCTAAGGGTAATACCCTTTTCTTACTTCCCTCTTCTTTTCCTAAAAAGCCCTAACCTAAAGGAAAAGAAGCTAAATACGTAGAGATAAAATCCCTATAACTATCCTTTTCTCTTCCTAACTCCCCGTCTTTCCCTCCAAATAGTTCCGCGGCCGCCGCTTTATACAAAAGGCTCGTACATACCTCTATTAACCGGTTAATTCCCCGTCCCATTCTATCCTTTTCTTTAAGAAACCTAAAAATTAAATCTACGCTTTCGTCTGTTACAAACCCTACCGGTTCCTTTCCTTTTTTCAACTCTACTTAGTTAGGGGCTTTACTTACTAGAGCTATAATACCCTATAATATCGTAACTATTAGTACGTTAAACGCGTAACTTACTTTTATTAGGACCGAAAACTAACGCTTTAACGATAACGTCGTTAAAGTTAAGGTTAATAGTAGTAATAGCCGTTTCTCCGTCCGGTCCGGTCGCTTTTCTATAGTCGAAGGTTATTACTATTTATATAAAAAAGGGGATACCTAGAAATAAGTCGTAGCTTCTTCCTAGAATAAGTAGTATATCTAGAACGAAAAAGGTTATGTTTAGCGTTTGTATTTTAAAGGAGATATGTATAAATATTATCCTGTAGAAAGGGACCGCTTCGCCGTAGATATCCCTAGAGAGGACGTTATACGTCTTAAGGTATAATCTATAACGTTCCTAGTACGCCTTAGATATAGTATTATACTAAGACCCGCTATCGAGGAGAGCTAACTCCTTAGTATTCGTCTTCCTTATATTACTCTCTATATATAAATATAGTATTAGGAGACTTTGTACCTAGGCTCCTTTCTTTATACTTAGAGCCAGTAACTTAACTATATCCTACTTAAGCTTCTTAAACATCTCTTCGAATATAGGGGACTTATAGCTTAGGCTGGCCTTACTAAGTAGCTAAGAGACTACTTTAGACTTTTTAGCGGGAATAAGATAATACTCCGGGCTGTCTTAATTACGCTTAAAGATACTGTATATCTGTAATGGTTTCTTTATTTCTTTAAAGGTACTTGCTATTTAAACGTTAAGCGAAACTATCTTAGGTACCTCCTTAGGGTCGGGGGTAAGTAACCTTATGTAAGTTTTAATAGGCTTTACGATCCCTGTACTACCCTGGAGTAACAATTTCGTAAGCGTTAAAATATACGCTATAACTTCCTTATTCCCTATAAGAATATCTCTAAAGGTGTAAGCGATCTTAGTATCTATAAGTTTCTGGAAGCGGTCTAAAATGGTCGAAATAAGGTCTTCCCCTTTCTGCTTAGTACTAGATAATACCGGCCTTACCCTTTCTTTGGTATGCTTAAAGTTTAGGGTATTTTATTATACGTCGCCTTTAGTAACTGTAGCCGCTTTCTTAAGGATCTCCGGGGGTACTAATATAAAAAGCTCCTTTTAATCTATCGTATCGTCCTGTATTTACCGACGACGCTTATATTCTTAAGCGTTAGATATTAGGACTATAGGGCTTTAGGGCTCGCCTTCCACCTCTTTATTATTCCTTATCGGGGGCTATATTGTTAGGCTTGGGCGGCGTAGGATTGTAAAGTTCTTATTAACGCTAATTAGGGGCTTGCCACTACTATCGCTACGGTGTAAAGTCTATAGGAACGTTTTCGAGCTTAGTTTACTTATTACTTCTAACGTCTCGTTAGCTTACGGGTATATATACTTCGGGGCGCTATTTACATCTAATACAGTTAGGTAGTTCGTCTTTACGGGGGCTACTAAGGGTACGGCTAGCTCTTACCCGTTCTAGATTCCCGTTAAGTCTTATCGGATAGGGTCCTTATTACCCTTAAAACGGCGGTATAAAAGCTAGTCCGCTACGGCGTTATAGGCGGGATTTAGGTTAGTACTTAGCGTATATGCTACGATTAGGTCGCGAATCGAGCCTATCCTCCTAGCATTATTAATAAGTTCCTCCGGAATCTGGAACGTCCTATTTGGCTCGCTACCGTACTCGGGTAGCGGTTTAAGAAAAAATTGCTATATTACTCGCTTTGTCTCCCTATTTTAAATCGACTTATTATAGAAGAAGCCTATAAAGATAAAGCTGGTACGGTTATTGTAAGTCCTTATCTAGTAGGTTTAGGCGTTACAGAAAAAGTACTTTGGGAGGGGGCGTTAACCTTGGCTTATATACCTAGGCTAGCTTCTCGGGCCTTATCCTTTACCAAAACTATTGGCTCCTTAGTAGTAATTACCTATTACTTTTTATAGTAAAGTGTTAACTTAGGTTTACGTACTAAGTCGTAAAGGTTAGGGTTTGCTAAGGCTTTTAAAGTAGTTTTGTTATATAATCTTAAGCTCCCTTATTAACTACGTTAACTCCTTAATAGTATTTGTGCCGCTGCTTAGAACGACCGTAGTGGTAACTTTTTCGACGGGGGTAGCCTTCTCGAGCGGTATAGTTACCTCCTTCTTAAATCCTCCTTCGGTAACTTTAGCCTTCTTCTTAGGTATTGCTTTACGCGAGCGGCTTTGCTTAGCTAGCTCCTCCTCCTCTAACTTAAGATCCGAATTATCCTCGCTATCCTTAAAGTCTGTAACTATAGTATATTTAGTAAACTTACCTTTGTAAGAAAACCCCTAAACTACTAGGTTTATAAGCTTGTTTCGGAAGACCTAATACTTTATCTCGTATATGTTATCTTCCTTAACGTTCCACTTTATACAGATAATCTCTTAAAGCTCCGGTAAAAGGGCGTTATAGAACCTCTCCGGGGCTTAGTTACGGTAATTCTTACGCTTATCCTCCGGGATATCTACGAGTAAAACGTCGTACTTTAGGATAGCGTTACTTAGGGTATTGGCGTTGTTCTTAATTATCGCTCGGTAAAACGCGTCTAACTTCTTAACTGGCTTTTCGTACTAGGCTAGGTCGTTGGCCTTCTACTACTTTAAGAAAGCCTCCCTGGCGGTAGCCTATTGGACTACTTACCCGCTTTTACCCTTAAGTTCGTCCTTTAACTGGTCGTAGACGTCCTTAGCGATCTTTTTATAGGTAGTATCGTACTAGGTAAACTAGATATCGGCCTTAGTTTTATTAAACGCGTCGAGAGACTCGACGGCTTCTTTAAAGGTATCTAAAAACTCGGTGATCTCCCTCCCCTTAAATATACTACCTACGAACTTCTTGGCCTTCGGCTACTCGCTAGTTCGTATATATAACGTCCTGCCTACGCCCGCCCTATCGTTAGGGGCTACGGGGACCTTAGTGGTGTCTGTATAAGTATCGCTTAGGTCGGTGTTCTTAAGCGTCTTGTTAGGGATACGTTAAGGCGATCTTTTAGCGTTAGCCGTTATGATAACTTAACTAATGCTCTGTATAGAACTAACGGAGGATGGTAAGCTACGGTTAGGGGATTAGGATTCTTCGCTTAGTTCTATATAGGAGTAGACGTCGAGGGGCTTAGGGTCGCGGTAGTTAAAGTTTTGGGGCGGTTCGGCTGGTATATATCGTCCTTATCGAAATAAAGTATCGAGCTTAATCGGGGAAAAGTCTTGTAAGGTTACGATCTCGGCTTCGTGGTATCTTTACGCTAGGGATAAGAACGGTATAGGTTGGTTAGTTACGGGGGTAGGCAGACGGTTTAAGGCTCTGGATAATTTCTCTCTTTAATTACCGGGTATACTGGTAATGCTGAGTTTCTGTTAGGATAAATCTTGGTTGATTTACCTAACTTGTGGTTGTTTTGATTAATGAAGATGATGATCGTCTAGAGGAGAGGGCGCGCTGAAGGCGCGTACAGATGTACGACTATTTACAGGAGTGCTAAGAGTAAAGCACGTACGCTAGTACGTAATCTATACCTAACAATTATCGTAACATCTCCCCGCGGCCGAAGAAGGTAAGCGACGTCCTCGTCGTAACTCTCTAATCCAGAGATCTAAGAAGGTAAAGAAAAGAAACGCCTTATTAACTTACTCCTTAAGGGAAAAGACTAGCCATAACGATCGTACGTAGGCGGCGGTTGTATAATTAGGCCTCCCGGTACCTGTTTTGTAGATACCGTCGCTGCTATTTAAACAGTCGGTGAGGCTACTGTCGTAGCGGTTGTTGCGGGCGTACAGGTTATCGTTACGGGCAGTCGAATCGATCGAAGGAGAAGGTGGGCGTTAAGGTACGTAGGCGGCGGTTGTGTAATTGGGCCTCCCGGCACCTGTTTTGTAGGTGCCGTTGCCGCTGTCTGAACAGTCGGTGAGGCCACTGTCGTAGTGGTTATTACGGGTGTTGCGGGTAGTCGAATCGATCGAAGGAGAAGGTAGGCGTTGAGAGTACGTAGGTAGCGGTTATGTAATTAGGCCTCCCGGCACCTGTTTTGTAGGTACTGTCGCTACTATCTAAACAGTCGGTAAGGCCATTGTCATAGCGGTTGTTACGGGTATTACGGGTAGTCGAATCGATCGAAGGAGAAGGTAGGCGTTGAGAGAGTATTGGACGATAGAGTCGTCGGCAGAGATGGTGGCCTGGCCGGAAGGATTGGCGCGACGGAAGGGCGCGGACCTGTTTGTCTGGGTAGTCTAACCGGAAAGAGGGAAGACTCTATTGCTAAGAAGAGTAAGTGCCGGAGAACGAGGGCTAGCGAAAGTAGGCGCCTGGGTTCTGTTTGGTATATCTGGGCGGTTGGAGTTAAGAGATGGAGGTTACGGCTTTTATCGAGTAGGCTCGTAGCGTTGAGATGGTTCTCGCTGATGTTGAGAAAGTCCACGGCGCCGCTGGCTAATCTCCGCACGTAACGAAGAGACGGGGTGAGGCGCCGTAAGTAAGTGGGCGAGGCGAGGGCGCGCGAGCGAGTGGACTGGAGCGTTGAGATGAAGCGAGTTAACGGTGTTGGCAACGTCTGCTATGGTAGGAGCCGTTGGCAAGAGTCGAGGGGATTGCTGAATGTGGTAAGCTGTTGGCTGGCCACGGAGGCTGTCGACGAGGCTCTTGACGAGAGGTGACTGCTATGGTAGTCGTTGTTAGCGTCCAGATAAGCGAATTCGACGTGGAGGTACGCGAGGAGGCCGAAGGTGGAAAAAAAAAAAAAAAGAGGGGAAGAGAA
>Ga0247817_10000635_pt1 | contig 18742 bp, 20 predicted proteins | sample UWRJL212509R1_FD_178010 | JGI IMG/M metagenome (GOLD analysis project Ga0247817, IMG submission 178010) | Plant litter microbial communities from Arlington Agricultural Research Station in Wisconsin, United States - UWRJ-L212-509R-1 | ecosystem: Environmental > Terrestrial > Plant litter >...
TCGTCGCTGCCCAGTCGCATGACTGAACCCTTGCCGAACTGGCGGTCGATCTGGGCGAGGGCGGTGTCTAGCGCCTTCTCGCGGTCTGCTGCTGATGCCATTGCGTGCTCCTTGAATCGTGGGTTGCTGCCCATAGGCTGTCGCGATGCTCGAGGGCCGATCGTGCAAGGCCCTCAGCCTCCCGACAAAGGCTGTTTGGTAAGACACAAGCTACGCGCGGCGTCCGACATTTGTCGGCAGCGACGTGCGGCCTGTGCATAACCCGTCTTCGAAAGACGTTATGAAGGAGCCTAGCCACATTCGAACCCATGTTCGAACACGACGCGCCGAAGCAGTTGGGTTATTTGCGCGGCTCGCGCTGCCCGACCCCGTACCAGCGCTCACGCGGCACGTCGTTCTTCGCGCACAGGGCGAGCCAGATCTCGCGGGTGTCGACACCCTTGGCGATCGCCTGGTTGGCGGTGAGACCGCCGACGTCGTCGAGCACGAGATCCTGCGTGAGCACCCGGCCATAGGCCTCGCCGAACTCATCGGCCACTGCAACTCGGAATTCGCTCAAACGCACGAGTCCAGACTAGGCGGCTCGCCGCGCCCACGCTGAACGAGCGCCGTTAGAGTTGAGGAGCGCTCTACAGCGCGCGCGAAACCGCGCGGACCACTTGAGGAGTTCACCGGATGGCGACACCCGCACCCCACCGCCCCGCGCCCGCGATCGCGGGATTCGAGTACCTCGAACAGCTCGGCACCGGCGGGTTCTCCGACGTGTACCTCTACCAGCAGAAGCTCCCCCGCCGGAAGGTCGCGGTGAAGGTGCTCCACGTGGACTCCCTCAACCGCCAATTGCGCCGCCAGTTCGTCGCGGAGGCGAACCTGATGGCGCAGCTCTCGAGTCATCCGGCGATCGCGACGATCTTCGCGGCGAGCCTGACAGAAGACGAGCATCCCTACCTCGTCATGGAGTTCTGCTCGGGCGGGAGTCTCGGCTCCAGCTATCGTGAGCGTCCGCTCCCGGTCTCCGAGGTGCTGTCGGTGGGCGTGCGCGTCGCCTCAGCCCTCGAGTCGGCGCACCGGGCCGGGATCGTGCACCGCGATGTGAAGCCCGCAAACATCCTCATCACCGACTATGGCGCGCCCGTGCTCACCGACTTCGGCATCTCGATCGGTGACGACGGCGTCGCCGAGTCGACGATGCTCAGCGGCGACTCCACCACAAGCCTCGGAAACGACACGAGTACACAGGGACTGAGCGTTCCGTGGGCGCCGCCCGAGGCCTTCGACGATGTTCCGGTGAGCAACGAGCGCAGCGACATCTACTCCCTCGGCGCGACCCTGTTCAGCCTGCTCGAGGGGCGCACGCCGTTCGAGATCGCGGGAGCCAACAACGGCGCCGTGCAGTTGAGCCGCCGCATCGAGCGCGGCGAGGTGAATCCGGGCAAGCGCACCGACGTTCCCGACGCGCTGCGCCTCGTGATCGAACGTTCCATGGCGGTGCGCCCCGCCAACCGCTTCGCCTCGGCTCTTGACCTCGCAACCGCCCTGCAGGCTGTGCAGCGCGAGTTGGGCCTCTCCGAGACCCCCATCGAAGTGGCGAGGGATGCAACTGCCCTGCCGCTCCCGACCGACACGGGTGAACCCGAGGCCGCCGAGACGGTCATGCGCAGCGGTCCGTCACCCGTGGCCGCCGTGGACGCCCCCGCGACCTCGGCCCCCGCCGCCGCCGTGGATGCCCCTGCAACCCAGACCCCGCCCGCTGCCGCGACCTCGACCCCGCCCGTCGCCGCTCCCGCGGCCCTTACCGCCGCCGACGCCGCCGCGACCCCGACGGCCGCCGCCGCCGAACCCAGCGCGGTGGCAGCGGCTGCACCCGCCCTTGCACCCGCGCCTGCCTCTCCCCCGGCACCGCCGGCACCGCGCTCCCAGGCTCCGGCCGCACCGTCCACCGCAGTCACGCCGCCTGCCACCCGGCGCTCCCCAGCCAAGCCCCTCCTCATCGCGGGAGCCGCGGTACTCGTCGCAGCGATCGTCGCGACGGTCGTCGTCCTGAACCTGCCGACGGCTCCTGACGTCCCGACGGATGCGGGAGTCGTGCCCATGTGCGACCAGAGGACGCTCGAGATCGCGGCACCGCCGATCGATGTCACGGCAGACGACTTCCGCCCCATCAACTCACTGCTCGTCGAGAACGTCACCGCTCCAGACCTGGGTCTGCTGTGCGGTTACGAAGTCACGAGTGGAGTCGACGGGCTCATCGACCAGGCCTTTTACTACGACGGCACCGGATCCACCTACGAGACTGTGCGCGACACGCTCCCCTCGGGAATGCTCTGCAACGCGGTCAACGTCGTCGAGGACACCGAGGGCAACGACGTCAACACGCAGTTCTGCACTGATGGAAAGAACGACGTGAACCTCTACAAGTTCATCCATTCCACGCCTGAGCTCGTGATGAACGAGCCGTCGTACGTCGTCGTCGAGGTCGGCCCGCACTCGCCCTAACGCGTCGCAGGCGGCGCTGCCCTGAGCGCATTCGGCGACCTGACGGAAATGACGCAATCGCGAAACGCAGCCCTCAGTTCGTGCTGAGGTCAGCACGAACTGAGGGCTGCGCTTCGCAACTGTGTCCCGTCGGGGCTCGGCTCTGCAGAGCACGCCGCCGCGCACACAACGGCCGGCCCGCGGAACGAGCACGCCGCCGCACACACAACAGCTGGCCCGCGGAACGAGCACGCCGCCGCACACACAACGGCCGGCCCGCCGAACGAGCACGCCGCCACACACACACACACACACACACACACACAACAGTCGGCCCGCCGAAACGAGAAGATGCCCCCGGCCAGTGGCCGGGGGCATCCATTATTCGTAGTCTTAGCGGCTGACGAGATCCGCGTCGAACTCTGCGACGAGCTCGTCGGGCAGAGTGTCAGGGATGTTGGGGACAGCGTCGAACACGACACCCTCGATCACGGCGAGACGGTCTCCGACCTCGCGCATGATGACCGAGATGGGGGTCTCGAGTGCTTCGGCGACAGAAGCGAGAATCTCGGAGCTCGCCTCTTTCTGGCCACGCTCCACCTCGCTCAGGTAACCGAGTGCAACGCTTGCCTTGCTTGCAACCTGACGCAGCGTGCGCCCCTTCTGCAGGCGGAAGTCGCGGAGCACGTCTCCGATTTCTTGACGAACTAGAACCATTGGGACCCTCCTCATGACTTGTGGTGCTCTGTACCTTGATGGAGCAGTAACACTACAACGCCACCTGTGAGAACTCTAACGAGTCCACTCTGTGTGACGCTTGTGAATCTACGAGATGTAACGAGATAGAAACGACGGGTATTCCCGCGAGACACCGGGCTCCTTCACAGTGCGAGAAGTCGCTCGAGTTCTAACAGTGCTTCGTAGACAACGGCCGATCGGATGGCCTCCCGATCACCATCGAGAGCAAGTTCCATGACGTGGATCTCGATGCCAAGCGCGATCCCGACGAAGACCGTGCCAACTGCGACCCCGTCTTGCGGGTCGGGCCCGGCGACGCCCGTGGTGGAGATCCCGATGTCTGCGGGCAACTCATCGACGGTGAGCGCGGCCCGCACGCCCGCGGCCATCTGGCGGGCGACATCCGGATGCACCGGCCCATGCACAGCGAGCAACTCGGGCGCGACGCCCAGCAGGCTGTGCTTGAGAGGTGTGCTGTAGGCGACGATGCCACCGCGCACCACCTCGGATGCCCCCGGCGTCTTGATGAGCTCGGCGACCAGCAGCCCGCCGGTGAGGGATTCGGCGACAGCGATCGTCAGGCCGCGCTCGATGAGGGTGTGAACGACCGAGGTGCCGGGAGTGCTGTGATCAGCCAAGCCGGTACGCCTTGATCGCGGCCCAGATGTAGTCGAGACCCGAGAGCACGGTGAGCGCGAGGGCGATCGCCATCGCGACGAAGTTGACGCCGTGCACCCAGTAGCCGAACAGCTCCCAGAACGGGAAGAGGAACAGCGCGATCGCCACGGCCTGCGCCACAGTCTTGGCCTTGCCGCCGCGGGACGCCGGAATGACCCGGTGGCGCAGCACCGAGAAGCGGAAGATCGTGATGCCGAGCTCACGCACAAGGATCACGATCGTGACCCACCACCACAACTCGCCGAGGATCGACAGGCCGACGAGCGCGGCGCCCGTGAGCGCCTTGTCGGCGATCGGGTCGAGGATGATGCCGACGTTGGAGACGAGCTTGCGGCTGCGGGCCAGGTAGCCGTCGAGTGCGTCGGTCGCGATGACGATGACGAAGGTCGCTGCCGCAACCCAGCGGAGGGTGCCGTTGTCGCCGTTGTCGGCCAGGAGCATCCAGAAGAACAGCGGCGTGAGCAGAATGCGCACGACGGTGATGATGTTCGCGATGTTGGCGATGCTCGCGGGGCCGTCACCGTTGCTGATGATGCGACCGGCGAAAGGGTTGGGGCGAGGCGCAGCAGGGCCGCCGGTCACAGTGTCCACGGGGTTACTCCCTGTCGGTGAGGCTCCAGGCGTCCTCGTCTGAAGGGCCTTCCACTTCATCGTATCCGGCCTGCTCCTCGGCAATGCTCTCGGCGACGAGGTCACGCTGCACGGCAGGAGCCGGGGCATCCCCTCCGCGCAAGCGTGCGAGCACGGCCGGAAGCTGCTCGGCGGTCACGAGCACGTCGCGCGCCTTCGAGCCCTCGGAGGGCCCGACGATCTCGCGGTTCTCCAGGAGGTCCATGAGGCGGCCGGCCTTCGCGAACCCGACGCGGAGCTTGCGCTGCAGCATCGAGGTCGAGCCGAACTGGGTCGAGACGATGAGCTCGGTCGCCGCGAGCAGCAGCTCGAGGTCGTCGCCGATGTCCGCGTCGATGTTCTTCTTCTCGGCGACCACGGCGACGTCGTCGCGGTACTCGGGGCGAGCCTGCGCGATGACGTGCTTGACGACCTCGCTGATCTCCTCCTCCTGCACCCACGCGCCCTGCACGCGGATGGCCTTGGAGGCACCCATCGGGAGGAACAGCGCGTCACCCTGGCCGATGAGCTTGTCGGCGCCGGGCTGGTCGAGGATGACGCGCGAGTCGGTCATCGACGAGACGGCGAAGGCGAGGCGTGACGGAACGTTGGCCTTGATGAGGCCGGTGACGACGTCGACCGAGGGGCGCTGCGTCGCGAGCACAAGGTGGATTCCCGAGGCGCGCGCGAGCTGCGTGATGCGCACGATCGAGTCCTCGACGTCGCGTGGGGCGACCATCATGAGGTCGGCGAGCTCGTCGACCACGATGAGGAGGTACGGGTAGGGCGTGAGCTTGCGCTCGCTGCCCGGCGGCAGAATGATCTCGTTCGCGACGACGGCGCGGTTGAAGTCATCGATGTGACGGAACCCGAACGACGCGAGGTCGTCGTACCGCATGTCCATCTCCTTCACGACCCAGGCGAGGGCTTCTGCGGCCTTCTTCGGGTTCGTGATGATGGGCGTGATGAGGTGCGGCACACCGGCATAGATCGACAGCTCGACGCGCTTCGGGTCGATGAGCACCATGCGCACCTCTGCGGGCTTTGCGCGCATGAGGATCGACGTGATCATCGAGTTGACGAAGCTGGACTTGCCCGAACCGGTCGAACCTGCAACGAGAAGGTGCGGCATCTTGGCGAGGTTCGCCACCACGAAGCCACCCTCGACGTCCTTGCCGAGACCGATCGTCATCGGATGGATGCTCTTGGTCGACGCGCTCGAACGCAGCACGTCACCGAGGGACACAATCTCGCGATCCTTGTTCGGGATCTCGACACCGATCGCACTCTTGCCGGGAATCGGCGAGAGGATGTTGACCTCGTTCGACGCCACGGCGTAGCTGATGTTCTTGGCGAGGGCGGTGACGCGCTCGACCTTGACACCCGGCCCCAGCTCGAGCTCGTACCGCGTGACCGAGGGGCCGCGGCTGAAGCCGGTGACAGCGGCATCCACCTGGAACTGCTTGAGAACCTCGGTGATGGATGCAACGACCTCGTCGTTGGCCGCAGAGCGCGCCTTGGGCGGGGTTCCCGGTGTCAGTAGGGCGGCGGCCGGGAGGCGGTACGCGGCCGTGGGTTGGCGAGGAGCCTTCGCTACCGGTGCGGGCGCGGGTGCGTCATCGTCGAACTCACCCGCGACACCCTTCTCGCTCGCCTTCGTGGTGAAGCCGTTGAGCACAGGGATGGGCCCGTCTTCTCGCAGGCCTGTGGCCGCGGGCTCGATCTCGCCGGTGAAGCGCTTGACCGCGTTCTCCGCCTTGACGAGCTCGTCGAGAAGCTCGATACCGAACTCGTCGGAGTCGTTGAGGCTCGCCTTGCCGTTCGCGAGGCTCCAGGAACCCTCAGACGGCGGGGTCGAGTCGATGACCTCGGTGCCCTGACCAGACGTGCCCTGGTCGCGACCGATGACGGGCGAGTCGAACGCCTGGTCGGCGCCCTTCGACTTGTTGCGGCGCCACCACGGCAGGCTGGCCGGGTCGTCGTCGAGGCCGAGGTCGCTGAGCGAGCCGAACTCGAGGGCCCCGGAGGCCGAGGTGTCTTTGGGGGTGCGTGCGGTCGGCTCGGGCAGTTCGGCGCCGAACAGGTAGGCGTAGAGCTCGCGCAGGCGGTGCGGCAGCTTGTTCGGTGGGGTCTTCGTGATGATGAACAGCGAGAGCACGGCGAAGGCCGAGACGAGCGGCACGGCGACCCACGCTGTGCCGAGCATGACCATCCACGAGGCGAGTACCCAGCCGAGGATTCCGCCGCTCAGGGCGAGTTTGTCGACGCCGTCGGAAGGCATCGCCTGGCCGCCGAAGATATAGCAAATGCCGCTCACGCTCGTGAGGAGCAGGGTGAGTCCGATGCCGATGCGAGTGTTGTCGTGCACGCTCGACGGGTGACGGAACAGCCAGATCGCGAAGACCAGCATGATCACCGGGAGGGCGAACGAGACCCGGCCGAACAGCAGCCCGAAGGTGAAGGAGCTGAGGGCGGCGGCAACCGAGTCGTTCTGGTTGAACCATTCGACAACGGCACCGGCGATGGCGAGGATGAAGAGAAAGAACGGGACGCCGTCGCGGCGCTCCTCCTTGGCGAGGGTCTCCTTGCCGAGCACGCGGGCAGCACCGCCCACGACGTGGGCGAGGCCCATCCAGGCGCTCGTGAGAAGACCGGGCTTTTCGGGCTCGTAGGCCTTCGCGGCGGGCAGCTTCTTGGTGGGCGCGTTCTTGGCCGGAGTCGCCCGGGCACGCGTCGGCGTCGTGCGCGCGCGCGACGTCGGTCTGGTACTCGTAGCCATGCGTTCCACGCTACTGCCGCGCGCCGTCACAACCCGGTTAGACGGGGCGCGTGTCAGACCCGGTTCTAGTAGCGGATGGCGTCGATGACCTTGACGCGCACGGCCACAAGCGCGGGCAGGAGCCCGGCCAGCGCACCGACAGCGGTCGCGGCGATCATTCCGATGATGGCGGCCTCGATTGGCAGCGCGGGCAGGTCTTCAACACCCTGCGCGACGTTGTCGACGACCCAGGGATTGGTGACGACGAAGAACGCGACGATGACCCCGACGAACCCGGCAACGATCGTGCCGACGAGGCTCTCCATCATGACCGCGAAGAAGACCCGGCCGGCCGTCGCGCCGAAGCTGCGACGAATGCCGATCTCCCGGATGCGCTGCTTGACAGTCACGAGCGAGATGTTGACGAGGCTCAGCGCACCGAGGAACAGCACGAGCGCGGCAACCCCGCCGATGACCAGCTTGAGGGACTGGTACGGATCCTCTCCCCCGAGCTGCGCTTCGTAATCCTGGCGGTACACGTCGACGAGCGCGCCCTCCCCGAGGGCTCCAGCCACATCGCGCTTGAGCAGCTCGGTGAGCTCCTCGGCGAGGGCCGGCGGCACCCACATCTCGTACGACGGGGTGTTCATCTCGAGCTCTTCGGGCGTCGCGATGCGCTCCCAGGCGGAGGGCAGCATCCGCACCTCGTAATAGCCCTCCTGGTACAGCTGCGGGGGCATGACGCCGGTGATGACCGCGACGATGTCCGACTGGCCGGTGAATTCGACGACTGGATGCGACGACAGCGGCGGTGAGCCGAGGCGCTTCCACATCTCGTCGTTGATGATGACGGCGGGCGCGAGGCGGTTCTCGTCCTGTTCGGTGAACCAGTGCCCTTCGGCAACCTTGGTGCGGTGCATGACGGCGTAGTCGATGTCGCTCGTGATGATGCCCACCTCGGTCGCACCGTCGGCGAACTGAACTGTGCGGCCGCCGTAGCCGTTGCGGCTCGTGTAGTCGATCGAGTACCGCTCGACGGCGACATCGAAAGCGGCCTGAAAGTCTTCGGCGTCGATAGTGCCGGTGTCGCTGTAGGCGCTCACGGCGAGGAGTGCGGGGCGGCCTCCCGAGCGCTCGTTGAGCTCACGCTGAGCCTGCTCGGCGAGGGAACCGACACCGACAACGCTCGTGATCGCCGCGACGGCGACAGCGACACCGATCAGGCTGAGGAGCACGCGCGTGCGGTGGATGCGCAGTTCGGCCCACGCCTCCACCACGGCTCCCACGAGCCCGGCGAAGAACCCGCTCACAGCGTCACCTCGGGAGCTGCGAGCTCGAGCACCTTCGTGACATCCACCGGTGAGAGCACACCGCTGTCGAGGCGGTAGTGGCGGCGCGCGAGGGCCGCGACGTTGGCGTCGTGCGTGATGGTGATGAGTGCGGCACCCGACTGCTCGGCGACCTCGTCAAGCAGAGCCATGACCGACTCCCCCGTCTCGATGTCGAGGGCACCGGTCGGTTCGTCGGCGAGGATGAGCCTCGGCCGACGCACGAGCGCACGGGCGATCGCCACACGTTGCTGCTCACCGCCCGAGAGCTTGTCGGGCATCGAGTCCATGCGCGCGGAGAGGCCGACTCGGTCGAGCATCTCCTTGGCGAGGCTCGTGCGGCGCCAGAACTGCGCGCCCGGCGCGTAGAGCAGCGGTGTGACGACGTTCTCGAGCGCCGTGCGCCCCGGCAGCAGGTTGAACTGCTGAAAGATGAAGCCGATGTCGGAGCCGCGCTTGCGGTCGCGCTTGCCGGAGCGCAAGTGTCGCACCGGTTCGTCGTCGAAGAAGATCTCGCCGCTCGTCGGGTTGTCGAGCAGCCCGAGGAGGTTGAGGAGCGTGGACTTTCCGGAACCGGAGCGTCCGACGATGCTCACATGGTCACCGACGTTGACCTCGAGGTCGACGCCTTTGAGAATCTCGAGCGGGCTGGCATCCGGTAGCTGCACGGAACGCGTCACCTGCTCGAGTCGCAGGAGCGTCATCGGACGACGTCCTCACAGATTTCCATGCCGTTCTCGTCGACGTAGCACTCGCCGCCGAAGCCCGGATCGATGCCGCCGTCGGTTCCGTCGCCCTCGGCGCCCGGAACGAACTGGAGGATCATCTCCCCCTCGACGAGCCCGGTCTTGACCTCGACACTCACGCCGTCGTTCATGCCGAGCGTCACCTCACGGAGCTCGGTCGTGCCATCCTCGAGCACGATGTAGACATTGCCGGTCTCTGCGACACCCTCGACCGACGTCATCGGAACGACGAGCACGTTCTCGGCGATACCGCCGGCGATCACGATCTCGGCGGTGAGCCCCGCGAACACCTTGACGTCACCGGGAACAGCGCAGCTGACCGTTGGGCCGCCCGCGCCCTCCCCGCCTTCGCCGTCACCCGCGCCGGCGAGCGGCGCGCTGATCTTGACACCCTTGCAGGTGAACGGGGCAGGCCCGCCGTTGATCGTGACCTGCGCCTCTTTCGGCTCCTCGAGCAGGCGGTAGAGCTGTTCAGGGAGGATGCTGCCGCTCGCCGTGAACGTCGGCGGTGCGATCTGCCCCAGCGGGTCGCCCACCGAGAACACCTGGCCCTTAAGCGCGGTGAAGCTCGACACGGTTCCGGCACGCGGCGCCTTGACGACTCGCTGCTGCTTGATCGGCGTGCCGTTGGCGTTCACCGTGTCAGCAGTGAGCACGAGGATGCGCTGGTCCTTCTTGACCTTCGTCCCGACCTTCACAAACGTCTGGGTGACCTCACCGGTGAGGGTCGCGGTGATCGGCACGGCTGCATCCGCGTTGATCGTGCCGGAAAGCGAGACGTCGTTCTGGATCGTCCCGACCGTCACTGCGACCTGCGGCTCGATGATCTCAGCGCCCGGCACCGCGGTGTTCGGGTCTTCGGTGACATCCGGAAAGAATGCGATCTTGACGAGGGCCACGGCCACCGCGGCGATGATCAGGATGCGGAGGATCGGAAAGACCCAGGTACGGACGACGTTCATATGAACCCCCAGTTGGAACAGAACTCCCGCAAGACTAATGCGAGCGATACTCCAACCGAATCATTCGAGCGGATGATCCACAACCCAACGTTTGGGGCGAGTTGTTCGTCGTGGGGTCAGGCGCAGGGGAAGCCCGCGTCGGACCCCGCGTTGGTTCGCGGCTCCGTGCCCGCCGGGATGGAGCTGATGGAAGCAATCGCGCCTTCGTAGACCTCGTAGACGAGTCGCCCTGCGGTCCCATCGATGACGTAGACCTCGCTCTGGTAGACAGCGGCCCGCTGGTCGAAGCTCGCGTATGCGCTGGTGAGGTCGGCCAGGCTGTCGCCGACGCTGAGTCCCGCGTCGCTTTCGATCCCCGGCTTGGCCAGCCAGATCATGGTGAGCGATCCGTCGCGAAGCCCGTCGGATGTGCCGTCGATCACGAAAGCGTGCTCCGTGTCGTACGCGGGCTGCCAGGCTCCCGTGTAGGGCTGGTCGTCAGCCACACCGGCCTGGCACCAGCCATCCACCCACTCGACGATCGCGAGACTCGGATCGATGGATGGCACCGGCTGCCCGATCACCAGGTAGCCAAGGCCCTCCGTGGTGAGCACGAGCTCATCGAGGGCGGGCTTCGTCGGCTCCTGCGTCGGAGTGGGGGTTGGCGTTTCCGTCACGATCGGTGCAGGCTCTGTGATCTCTGCGGGTGGCTCGGTCGCACAGCCAGCAAGAAGTACGGTGAGTGCTACGACCGCACCGACGATCGAGTGCCTACGCATGGCAGGTTCCGCCGTAGCCCGAGAAGGCGATGCCGAGGTCGAAATCACTGAGTCGCACGACAGTCATGAAGTCGACGAGCTTCGAGCCGTCGTTGTCGTCCTGTACTTCGAATCTCAGCTTGCCTGCGACGCCATCGACAATGAGCATCTGGACGCCCGTGGTGTTGGACGCCCGCGCGTCGGGGTAGGCGGACTTCACCTCGGCGAGAGTCGAACCGACACCGACACCTCGATCACTCGAGATGTTGCCGTCGTTGGAGGCAATGAGTCGCACGGCACCGTCAACGGCGTCGTCCTGGGTGTAAAGGTAGAAAGCCTCTTTCCCTTCGGGGTAGTCAGCCAGCCAACGTGGAGGCGGGCCGACGTCCAGCGACGCGGGGCAGGCGTTCGGATCGAGCCGGACGATCGGGAGGTCGGATTCGGGCACCGGCTGCCCGATGACCAGGTAGCCAAGGCCTTCCGTGGTGAGCACGAGCTCATTGAGGGCGGGCTTCGTCGGCTCCGGCGTCGGAGTGGGGGTTGGCGACGGCGACTCCGTCACGATCGGCGCGGGTTCGGCGATCTCCGCTGGCTCCTCGCCCGCGCATCCGCTGAGCAGCAGGCTCCCTGCGACGACACCTACGAGCACCCGAGAAATGTTCATAGGGCGAGAGTATGGGGCGGAACGACGGCGGAGCGTCATCCTCTCGGATGACGCTCCGCCACTTTCAGTCACGCTTCGATAACGAGCGGCATGATCATCGACCCAGCCGTGGGGTCAGGCGTTCAGGCAGTATGCGAAACCCGCGTCCGTGTAGGCCCAGCCGTGGAGCTCGTCGGTGAGGTTGAGTACGCGCACGAAGACGACCTCGTCGACCGCGTAGTCGGTCTGCCCCGGTGCGCCCACCTCAAAGACCAGTCGACCGTTCTCGCCCGTCACCACATAGAGATCGGTGCCTAGGAGCTCGGTGACGGCTGCATCGGGATAGGCCGCGATAACCTCGTCCCGCGTGCTCCCCAGCCCGACACCCTCCGCCGTCACGATGTCTGCGGAACCGATCGCGATCTGACTGACCGCGTCCTCGGGCACGTAGACGCTGAACGGCTCCGGCGATTGCTCGCTGAGAGCAGGCTCGTAGTTGGGGATCCACTTACCGGCCGACGGAGCACCGTCGACGTCTGCGCAATAGTCCTCGTCGTAGATCAGAACATCGAGTGCGGGATCAGCGACGGGAGGGGCCGCGCCGATCACGAGCGGGCCGAGTCCGTCGGGAGACAGCACGAGTTCGCCGAGAGCCGGTTTCGTCGGCTCCGGCGTCGGCGTCTCTGAGGCGGCAGGCGGATCCGTGACCGGTGTGGGCTCGGTCACAGCACAGCCTGCCAGGAGGAATCCGGAAACGACAACGACGGTTATGGCCCGAAGACTGATCATGAAACGAGTATGGCGCACGAACCTTCGTGCGCCATACAGGTCTGTCTACTAGGCCTTCGAGGGACTCGGGCCCTTCGAGAGCCTCGGGGAATGAACGAGCCCTTCGAGAGCCTCAGGGGGCGACGGGGCTAGGCCTCGATAACTACCGGCACGATCATCGGCTTGCGACGGTGCTGGGTGTTGACCCAGCGACCGACGGTGCGGCGAATGACCTGCTGGAACGCGTGGGTGTCGCGCGTTCCGTTCGCTGCGGCCTCCTCGAGCGCCTTCACGACCTGCGGCAGCACGGCGTCGAACACGGCGCCATCCTCCGCAAAGCCTCGGGCCTGGATCTCCGGGCCGACGATGACGCGACCGGTCTGCTTGTCCACCGCGACAAAGATCGACACGAAGCCCTCTTCGGCAAGGATGCGACGGTCCTTGAGGTCGGCGTCGGTGATCTCGCCCACGCTGGATCCGTCGACGTACACGAAGCCCAGGTCGAGCTGGCCCACGACCGTGGCGACACCGTCGCGCAGGTCGATGACCGTGCCATCCTCAGCGATGATCGTGTTCTCTTCGGGCACGCCCGACTGGATCGCGAGCGCGGCGTTGGCGACGAGGTGCCGCTGCTCGCCGTGCACGGGCAGCACGTTCTTGGGTCGAAGGATGTTGTAGCAGTAGAGCAACTCTCCCGCGGCAGCGTGCCCGGAAACGTGAACCTTCGCGTTGCCCTTGTGCACAACGTTCGCGCCGAGCTTCATGAGTCCGTTGATGACCCGGTAGACGGCGTTCTCGTTGCCGGGGATCAGGCTCGACGCGAGAATGACCGTGTCACCCTTGCCGACCGTGATCTGGTGCTCGAGGTTGGCCATGCGCGCGAGTACGGCCATCGGCTCGCCCTGGCTTCCGGTGGACATGTAGACGAGCTGGTTGTCGGGCAGGTTGACTGCCTTCTTCGCATCCAGCAGCACGCCGTCGGGAACCTTCAGGTAGCCGAGATCCGCGGCGATACCCATGTTGCGCACCATGGAGCGCCCCATGAGTACAACCTTGCGGTTGTTGGCGACCGCGGCATCCAGCACCTGCTGCACGCGGTGCACGTGGCTGGAGAAGCTCGCGACAATGACGCGGCGAGGAGCCTTGGCGATGACGGCCTCGAGCACCGGACCGATGTCGCGCTCGTTGGGCGTGAAGCCGGGCACGTCGGCGTTGGTCGAGTCGGGCAGGAACAGGTCGACGCCAGCCTCGCCGAGTCGCGCGAACGCGCGCAGGTCGGTGATGCGGTCGTCGAGCGGCAGCTGGTCCATCTTGAAGTCGCCCGTGTGCAGCACGACGCCGGCCTTGGTCTTGATCGCGACCGCGAGTGCGTCGGGGATCGAGTGGTTGACGGCGACGAACTCGAGGTCGAACGGGCCGAGCTGTTCGCTCTGGCCTTCCTTGACGGTGAGGCTGTAGGGGGTGATTCGGTGCTCTTTGAGTTTCGCCTCGATGAGGGCGAGGGTCAGGGTCGATCCGATCAGGGGGATGTCCTGGCGCAGCTTCAAGAGGTACGGCACGGCGCCGATGTGGTCTTCGTGACCGTGCGTGAGCACGATACCGACGATGTCGTCGAGGCGGTCGCGAATGGGCGAGAAGTCGGGGAGGATCAGGTCGACGCCGGGCTGGTGCTCTTCAGGAAAGAGCACGCCGCAGTCGACGATGAGGATCTTGCCGTCGATCTCGTACGACGTCATGTTGCGACCGATTTCGCCGAGACCGCCGATCGGGATGACACGCAGGGTGCCGGGCTTGAGCTTCGCTGGTTGGTAAATGGTGACGGGAGGCATCTGTTCCTATGGTCGTGCTGTGGGGTCTCTAGCCCCCTATTTAAAGTTGTGCGCTGTTAGCGGGTGGTGCCGGCGACCTTGGGCAGCGCGCCACCGGCGGCTGCGTTGCGGTCGGGGCGGAAGTTGCTGAAGTCGACGCCGGGGATCTCGCCGACGAGTGCGATCTCGTCTTCGATCTGCGCGGCCTCGAAGTCTTCTGGTCCGACGAGGGGCAGGCGCACGCGCGGGCTGCCGATTCGTCCCAGGCCGTGAAGGATGTACTTTGCCGCGACGGTTCCGGGAACGTGCGTCATCACCGCACGCACGAGTGGCTCGAGGGCTTTGTGCGCCGCAGTCGCCGTAGTGAGGTCGCCGGCGTTGACGGCGTCGACGATGACCCGGTACGGTGCTGCGGCGATGTTGGCCGTCACACCGATGAGCCCGGTGGCGCCGATCGACAGGTGCGGCAGCACGAGTGGGTCGTCGCCGGAGAAGTAGAGCAGGTCTGTCTGGTTGAGCACGCGGCTCACCTCGGACAGGTCGCCTTTGGCGTCTTTGACGGCGAGGATGTTGGGGTGCTTGGCGGCACGCAGGATCGTCTCGTACTTGATCGGGATGCCGGTGCGTCCGGGGATGTCGTAGAGGATCACCGGAAGGTCGGTGGCGTCGGCGATCATGCGGAAGTGGGTGAGCACTCCGGCCTGCGTGGGCTTGTTGTAGTACGGCGTGACGATCATGACGCCGTCGGCGCCGGCCTTCTCGCTGGCTTTGTAGAGCTCGATGGCGTGGGCGGTCTCGTTGGACCCGCCGCCGGTGATGATCTTGGCTCGCCCGCTGGACACGGACTTGGCGACCTCGACGAGTTTGAGCTTCTCGGGGTCGGTGAGCGTGGAGGTCTCACCGGTCGTGCCGGTGACGACGATTCCGTCTGCACCGTTGGTGATGACGTCGTCGATGTGCTTCTCGACGCCGGGCCAGTCGACTTCACCGTCCGCGGTGAATGGAGTCACAAGCGCGACAAGGACCTGGCCGAAGGGATTAACGGGCGTAGACACCCTCTAAGGGTATCGCTCGTGCGGCACGCATCGCGTCATCTGCTCCCGCGCGACTTCGAGGGCCACGGCGAATTCGTTTCCGGCAAGCGGAAAGCGAGACCAGTGGACTACAGCCTCCGCCTGTCTCGACGCGAGCCTCGAAGCGCCGCGGGTAACGGAAACGTGGACTTTCTCGCCTGACGACGAAGCCAGCCCCGACCAATATCGCGACGCGCTTACGCACGCGAGCCGACCGCCCAGGCTGAGTGCGACACAGATCGCGGGCTCTGTGTCTGCTGCGGCCCACAGCCCCTTTCTGACCCGTCGGATCCGACCCGTTTGAGCGATGAGGTAGATGAGTTGTTTGTCCACGCCAGCCGAAACCAGATCTGCAGTGGTGGCGACCTTCCATTCGTTCAGCAATGTCTCGAGCAACAACATGCCGACCATCGTCGTTGATCACCGCACGCAATGTTGTCGCGCAACCATCAGCGGTGGGTTCTCGAGGATGGGGTGAGTTGTGGATGAGAGGAGCCAGAGCAGGTGCGCGCCGTCAACCCGACTGTTCAACGCCGTACCCTCGCGTTAATCAGGACGATTGTTGCAGGTGACAACAAGCGTCCTGATTAACGTGAGGGTCTTGCAGGCAAGGATGAAAATCTGCCGCGGCAACCGCGCGCCCGTGAGGGACGCTCTAGACGCACTAACGACAGGCTAGCGCGAGACCGAACGGTTGGCGCTGAAGACAGAGCTAGGGCGAGACCCGACCGTTGGCGTTGAAGGACTCGTAGGTGAGCGGCATGAGCTCGGCGAAGTGCGCTTCCATCTGCTCCGCCACCATCTCGATCTCGCGCTGCGGGAACGACGGGAAGTGCGAGCCCTCGCGCTTCGTGCGCAGCGACAGGAACGCCATGAGCGAGCGAGCGTTCATCGTCACGTACATCGACGAGTAGATCGACAGGGGCAGCACGATGCGGGCGACCTCGCGGGCGATGCCGGCATCGAGCATGCGCTGGTACGACGCGAACGCCTCGGTGGCGAGCGTCGTCGCCTCGTGCTGCGTGAGCTCGGTCTGCTCCGGGGTTCCCTTGTGGAACTCGTACGCACCGGCCTTGCCGACCTGAATCAGGTTGCGGTCATCGCTCGGCACGTAGAAGACCGGGTTGAGCTGGCGGTAGCGTCCGCTTTCCTCGTTGTAGGAGTTCATCCTGTGCCGCATGAACTCGCGGAACACGAAGATCGGCGCCTGCACGTAGAAGGTCATCGAGTTGTGCTCGAACGGCGAGCCGTGACGGTCACGCATCAGATAGTTGATGAGACCCTTCGAGCGGGATGCATCGACGTCCTGGTCCTGCGCGGACTCCAGCGTCTGCTCCCCCTGCGTCGAGACACGCGCGGCAAACAGAACGTCAGCGTCGGACGCGTTGGCCCGCACCAGCTCAACCGTCATGTCGGAGCGGAAAGTGGGCACGGAAGGCGAAGTCTCATCAGGCACGGCTTTTACGATAACCGCTCCCACCGTCATACTCGGTCACATCCGAGAAATGGCTCGAAAACGGTCATATCGTGAACGCACTATGACTCCCCTGGCCATTGTCGCGACCCTCGCGGCACTCGTCGCGTTCGCCACGGTTCTCGGACTCGTCTGGCAGCGACAGAACGGCCGCGTGCGGGTCAGCAGTGGCCGCGACACGATCAGCCCGCTGGATGTCGCGGGGCCGCTCGGCAGCTCCGCCACCCTCCTGCAGTTCTCCAGTGAGGTGTGCGCACCGTGCGTGTCCACCCACCGAGTGCTCACCGACATCGCCGGAGCCAGCACCGGCGTCGCCCACGTCGAGATCGACGTGACCGACCGCCCCGACCTCGTCAGCCGCTTCAACATCCTCCAAACCCCGACCACGCTCGTGCTCGACCCCAGCGGCACCGTGCGCGCCCGCATCGGCGGCGCCGCTCGGCCCGACACGGTGCGCGCCGAGCTCGCCCGCATCGCCGCAGCCTGACCCGAAAGGCACATCATGTCGACAACCGAGAAGCCCACCCTCGCCGCCAAGCCCGGCCAGAAAGGCATCGACCCGCGAGGACCGCGATTCGGTGCATCCATCACCGCTGTTCTGCTGCTGACCACGATCGGGCTCGCACTCGCGGGCGCAACCGTGGCGTCAGTCGCTGCGGTCGTGCTGTTCTCCGTGCTCGTCGCGTTGTTCGCGTGGGGAGCGTTCGCCGGGATCCAGCGGCACCCCTACGGGCTCCTGTTCAAGGCTCTCGTGCGTCCGCGGCTCGCAGCCCCGACGGAACTCGAAGACCCGGCTCCCCCGACCTTCGCCCAGGGTGTTGGCTTCGTCATCACCGGAGTCGGCCTCGTGCTGCACCTCGCCGGTGTTCCCTTCGCGCTCGTGATCGCGGCCTCCGCGGCGTTCGTCGCGGCGTTCCTCAACTCGGTCTTCGCCTACTGCCTCGGATGCCAGATCTACCTTCTCTTGGTGCGTGCTGGGATTCTCGGGCGCAAGGGTGCAGCCGCGGCCTAGAGCCACCTAGTCTGGAACTGACGGAAGGAAACACCATGTCAGTCACCAGCGAAGCAACCACCCTGTGGTTCGGCGATCTCTTCTCCGGAAGCGGCACGACCTCACTCGATTCCTCGGACGCAGCAGAGTTCCCCGTCTCATGGGCCGCGCGCTCTGAGGGAGTCGCGGGCAAGACCAACCCTGAGGAGCTGCTCGGCGCCGCGCACTCCGCGTGCTTCTCGATGGCGTTCGCCAACGAGCTCGCCACGGCGGGAACACCCCCCGAAAGCCTGCAGGTCACTGCGGCGGTCACCTTCGAGCCCGGCAAGGGCATCACCGGTAGCCACCTGCTCGTGAGCGCGAAGATCCCCGGCATCACCGAGGAGGACTTCCAGCGCATCGCCGCGGCCGCCAAGGAGAACTGCCCGGTCTCGCAGGCCCTTGCCGGCATCCCGATCACCATCGAATCCAGCCTGGCCTAGGGCCGGTGAAGTCGTTGCGCGTACTCATTGCAGGGGCGAACGGCCTCATCGGAACCGAGCTCAGCACCCAGCTCGAGGCGCACGGACACACCGTCGTGCGCCTCGTGCGGCGGGTGGCGAACTCGGCGGACGAGTTCAGCTGGGATCCCCCTGCGCGCACGATCGACGGCAATGCGCTCGACGGTGTCGACGCCGTCGTGAACCTGACCGGGGCTCCCATCGGGCGCATCCCGTGGACTCCGGCGTACAAGCGCTCACTGCTCACGTCGCGCATCGACACGACGCAGACCCTCGCGGAGGCGATTGCCGTTGCATCCACGCCGCCCGCGGTCTTCATCGCGGCGTCGGCCGTGGGCTTCTACGGCGACCGACCGGGCGAGGTGCTCGACGAGTCGGCGGGCAAGGGCGACGGCTACATTCCTGACATCACCGACGCGTGGGAAAAGGCGGCGAACATCGCGTCGCCGGTGAC
>Ga0247817_10000636_pt1 | contig 18722 bp, 18 predicted proteins | sample UWRJL212509R1_FD_178010 | JGI IMG/M metagenome (GOLD analysis project Ga0247817, IMG submission 178010) | Plant litter microbial communities from Arlington Agricultural Research Station in Wisconsin, United States - UWRJ-L212-509R-1 | ecosystem: Environmental > Terrestrial > Plant litter >...
GACGGAAGCAATGAGGCTAATGCTAAAAAACGATCTCGAATATTTTGGCAAACCTATGTAGAAGCAATTCACATCATGACAAAAGCATTAGTTGCTAATAAGGTTACTATTATGGCGGGAACAGATGCTAATGTAGCGACGGTTGTTCCCGGATTTTCACTTCATGACGAATTAGTATCTTTGTCTAAAACCGGAATGAGTAACTCGCAAGTGTTATATGCTGCAACTGTAGCACCAGGTAATTGGATGAAGACAAAAACAGGAAAAATAAAAACAGGATATCGTTCAGATTTGATATTGCTCGCAAAAAATCCGTTAGAAGATATTGAAAACACGAAAACTATCGATTATGTTTTTTTTGATCAATACAGAATTAATAAAAGTCAAATTAATAATATTTTGAATGCTGTAGAAAAAGCAAATAATAAAAACAGAACTATAAAAATCGATGAGTTTTTGTAATTGTCCTTATTGATAGTTTCGGCGAATTTAGTTCACTGTGTGAAATTTATACTAGTTTTATAGCTTTTCTTGAAAAATTAGCCGACTATCAGAAGCAGGATATATTATTTTAATGAAAACAAAAAAGTAAAATAACGATGACACATAAATATTGGGGAAATGTAGAAGAAGACTGGGCTGGATTTTCATCAGACATCACTTTTTCTAATCCATTTTTTGAGAAACAAAATAGTGAAGTTTTCTTAGGAGAAGAATTCGATGAAGACGGAGAGGAGATTGACGAACCGCCAACGGAAAGTAAATTGACAGAATTTGCGGAAACATATCAGAATTTCATAGAAAATATTGAAATAAATATCAAGAGTATTCAAGACAAAGCTTTTGAAAGGTATCTGAAATTATACGCGCATTTTTATGAAGATTCTGCAAAATCTGGCGAACCGGCGTTAAATATTGATAATGTTGACAAGCATAATGATTCAATAAGAGAAATTATGTACCTGAGAGTTTTAGACGAAAAGACAATCAAGTTGTCTATTCGCTATGCATTAGATACTGAACATGGAATTGAATTTAGATTCGAAGACGGGAAAATTGCAGCTGTTGGCGGAATTGCTGAAACATAGTGTATTCAATTAGAATTGGTTTAGGAATATTTCAGATAAATTACTCCAGCGATTTATAAAATTCGCTTTTTTCAAAAGAGTCTTGAAATGATTTTACACTAAACTGCAACATTGGAACAAAAAAGACTTCATTGCCTCTAAATGTAAAAGTGTAACTGTCCTGTCCTTCTTTCAGTGTTTTTAGGGCTTTATCCAGATCTTTTTTGAATTGCTTTTTATTTTCTTTTTGTTCCGTTAAGTAACTATCAAGATCTTTTTTTGTATTTATATTACTGTCAAACAGCAACGCAATTAGAAAACCATAAGCCTCGTCTTTTTTTCCTGCTTTATAGGCATTTTTAGCAAGGTCATAAACAATTCTGTCTACATCTTTTCCAAACGTTGTTCCACTTGATACAATTAATGGACTGGTAAAAATAGCTTTCTTGTAAAAATCTTTAGCGAGCTGATAATTTCCTTTAGCAAAATAAATGTCGCCTAAGCTATGAGCTGCCAAATGCGTAATGTTTTCAATCTCATAATCTCCGCGTGTGAGGTCATTAAAATGTTCATTTAAAAGCTCTTTGCTTATTTTTATATCAGCCAGATAAAGGAGTTCTTTTTCATAATTTCGAATACTAAAACGATCCAATCTCTCATTAAATTTACTGGCATGCTTAATTAATTCCGGATTAGATTTGTACGGTTCATGAGCTAAAAGTTGTTTTAAACCTTCTCTTAAATCATCTATTCGGTAATCGTGATATAAAGGATATTTTTCCCGATCATCTTCTTGTTGTGCTTGTTTGATTTCTCTTCTTTTGTCAGCATCTGCCAAAGAATTATTTAAGTTAAAGATATCTTTTCCGGAAATAGATTTTTTAAAACAGTACACAATAATTCTAGGATCGGATAAATTCATATAATCATCATCGATACTGATGATATACATCCAATCTTCGTTTCCGCGTACAAAAGAAACGGTATTGGGTTCATTTACAACATATTCTGTTTTGTTTTCGGTAAAAGTACCCTCAGTTGGTATTCTCTTTGTGATAAGTTTTCGAAATAATTCAGTGCTGCCAACACTTTCAAATTGAGTAAGGTATTTTTGCACATATTCTTTCATGTAATCCGGCAATTCAGCTGGGTTTTGCGGACCAATTCCGGAGATGTTTATTTTGTCATCGTCAAAAGTATATTTTGCCGGTGAAATTATTAAATCCGGATTGTCTTCTGAAAGTACAATACAAATACCAACATTATCTTTCTTTAAATCTTCTAATTCGCTTTTTTTAGAGCTATTAAAATTTGAAATAATTGTATTTAACTGCGTATTTGTTTTTCCGTTTTTCTTGTAGTTTGCAATTGTTTTTTCAACGTTTTTCTTTACGTTTTGATAATTTTCTTGTGCTGCTAATTGTAAACAAGTCAGAAGTAAGACGAATATAAATTTTATCATTTTGGTTTTGTCAATTATGTAATAATGCCACCAACTTATTTATATGGATTAAAAATAAGGCTGATTTATATTATTACGTTTTTTTGGTTGTACAATAGTAGACAAAAAGGAGATATAATTATTACGTGTTTACGTAAAATCGGGTTTATTTTTTTCGATAAGATTTACCATGTTTGAATTGAAAGAGGATAGATTTTCGCTTAAAGCAGAAAAGAAATCAAGGTCGGCATTTTCTACTTCGATAAGTGCTTTTTGCAGAACGGTTTCTCCTGTATCCGTTAGGCGAATAATTTTTGCTCTTGTATCCGTTTCATGTTCTTGTCGGGTTAGGAAACCTTTTTCTTCCAACGTTCTCAGTACTTTCGATACCATCATTCTATCTGAATTGCTTTGATTGGCAATGTCAATTTGTGTTACAGCGTCGCTTTTTTTAGAAAGCCAGCCTACAGCTGCTAACAATACAAATTGCGTTTGCGTTAAATCTACAGGATCTAAAACTTTTTTTAGTTTGCGCTGCCAAAGTATTGTGAGTTGTCCGAGCAAATAACCTGGACTGTCTTTTGGACTTTTAAAGTGAAAATCTATTTCTTTAGCCATAATGATGTTAAAGCTTTGTGTCGGTATTAAATCAAAAAAGTGTTTACTAATTTCAAAGATAGGAATCTTAATCATTATTAATGTAGATCGTAAAAGTGCTTTACTCTAAAACTAGTAAACAATTTGCTTTTATTTTGTCTCCAGAAAAGTAAGTTTATAACCGTCAATATCTTTTACGTGGAAGGCTCTTCCAAAAGGAGTTTCAATAATAGGTCCGGCAGTTGTAACGCCATTTCCAATCAGTTTCTCTTTCAATTCGTCTACATTTTCTTTAACAGCAAACCAAAGTGCTACGCCAACACCTAATTCTTTTCCCTCAAGTGGCTCGAGAGGTGTACGAATAGCAAAACTTGCTTCTCCTTCATTGTACTTAAAAATACAAGCTTGCGGATTAGTGTTACCAATTTCAAAGCCTAATTTTTTTTCGTAAAAGTCTTTTGATGCTTCTAAATCTTTTACTTGTAATGATGCGAATGTTAAGTTTTTCATTTTAATGAATTTTAATTGTTGTCGCAAATATAGTATATACAACAACAATATGCAAATGTTTTTTTTCTTTTTGTTTTTAAATAGTTAAAATTGAATGTTTTATTGTCGTTTTCTTTAGTGTTAAGAATTATTTAAACGCACAAAAGAATATTTTACGGATAGAGATTCGTTAGCATCAGCAAGAAAATTTTGACTATTATTTTTAATAGCAAAGTAGAATAATTATGAAAAAAAGTGCATTTTTGAAATAAATCTTAAACCAACCAAAACCATGAAGAAAATTTTAAAAATCCTCAAATTCGCATTTATTACTTTGTTAAGTATCATCTTAATTTTTCTAATTTATTTATACATCAGCAATAAAGTATTCTTAGGTTCGACAGATCAGGGCAACCTTGATTATCTGGCAAAAAACAATGTGCCGGTAACGACTTCGATTGATGGAAAATTGTTTGATGAGGATTTTTACAAATCAAAAGTTTTTCTTTTAGGAGAAATTCATGGTTATGCTGACAATCAGACTTTGGATAGGGAAATGTTGTTTTTTTTGAATAAAAAAGCAGGAATCAAATATTACATTGCAGAAATGGATAGCATAACGGCTGCTAAACTAAACAGCTTTTTGCTAAAAAAATCGAAAGATGAAGTAATCTTAAAAGACGTTGTCGTATCTATTGCGCAAAGAATTCCTCAACAATCAAGTCAGCAATTATTCGATAAATGGAATGCGATTTACGATTACAATCAAAAATTGGCTGATTCCTCAAAAATTACGGTACTCGGAATCGATAAAAATTTTGATGACAGTTCGAAAGGCTCGAGAGATTTGGCTATGATCAGTAACTTTAAGAATCTGATTAAAAAAAGGAATATAGAAAATGAAAAGTTTTACGGTCTTTTTGGCTATTTTCATACGCTGCAAAGTAAAACCGAATCAGGAAGAGAAACATTTGCTGCAGAATTAAAAAAATTAGGAATTAAAACCACAAGTATTGTCAGCTATACATTAGATAGTGAAATGTATCTTCCTAAAAATCCGCAATTTCCAACGCCTGAAAACGAGAGAGTAGATTGGCTAAATGCAGATGGTCCTTTTATGCTTGTAAAAGGAATTAATGATTTAAAAGAATTAAGCGTCCCGAATGCCGTTACTCTTTTCAAACTAAACGCTCCAAATTCTCCTTATCTTAAATCAAAAAATGTAATAAGTGTAAAATCAAGAATGTTCGGTGAAAATATAGTTCCTTTGGATAATTTGTTTGTAACAGATTATTTTCAATACGTATTTATATTAAGAAATTCTGAGGCATTAAGTAAATTGAAATAGAAGAAGAGCAAAAAACTTTTACAGTGAATTAGCTGTTTTAATCAAGTTGTGATTAAAACAGCTAATTTTTTTGGCTGAATATATCAAAAACACATTGCAGATTTTCGATCAGCAGCTCTTTATTTTATCTTATTAAATTTGACATTGGTCGCGCCAAAATTAGTAATACTCAATCCTGTTATTTCTCCTTTTTTATTTCTTTGAAAATTGACTTCGACACCAAATGTAATCGCTCCCTTAAATTTATCTTTTTCGACTTCAGTGATAACAGCATCGCTTAATCGATTGTGCGTCATTGTCAGTTTTCCATCGATGATTTTTGTTATAAAAACGGAGGATAATTCGATGTTCTCAAATTTACCTTCATACTCTTTTAGATTTGTAGTAAGGGCAGGTTTTGGTTTTTCTTCGGCTTTCTGTTGTGTTTCGCTTACTTTTTCTCTCTTTTTGAATTTATCTGCCAGATAAAATTCTGCAATATCCATTCCTGCTTTGTAGGCAACAAAATCTTCATCATTGCTCAAAAGGATTATAGACAATTTGTTGTCTTGAAAACGACCCAAATACGATTTAAAACCGGCATCGCTTCCGGTATGGTTATACACATTAATACCTTTGTAGTTTCGCATAAATTGACCTTTGGCGTGGTAAATTGTTTCGCCATCACTTACCGCTAAAATAGCAGGATCTCCGTTGTCTAAAGAAGAGCGTTCATTAAAATGTTTGATAAACGCAGCATCGCCTACTTTAGGATTTTCAAAATTAGCCGTCCATTTGCTTAAATCTTCAACGGTTGTATAAACGTTTGTAGGTCCAACAGAAGAACTGTTAAGGTTTCTTTTGCTGTAAATTCCATTTTCATTTCCGTAGGAGTAGGCTCTGTTCTTCACTATTTTTTCGTTGTCGTCATAGATTAAGCTGTTCTCCATACCAAGTGGATCGAAAATATTTTCTTTTACAAACGTGCTAAAACTTTTTCCTGAAACTCTTTTTATGATTTCGGTTAGCAATGTAAATCCTGTATTGCTGTATTTGAATTGACTTCCGGGAGCAAAATTCAATTCTTTTTGTTTCGTTATTAATTTCAGTACTTGTTCAGAAGTAATGATGTCGTCCATTCTCCAACCTGCTAATGTTAGGAGTGACCATTGATCTTTTAATCCGCTTGTATGAGAACATAAATGTCTAATCGTTATTGTTTTTTCATAAACAGGCAATTCCGGAATGTATTTTCGAATGTCATCGTCTAGTGAGATTTTGCCTTGTTTCTCTAAGAGAAAAATAGAAAAAGTGGTGAATTGTTTTGAAACAGAACCAACATTAAAAACCGTCTTTGGCGTTATGGGTATATTGTATTCGAGGTTTGCGCTACCGTATCCTTTTTCAAAAATAATTTTTCCGTCCTGAACAATACCTACTGCAACACCGGAAGTGTTTGCGTTATATTTAGAAAATAAAGAATCAATCCTTTTTTCTGGGTTTGAACTGGTTTGCGCCAATAAACTGTTTGCAGAAAAAATAAAAAGTAAAATAAATTGGATTAGGTATCTCATTTTGGTCTTTTGTTAGTAGTAGATAGTTGTGCAGGGTATAGTAAAATTTTTACAATACTACATAAAAAAAAGAATAGTATAGTGGATGCTTTTGCTAAATTGATGTTATTTTTTTAGACCATAAAAAGTTATTGAAATAGTAATGTGAAAATAAACCAGGCTGAAATCAGGAAACTTTGTACAGCTATATGACTTTATTTATGTGAATTTTGGGAATTGATTAATTGTAGTAATAATATTTCATATATTGGCTCGGTAAAATCATCAATCAAATCAATCAATCAAAAATGAACAAACGAATTTTTTTAATCGTAATAACTACTTTTTTAACGGGCACTATTTCAGGACAAGAACTAAAAGATTTCTTCTCGACACTTTCTAAAAACAATCTTTTTAATGGTAGCGTCGTAATTTCTAAATCAGGAGAAAATACTTTTTCTAATTTTTATGGATTTTCTAATATCGAAAAGCAGGAAAAAATTACTGAAAAATCCCAATTTACAATTGCTTCCGTTACCAAAACGTTTACAGCAATAGCAGTACTGCAACTGAAACAACAAGGAAAACTGAAACTAGAAGATCCTGTTCAAAAATACCTTAGCGATTTTCCGTATTCAGATATTACGATTAAACAATTATTGAATAACACTTCAGGATTAGTAGATTACTACAACTTATTTGATATTGTAATAAAAGAACAGCCCGAAAAATTAATTTCGAATCAGGATATTATACCAACATTTATTCGTTTTAAAACACCGCTTTCGTTTTCGCCTGGAAGTAAATGGGAATACAACAATCTCAACTTTTGTATTGCAGCCTTGATTATTGAAAAAATATCCGGAATTAGTTATGCCGCTTATTTGGACAAAAATATTTTTAAACCTGCAAAAATGAAAAATTCATTTGTTCCTGTTAACAGGCAGATTAAAGAAAAAAATGAGGTTGCCTTATACACCTATCCAAATTTTTATGCTACCAATTTTGTTAACACAACTACTTTACAAGATCCTTTTTTGATAAGTACCAAAAGTAATTTTTATGGAAATGGCGGTATTGTAAGCACAGCCTTAGATTTACAGAAATATCAAAATGCAGTATTTTCGAACCAGCTTTTGGGTAAGAAAGAATTAGAGGAAGCTTTAACGGCTACCGTATTAAATGATGGAAAAAAGGTAACCTACACTATAGATGGAAAAGAAATTAGTTATGGGTTAGGTTGGGGAATGTTTACCGATGAAAGCAACGGAAAAATAGTTTTTCATGACGGATCTGTAACGGGGCTTGCCAGTATGTTAGCGCATAATATTGATAAAAATCAAACCGTTATACTCTTGTCTAATACGGGAAGCTGTCCGGTATTTTCTATAGTAAATGCCGTTTTTCAATTATTGAACAACAAACCGTATATAATGCCGACGCAAAATCTTTCAAGGATTTATGGCAGTTTGCTAGAAAGCGGGAATAAAGAAAAAGCAAATCAGTTGATTCAGGATTATCTTAAAGACAAAAGTATGTATGAAGCAACCGAAAGAGACTTTAACAGATTGGGATATCAATTTCTACGATCTCAAAAAAATGATAATTCTTTAGAAACTTTCCATTCCGCAACGCTAATTTTCCCAACCAGTTCCAATATATTCGATAGTTATGGCGAAGCATTACTACAATGCGGAAAAAAGGAAGAAGCGATTACAATGTATCAAAAATCGGTTGAACTAAATCCTAACAACGAAAATGGTAAAAAAGTTTTGAGCAGTTTATTGAAGAAGTAATAGAGATAACAATGGATAATTATAAAAACAGAACTATGAAATCAATTACAACATTATTTATTCTGGCTATTTTAACGAGCTGTAATTTTCAAAAGTCCTCAGAAAAGAAAGAGGATATTGACACAGAACTTTTAAGCGACAAAGAAAACAATAGCCAAAGTGATTTAGGAAATTTAGTTTCTACAATACAAATTGGAGTAAAAGCGAATAAAGAGCAACTACAAGATTTTGAAAACGGTATCGTTCCCTGGATTAGCATTGAAAATCCTGAAGCAGAAATAAGCCAGTTAATTGAAGCAGAAAGTATAATTGTTCCTGATTCTGAAATTACATTATTAATTGATTATCCACTAAACAAACCTGCAGAATTTGTGCTAAAAAGCGCTGGTAAAGGTTTTACAAAAAAACAGCTAATACTTGAAATTAGTAAAAAGTACCATGAAATATATAAGGAAGAAGAAAGTACTGCAGTAACCAAAACACTTCCAATGGAGAAAAGAGGAAGTTTAATAAACAGAAATGAAACTGACGGTAAATATGGCGTTTGGGGACATGATATTGGTGATTTAGATTTAAGTGCTATCGATGTTTATAGATCTGAAAATGGTAAGATTACAATTTCACTTGGAGTTGAATCTTAAAAGGTAAAGATTCTTAAACTTTAGAATAAATTTATGAGGAGATTAAAAGGATTGCTAATTATTATAATGATATTTCTTTTTGTGAGTTGTGAAAAGAAAAAAACAAATAATTATGAAAATAGAATTATAGGAGAATGGATTTTTGAGCAAGAAAATCCTAAAAGAGAGAATCATTTCTATACTGATTTTAGTTATTCTTTTGATAAAAATGAAAACTGTGAGAGCAAGCCTGGATTTTTTGAAATAAAAGAAAGAACAGAAAAAGAAGAAAGAAAAGTTATATTTTACGGCACAAAAACTAAATATAAAATTGAGGATGACAGTTTGTACATCCTGAATTTGATAAGCAAAAAGTGGTATGCTTGTAAAATAGTTGGAGTAAATACAAAAAAATTAAAACTGAATTTTGAAAGTAATGCCATTTTAGAGTTTTCAAAAATAGAATACAATCAAAATGAAAATGAAAACTTTGATAAAATAATTATTTCCAAATCTCCTTGTTTTGGTAGTTGTGGAATAAATAATGTAGAAATAAATAAAGATGGTAATGTTAATTATTCTGGATCGGCTTATAATTTAAAAAATGGTTTTTTTAAATCAAAAATAGATACTAATCTGTTTAATGAAATTGAGCAGAGTTTAAAGAAAACTAATTACTTAAAATTAGAAGATCAATATTCTGCAGATTGGACTGATGACCAAGAAGTTTCTGTAACATTTGTAAAAGATAATAAAATTATAAAGTCAATAACGGATTACGGAAGACAATCACCAAAAATATTTAGAATTAATATAGAACCAGTAACCTTTTTATATCAAAAACTAAAATTAGTAGAAAACAAAAATGTAGAGGAATTTCAAAATATTAATTTTTACAGATTTGTAAAGGGAAATCAAATTATAGACTTAACCAGATCTGAAGTTTTCTATTTATTCAATTTATTGAGTAACTCAAAATCTACAAACAAAACATTTAAATCGGTATATAGTACAACTTATGATAATGATCTTCTTCATGATTTGAGAAGAATTGAAACAGATGGAAGATATTTTAAAATTTATTCTAAAAATGAAAATGCAATAACTTTAGATTTAGGGTTTAATTTTATTAAAAAAAATGAATTATTGAAAAGGTTAAAGATTAAAGGAAAGTATGATTAGAAAGATATTAGTATTAATAATGTTTTACTAATTGTAGTGTTTCAAAATAATTTCACTGTACAACAAGTTGTTCTGTCGATTCAAATCACGAGATTTATTCTTCAGCAAAACCGTAACTTTCTGTTGTTTTCAGTATCCATTTAATCTTAGAATACCTTTTTCTAATTATTTCCTCTAAGCAATCATTTTTATTTTTGTTGAAATTAGTCAAATCCACGAATATTGTTTTAGCCGCTGGTAATTTGTTAATTTCATTTTCTAAGTTGCTACAATCATCATTTAAAAATTTCACATACAATGGCTTTGTAGATTTTACTATAAAAATTTGGTCACTAAAATATCTTTGAGAATTTTCAATTGCATCTTCAAGTTTAGTTTCATCTTTAAATAACTTAGAAATAATTTTATAAATTTTAATGATTAGATTTCGTTTTTGTGAATCCCGAGTCGGAGAGTAAAATGTTTTTTTTAAATTTTTAATCTCTAATGATATATTAATTCCATCTTCTGGAGCAACTTCATTAGCTTTTAGTTTAGATAATTCCACTAGAATATTTTCAAGCTCCTTGAATTCTGAATATTCAGGCTTAATTTCGAATTTTATTTCCTTTGGTAAAAAAGCTCTAATGCTTTCTAAATCAGTAGAGTCAATAAATCTCCAAGTTTTAGGTGATATTGAATCTGCTAGTGCGTATTCATATGGAATTGACGCAATAATTTTTTTACTATTATTATTTAATTCTATTTTGAACCCTTTATAAAATGAAGGAGAAGAATAAAATATAATCTTTTCTGTTTCAGATTTTTTTTTATCTGAGCAACTAATTATTGCTAATGAGAAGAGAAAAATAAATATAAGCTGTTTCATTAAGTATTTGTTTTTCAAAATTTTTAAATCCAAGTTATAACCCAATTAGAATTAGAAATTCTGAAAGCTTAATGTTTCTAGCTTCGCAAATTTTTTTTAACGTCACAACAGGAATGTTGTAGTTTTCATTTAAGATAGCTGATTTTTTAATTTTCCTCACGGTACTTTCATCAATGAAATGGTCGTCCCCAAAAGCTCGCATTGACTTATAGGACTTAATCCAGTTTTCATAAATATACTTGCATATTGAATCATTTACCTCTACCATATTAACAAAGTAAAACTAAGAACAGAAAATAAATGCGGTCTAAGACCCGCAATTAGAAATGTTTTTATTATGTTTGCTAATAATTTTTATAAACTTGCATGAAAAAAAATAAATTTTCTTTTGAAACTAATTTTTGGGCACATTATGAGTTAGAAAACCCATTTGAAGTCATTGATGCCTTTTTTGGTTCAGATAGTCTTGCTTACTACAAACAAACTTTGAGTGAAATAGTTTTCTACAGGAGTAAAGAAGAAGTGTACAATAAAGAATGTCCGGGCGATGTGTTTTTTAACTATACCGCGATTCGATCTTTTCTAAGAGCTTGTTCATGTTTGTCAGACAAAAGCAAAAAATGGAAGGTGAGGGAAGTATCGGCTGCACAAAAATCCATTCTTTCGCAGGCATCCTTAACCGCAGAAGAGTATGAAAATCCTTTTATCGTGTTTCAAAATGCCTTTGAAGAGCATTCCTTAGCCGACTTCGAATTCTTTCTGTGCGAAGTAATACATCTGGCGTTACGTCCCACAATCGTAGAATTTGATTCGGATTTGTTAACGCCTTACATTCATGTGATCAAAATGCTCGACGCAAGTCAGTTGTTACTGGAAAGTGATGTTGAAAAGATAAAAACGAATGAATAATTCTTTGATTTTGGAAGCCACATATTTTTGACGAAGTGAGTTATCCTGCAAGGTTTTCAAAACCTTGCAGGATTGATATCCGAAGTATGTAAAAGATTTGATTTTGAAAGCGATAGATAATTATACCTAAAAGGTCTTGGAAACCTAATAGGAAATGTAATGGAGATGCGTTATCCTAACAGGTTTTAAAAACCTGTTAGGTATTTAGTTTAAAAGCCTGTATGCTGTTCTTTTAACGCATCTCCTTAATTAAAATTATTTTGATAATTGGCTTATACCTTCAATAATAAATTTTACTCTTTCCGCTATGTTTATTTTTGGAACTTCAATAATGTTGTAATCATATTCCAGATAAGTTTCTTTCATTATATCAAAAGTAAATTCGGCTTCTTCCCAATTTTGTTTTCTTTCTTTATCGGTTTGGTAAATTTCTTTCCAAGGTGGTAGAATAAACACATTTTTATTGTATGAATGTTGCTTTGCTAATGCTATAATTTCCTTTGATAATGGTAGCTGCTCCATTTTCATATAACAGATTGTGTCTAAAATTCCTCTGTCAAAAAAGGTAATCTCAGCACTGCTTTTCGAACTGATTTCATTGTAACTTTTTAAAGACGCTTCCAGCATTAGTTGTGCAAAGAGATCTTTTTGCTTCCACGGTAAGCCTTCGTTATTCGTTTCGATTTGTTCCTTAATTATTTTTCTCGCATCTTCATGTACAATTTGAAATCCGTAATCACTTAATTTTTCTATTAATGTTGTTTTTCCAACACCCGGACCACCAGTTATAACATAAAAATATTCATTTTTTGTTTTCATCTTTTTTCGGTTGTTGTAGAAGTTATTGCCGATTTTTAGGGTAGTTTGTTCCGTTGGTCAATTTATTAAATAATGTGCAAAAACTCCTTAGTTTCTTGAGTTTTTTTTGTGGTCTTTTATCTGTTTAAGAACCCTTTTTTACAGAATCTAAAAATGGCTGCAATATACGTTTGTCTTTCAAAAGTGATGGTTGCTATTATAATTGGAATACTTCTTCTAAATGCTTCGGATAATTTTCAAGATCTTTTCCTATGTCTCCATCTTTAAAAATATCGAAACAATTATAGTCTGCTACAATTTCAACACCAGAAAAGCGATAATTAGTGGTAATGTGCATTAAAAAATCGGCTGAACTTATGCCTTGAAATAATTTTTGCTCCTGATTTCCAAAAGCTTCCTTTGGAGCATTCCAAGTAGAAGAAACCATGAATTTTTTGCCTTGCATGTTCCCGCCTGTTCCGTACTGTCGGGTTGCATCTTCACGTGTTCTTCCATCGCCTGCAAGAAATTTGGCAGTATGAAGCCCTATATTGAAAACTTCGTCGACGTATTTTTTATAAATCCAAGGAGCGCCAAACCAATTAATAGGCGTCTGTAAAATTATAATGTCTGCTTGCAAATGTTTTTCGACTTCTTCCTCTGCATTATATCCATCTTCTACTTTGGTCTCTAAAACTTCAAAGTTTTTTGATAGAAAAAAGTCTTTTGCTTTTTGATGAAAGGCATTATTTAATAATCCTTCAGACCAATTTGGATAAGTTAAATGCGTATTGATTAAGAGTACTTTTTTAGTTGAATTCATTGTAATATAAGTTGAATGTTTTTTAATTGATTTTAAATACTTTCTGTAAATACTTTGGATAATTTTCTAAATCTTCTTTGATGTGTTTATTGTGGTAGACATCATAACAATAATAACCGGGAATTACCTCAAAGCCTGTGAACAAATAATTAGCTCCTACATTAAACAAAGCATCGTCTGCGCTTTTACCCTTAAATAAATATTGTTTGCGATCATTAAAACTTTCTTCGGGAGCATTCCACGTGGCACAAATCATAAATTTCTTGCCCTGCATTTTCCCGCCCATTCCGTATTGTTTTGAACCTTCAGCTTCTGAACGTCCATCGCCCGAAAGGATTTTTTTGCTTTTTAAGGCATTGTTGAAAACTTCATCTACATATTTTTTATAAATCCAAGGTGTGTTTTCCCAATTCACAGGCGTTTGCAGAATGATAATATTAGCCTGAAGATGTTTTTCGACTTCTTCCTCTGCGTTGTAACCATCTTCCACTTTTGTTTCCAGAACGTTATAATTTTTAGAAAGAAAAAATTCTTTGGCTACATTATAAAAAGATCCGTTTAATTTTCCTTCTGACCAACCTGGATAAGTCAAATGAGTATTGATCAGTAAAACAGTTTTGGGTTTGATGTTCTCTTTTGATGGCTTGTTTTGTGCCTTCAAATTATTTCCGAATGATAACATTAAGAGTAATGTTGAAACGATGTATTTTGCTTTCATTATTTTGGTTTAAAAATGATAAGGCAAAAATAGAACCTTGAATTTCAACCAAACGAAACAGAATACTAGTAAAAAAGAAACAAATTACGGATTATGAAAAAACGCCTTAAAAAAGGCGTTTCGATGCGGTTATTTTTTTGCAACTGTTTGCAAACGATATTGTTTTGGAGTAAGATTTACTTGCTTTTTGAAAAACTTCGAAAAGTAGTTCGGATATTCAAAGCCCAATTCATAAGCTATCTCCGCGGTGTTTAATTTCTTGTTCTCAACCAATAATTCTTTAGCTCTTTTAATAACAAAATCGTGAATATTTTCGAGCGCAGATTTTTTGGTAAAATGCTTTACTATGTCACCTAAATAATTAGCTGTTAAGCCCAGCTTATCCGCAAAATACTGAACATTGGGAAGCTGTGAAACAGGTTGATTGTAATAATCGAGAATGCTTTGCTGAAAATCAGTAACGATATGATTGTATTGTTTTGGATCGGTTGAGAACTGTCTTTTGTAAAATGCTTCAACCAGGGAAACCAATACATTTACATACGATAAAAGAACATTAAAATTTCGTTTATCGCTTTCGTAATATTTCATCATCAATTTAAAAACAGAATTAATTTCTTCGACTTCATCATCATTTAAGTGTAATGCTTCATGTTGTCCATAATCTAAATAGGTTTTGAATAAATATCTGTTCTCTTCAATTATTTTTTTAGAAAGCTGCAAATACATTCCCTGATAAGTGGGTTCAACATCCCAGCCAGCAGGAACTATTAAATTAGGGCTGTTGAAGAACACCGCAGTAATAGGTTCCGATTTGGGTGTTGTTTTGTTTACAAGATTTATTTTGATAGAAATTCGGTAAAAATCAACTGTTATCGGTTCCGATTTCGACAGCATATTGGGCGGATCGTAATATCCCACATCAATATCGTTGTCCAAAGGTTTTGGCAAGGAAAGGTATTCGTTATAAGATTTAAAGTCTGTGAAATTTTTCATGAAGTGGTTTGTTCTTGTCGGTTCTAAACAAATAACTCATAAATATACGGGAAACCAAACGACATAGTTATCTGAAATTTTTGGTAAAGGAAGCAGAAGTTGCTTCGACTTTTACCACTTTCAAATATATTGGTTTTTTGTTAGACCGCAATTCATTCTTTTCTTGGAGCTCGTTCGGGTTTTGCACACAAAGTAAAAAATACAAGCCAGTTGTTACTGGAAAGTGACGTTGAAAAAATAAAAATAATGAATAGTGATTTGATTATGAAAGTGGGAGATAATTATACCTAACAGGTCTTGGAGACCTGTTAGGAAATGTAGTTGAGATGCGTTATCCTAACAGGTTTTAAAAACCTGTTAGGTATTAAGAAATTAAGACAAAGCATGTCATTTATCCTCATCGAAAAGGCAAAAAATATATAAAGAATCCGCGTAAATCCGTGTTTTTGCATAGCGAATCCGCATCATCAGCGTAATATTTCGAAAGTCTGCTAAAAGAAATAGTATTAATCATTAACTCCCTGCCTTAAAAAAGAAAGTGTTTCATAATACAAATCATTTCTACTTTTTTCCAGATGCAAAACATGAGTGCCTTTCTCGATAACGACATATTTTTTCGAAGGTGTATTTTCTAAAGCTATAAACAAACTTTCGGCATCGGAATTATTAGGATATTGATCCCATTCGCCTCGAATAATCAATGTTTTTGATTTAATGTCTTTTGGATTAAAGTACGGTTTGTTGTGCAACAAATCTTCAACATCTTGCGAAGGCCCAGAAGGAAAACGAATACTTTTGCTTTTTAATTTTTGTATTAAAGGATCGTTTTGTGCCCAAAGTGTTCCCCAGTTCTCCAGAATTTCAGGTTCTAATTGACAATGCTTATCACTTGGCGTTAAATTTTTCATTGCATTAACTCTTTCTTCCGGAGTCATTTCCTCAAAAGAACCCTCAATAGTTTCTATTGAAGAAGTTTCGTTTCTAGTTGTTATTGTTGCAAAGAGCACCAATTTTGCTACTTTATCAGGAAATTTTGTGGCAAACAATCCAGCGACAGTTCCGCCCCAGGAATGTCCAATAAGATAAATTTTATTTTTGCCTGTTTTTTTTAGAATCATTTCGACCGCTATTGCTACATCTAAACAAACGTCTGTTGCTCGTCCCACAACTTTAGCATTTTTAGTGTTGCTCTCCATTTCAGGGTAACGATCAGAATTTCCATAACCAAGAAAATCCAGTCCATAAACATCATAACCATTAGAAGATAAATTACTCATCCAGGAAACAGTATTCATTTTAAAATCAAATGATAATGCAGTTGGAAATGTTGAACCGTGAAGAAAAAGAATCGGATAATCATTACCAATTACATTTGGTGAAAGATGATGAACTGCTATTTCTAGATTTGAAATATGGCTTTGAGTTTTTAAAATTTCCATAGTGTTGAAGTGAGTGATTTGCGGCATGTTATCTTTGTTTTGCGAAAATAATTGACCGATACTTAAAGAAACTACTAATAAAGTCAGCGTAATGTTTTTCATTTTGAATACGTTTTTGGCAAAGATAAAAGCGGATTCTATATAACACTTCATTGTGTACTTAACTATGATTTATCGAAAAGACAAAAATGTATAGAGAATCCGCGTAAATCCGTGTTTTCGCAAAGCGAATCCGCGTCATCAGCGTTTGATAAGGAAGCAATTGTCCTCAATCAAAATGGCTAGTCTCTATTTACTCTTCTCAATCAATTCAATAATTTTTAAGGCAACCCCATTTGATGATTGAAAGTTTTGTCCGGTAACAATTCGTCCATCTTGTTCCACAAAAGATTCATTTGGCTTTGAAAATTTAAAACTTCCGCCTCGTTCTTCTATTGTCTTCTGAATTAGGAAGGGAAAATGTTTAAAATATTCACCATCCTGTTTTTCAAATGCATCTGGATAACCACTTATTTTTTTTCCATCAACTAAGAATTTACCATTTTTAGTTTTTAGGTTAACAATTCCCGCCGTTCCATGACATACCGAAGAAATAATACCATTGTTGTCTTCGTACAGTTGCATAACAAGGCGCTGAATGTCTGCGTTTTCAGGAACATCGTACATCGCGCTTCCGCCACCAATATAATGAACCGCTTTATACGCTTTATAATCAATTTCTTTTGGGTTCAGCGTATGTTCTACAGCGTACATAAAGTTCTGATCATATAAATATTGCTTTTGTAAATTGTCAGAAGTATTGATATAGGCTAAAGGAATCGCTCCGCCCTTTGGACTTAAAAAATCAACGGTATAACCGGCATTAACAAAAGTATCATAAGCGTTTACGATTTCGACAAAGCTATTACCTGTTGTAATCGTAGAATTTCCATAATGATGTGCATTGGAAACAATGAATAGTATTTTTTTTCCTGATTTATTGCTTGTTTTACTACTTGCTGCTTTGCTAATTATTTTCCATTCCCCCTGAATTTTTTTCAGCAGGAACATATCCATAAATTCTAGTTTCTTTTCAGGAATGAGGATTTCTGCTTTTGCAATAGCGATATCATTAAAGAATTCTACAGAGAGTACTTTCCCTATGCGACCGTTAAATTCTCCTTTGTTGCTTTTTTGAAACCAGCTGACATATTCTGAAATTGGAACGATCCATAACGGCTTTTCTTTGTGGCTTAAAAACAGATTAGCTTCGGGATAAAAAGCCTTGCTAATACTGTCGGGCTGATTATAAGACGTCCCCTGAATATAGTTTTGAATGCAATTCTCAATCAGGGATTGTTCGGATTGTGAAAAGGACAAATTTGATAGTAATACAAATACAATTGCGAAAAAGATTTTTTTCATAAACGTTGGATTTTAATGGTTTAAAAATGTTTTTCAAAATTAGATTGATTCAATTTTAAAACATTCCAAGTTTATAATAACGGAGTCCGAATGTATATTTTAGGAGTAGAATATCACTCTTTTTGGTAGTTTGAAGGCGTGGTACCGGTGATTTTTTTAAAGGTACTGTAAAATGTACTGCTGGAGTTAAACCCGGATTCAAAACCCACAGCATCTATTTTAAACTGATTACTTTCTTTTAAAAGACGCTTTGCTTCATCAATTCGGTATTCATTGATGAACTGCGCAAAACTTTTATTCAAATTGTCATTAATAAATTGTGACAGCAATTGAGGACGAATATTTAATTCTTTTGCTAAAAGTGATAAAGTCAGATCAGGATTAGTATAAATTTTTCTGGTTTCAAAAAGTACATCAATTTGTTCCTGAATTTCTTTTACCAGTTTCTCCTCTATTTTGTTGGAGTATTTTTCTTTATTGGTCACTGGAAGCAATGTTTTGTTTTTTACATAATAAATCAGAAGAGAGGAGATGTAAAAACTGAAAGAAAAAGTCAAAGCTCCGGAAATATAGGACGTATATCTGGCGAATGTATAGGAAAGCCAAATGGCAGAAACACCCAAAATAACAGATAATACCCAAGTTTCATGATAACTAATTTGGTTGCGGTTGGTTGCTAACTTCTTGAATATTTG
>Ga0247817_10000638_pt1 | contig 18667 bp, 22 predicted proteins | sample UWRJL212509R1_FD_178010 | JGI IMG/M metagenome (GOLD analysis project Ga0247817, IMG submission 178010) | Plant litter microbial communities from Arlington Agricultural Research Station in Wisconsin, United States - UWRJ-L212-509R-1 | ecosystem: Environmental > Terrestrial > Plant litter >...
AGTGTGATACACTGAAAACAATCACCACAACAAATACAAATAGTTAAGGTAACCAAAGAGAACAGAGGAGTAATAAAGAATATGAATTCTTTTAGTATAATAAAAAGCCGTCAGGTGGGCTTGTTTGCTGTAGTGGGTGCGCTATTGTTAGCACTTATCTTGCCGTCACTAGTGTCGGCAGCTCAATTAACAGAACGTTCTGTCGAACTATCAAGTTCTTCAATAACAGCAACCGGTGTAACATATAAAATTAACTTTACAGCGACTACTAATGCTGGAGCGGTTCTTATCGACTTCTGTTCAAATAGTCCTTTGATTGGTGAAGCGTGTACTGCTCCAACCGGTTTTGACTTAGCTGGATCTGAAACGCATACAGCCGTCGTCACACAGGCTGTGACTGCAGGATTAACAACTGTAACCCTTTCAAATGTTACAAACCCATCAATCGTTGGTCCATTGTACGCACGTATTATTACTTACAGTGATGCAACAGCTGCTGGTTCTTATAATCCACTACAGGTAGCAAGCCAAGACGCAAATAGAAAAGATGAAGGTGGCGCAGCTATCTCTATCACAAACAAAATTGGTGTATCGGGTGCGGTACTTGAAAGCATGAGCTTCTGTGTATCGGGTGGCGCAATTGCTGACAACTGTTCAGGTGGAATCACACCTCCAACGCTTAAGCTTGGTCAACAGGTAGGCGATGCTTTCGCCCTTGTACCTGGTGTAGTAAGCAGCGGTTCAATCTATACGCAAATTTCAACTAACGCTGTAACCGGTGCAGTAGTAAGCTTAAAAAGCAGCACTACAAACTGTGGTGGATTAGTACGCCTCGGCGCAACTAACTGTGACATTGCTCCTGCGCTCGATACTGATATTGAAGATAATTCAACTTCAGCTAAATTTGGCGTAAAGACAACTACTATGGGCGCAACTGGAACTGGTACTTTCCAACCAGCCGCAGGCTCAATTTATACTCCATCAGCATTCAAACTAGCATTCGCTAGCGACAATGCTAGTGGTGTAACGAGTCCATTCGGAAGTCCATTCCTTGATACTGCGAACCTTCCAGTTAACAACAGGAACATGGAACTACAATTCGGTGCAACCGTAACAAATCAGACTCCAGCCGGCTTGTACTCAGCTGACTTAAGTCTCATTGCAACTGGTAAATTCTAAACTACTACTGCTCTTACGACAGCACCTCCACAACAGGGGTGCTGTTTTGTATAAATATCATTTCCAAACGTAACCGTATCTGTTATGATTGGAGGTAATCACGTAAAGGGGATGTGCTGTGTTGGGGAATAAATATATTCAATTGAATTTTAAATTTATAGTTGCTTTTGCAATTGTATCTTCTGTATTCGCTACGTTGTTGATCACATCTTCTTCGTTTGCGCAAAGTACAAAGTCAAATGCGGCTAACACAATTAAAGTTACACCCGTACGAACTGATGTTGAAATACTACCTGGTGCTAGTAAGACAGTTGATGTAACAGTAACAAACCTTACGAATACCTCTGTATCAGTTGCTCCATTTAGCAACGACTTCATTGCTGGTGATGATAGGGGTACACCTGCGCTTATCTTAGATTCAGACAAGTTTGCACCTTCACACAGTCTTAAACGCTTTATGGGTCCATTAGCTACTGCTACTATCCCAGCGAAACAGTCAAAAACGTTCAAGGTCGTTATAACTGTTCCTCAGACCGCACAGGCCGGTGGTTACTTTGGTGCTGTGCGATTTGCTCCAAGTGACCCAGATGGCGGTGGACAGGTCAACCTTAGCGCTAGTGTTGCGTCTCTAATATTACTAACCGTACCTGGTGATATTGTTGAAAAACTTCGTTTAGATAGTTTTGAGATTCAACAAAACGATACTAATGGATCAAGTTTCCGCACTCCTAACGATCTACAGGCTTCATTCTCGTTTGAAAATCAGGGTAACCTTCAAATTGGTCCATTCGGCAATATATCTGTAAAAAAGGGTGACAAGACTGTATTTAAATCAGACTTTAACAATAAAGACCCTCGTGACGTTATCCTTCCCGACAGCACTCGCCGCTGGGAGATTCCATTCAAAGATATTGAAGCTTTTGGTCACTACGATGTAACCGCAACTTTCACCTACGGTACAAAAAACCAAACCATCGAAGTCACTAAATCCTTCTGGGTCATTCCACAATGGGTTATCTTTGCTGCCATTGGCGCCGTCGTATTCTTGCTACTTGTAGCTGCACTCGTCGTATTCCTAGTCATCCGTTCTCGCAAGCGTCGTTACATGCCAAAGAACAACCGTCGTCGATAAATAATATACGACAAACAAAAACACCCTGTATAACGCAGGGTGTTTTAAATTGCTTATTTCTTCTTAAAATCGAGCGATAGTGAGTTTACACAGTAGCGTAAACCGGTCGTATCTCGCGGTCCATCCTCAAATACATGACCTAGGTGTCCGCCACAATTTGCACAGGTAATTTCGGTGCGCACCATACCGAATTCAGTATCAGTTTCGAATACGACAGCGCCTTCAATCGCGTCGTCGAAGCTTGGCCAGCCTGAGCCGCTCTCGAACTTGTTATTAGAGTGAAACAGGGGAGTGTTACAGTTTGCACATAGGTAGTCACCATTATCGTGGTTGTTTAAAAGGGCGCCACTGAAAGGTGCTTCAGTTGCTTTGTCGAACAGGACTTTTTGCTGTTCCTTAGATAAGTTAGGGTTCTTCATATACTTAGTGTAGTATATTTAATATACAAAGTATAGTATAATAGTAGTATGAATACATTAATTATTGCCGGTGGATGTTTTTGGGGAATGGAAGAATTGTTCCGTGACCAGCCTGGTGTAATCGACACTGAAGTCGGGTACGCTGGTGGCTCGAACGATAATCCTACGTACGAAAACCATCCTGGCCATGCCGAGGCTTTAAAACTTACTTACGACCCATCAGTCACTAACCTTGACGAGTTACTTGATTACCATTTTCAAATACACGACCCTACAACAATGAACCGTCAGGGGAATGATATTGGGTCAAGTTATCGCTCAACCATCTTCTATGCCAACGAAGAGCAAAAAGAAGCTGCTGAAAAAGCGATTACGCGCAACCAAGTATATTGGGAACAACCAATCGTTACGAGCATCGAGCCGTTAACTACCTTTTGGACTGCAGAAGACTACCACCAAGATTATCTACAAAAGAATATCGGTGGTTATACTTGCCACTTCGAACGCGCTCGCTAAAGTTAAAAGCCGAGTACTTGTTTAACATGCGCTAATTGCGCTTGAGCAATCGGGCGTACTTTGGCTGCACCTTCAGCAAGGATAGTGTCGAGGTGTTCTGGGTTCTTAAGCAGTTCTTCGTAACGAGCTGCCTGTTCGCCAAGTCGGGCTTCAAGTGCATCAACCAAAAGGTCTTTTGCCTGTTTCCAGCCAATAGTTTTTTCTACTAATTGAGTAGCAAGTTCGTTTGCTTGTTCTTTGCTAACAAGTGTTTCGTAAATCTTAAACAAAGTAGTTTGACGGATGGTTTCGTCGGTATGTTCAATTGAATCGGTGACGATTTTTCGAACTGATTGTTCCCAACCTTCGCGGTTTGTGTAGAGGGGGATAGTATTACCGTAGCTTTTACTCATCTTGCGACCATCAATACCAGGAAGTTCAGCGATACCATCAGCGATAACGTGTTCGGGTAGTACGAAAATAGTGTCGTTAAATTGGTTGTTGAAGCGTTGCGCAATGTCGCGAGCAATTTCAACGTGCTGAATTTGGTCACGGCCAACCGGTACGTGGGTAGCATTGAAAGTAATAATGTCAGAGGTCATTAAGATAGGGTAGTTATAAAGGCCCATGTTTACTTCGAAATCATCAAGTTTGCCAGCCGCCCGGTTTTTATCAATTGATGCTTTATAGCTGTGCATCTTGTTCATCCAGCCCTTTGGAACAAAGTTGTTAAGAATCACATCGAGTTCGAAAATTTCAGGAATATCTGATTGGCGATAGAAGTGAGTGGTTGATGGGTCAAGCCCGGCTGCAAGCCACGTAGCTGCAACCTTATGGGTCAATTCTTTCATTGTCTCGCCGTCTTGTACTGATGTCAGTGCGTGATAGTCAGGAATGAAAAAGAAAGCTTGCGAATATTCGTTCGCTCGTCGAAGCGCTGGTTCAATTGCGCCTAAGTAATTACCAATGTGTGGGGTGCCGGTAGGTTTAACTCCGGTGAGGATAATCCCGTTTTGAGGTTCTGTCATACCTATAACTATAGAATAACCTCTCTATAATGTATAGCCTAAGCAGTACGTCCTACTTGACATACTTTTCATACCGGCGCATTATTGTAGTCGATATGCACGATAAACAACTCTATGGCACAGCCACCGTTGGAACAAAAGGGCAGGTAGTAATACCTGCTGATGCTCGTGATGCGTTGAATATTCAGCCCGGTGACCGACTATATGTGGTTGGCTCACAGGAAAAGAAATGGGTAGGTTTTATTAAAGAAGACCAACTGCGCGATATGCTCGACCACCTAACAAATAACATTGAAAAATATAAAGACATTCTAAAGAAATAGTCGAAGGAATTTACCTAATGCATCACCATCTTAGCTTAAAGCGCAAACTTATTATTATGATTTCGGTCATGGCCAGCCTTTTTTTGGTTGCGCTTGACCAAACAATTATTGCTACGGCCCTCGGCAAGATTGTCGAAGAGTTCAATGCCTTCAGTTCATTAAGTTGGATCGTAACAGCTTACCTAATTACAACTACCGTTACTGTGCCAATTGCCGGTAAGTTCTCCGACCTATTTGGCCGCCGTCGGATTCTACTGATTGGTGTGGCAGTATTCGTGGCTGGGTCACTACTGAGTGGTATTAGTGCAAACGTCGAACAGCTTATTATGTGGCGAGCGCTCCAGGGTATCGGTGGCGGTATTATTACTGCCAACGCCTTTACTATCGTGGGTGACTTGTTTGCTGCCCGTGAGCGTGCCCGTTGGCAAGGTTTGATTGGTGCGGTATTTGGTTTGGCCTCTGTGGTCGGCCCACTCCTCGGTGGCTGGTTAACTGATGGTCAAAACATCCTCGGTATGACAACTGACTGGCGTTGGACATTCTACATAAACGTTCCAATTGGAATTGTCGCCTTTATTTTGATTGCCGTATTCTGTCCACCATTACGACGGGCTGCAAAAGCAGTTATTGACTACCTTGGGGCTGCGCTACTATCTGTATCATTAGCAGTGCTCATTATCTCAGTTGATAATACTGAAACAATCTTTGCTGGCTTTATGGAATCAACTGGTATGTCTCTGGCAGTCCTGCGTACAATTTTGTTCACTATTGTTGCTGCTGCAATTGCCACATTTATCTATGTTGAACGAAAAGCTAAAGAACCTATTTTGCCACTGCGCTTCTTTAAAAACCCTAACTTTGTGAAGATTCTTCTGATCGCTACCTTCTTCGGCTCAGCGTTCATGGGTTCAATCTTGTACCTTACACAGTTCAACCAACAAGTATTCGGTGCATCGCCAACTGATTCTGGTTTGATGTTGCTTCCAATGGTTGGCGGTATTATGGTCAGTAGTATTACAGCTGGGCAACTAATTTCACGCTTCGGCCGTTACAAGATTTTCCTTCAAGTAGGCTTTACTGTCGCAACCGGCGCTATGATTCTGCTTTCAACCCTTACCCCAGAAAGCTCATATGCCTACGAAGCAGTAATTATGGTAATTCTCGGTCTCGGAATGGGTATCGCTATGCCGGTACTGAACTTAGCGGTTCAAAATGAATTCTCGCAAGCTGAATTAGGTATTGCAACCAGTTCAAACCAATTGTTCCGTAGCCTTGGTTCTACTATCGGTACAGCAGTATTTGGTGCCATGCTTACGGCTGGTATTCTTAGCCACGTTGACGAGATTCGCGACACCGCGTATATTCAATCGGTTTCACAAAACGAAGCTGTATCGAAGATTGGTAAAATTGACGACCCTAATACGCTGCTTACATTGAACATGCCTGATATTAAGAATCAAATTACAAGTAATGCGAATGAACAATTTACTAACTTGCCTCAGCCAGCTCAAGACGAAGCTCGAACAACGTTTGAGACTAATCAGTCAGAGTTTGCTAGTAAGGTCACACACGCCTTCTCAGAAAGCCTCCGTACGATCTTTATCGTTGCCTCGTTCTTGATTGGTACAGCCGCTATTCTGGTGTTCACTTTGAAAGAGCGTAAGCTTAATACAGCCTCTCCAGACGACACTCCTGGCGAAGCGTAGAGTATATTACTACATAATCCTGCTATAGCTTATTGCTAAGTGGTGGTGCGATGATTTATTATTAAGTCATAGCCACCGCCAGTCGGTGTATTCTTGACTCATTGCTGCAAAATTGATACTATTATCTACGTGTCCTGCGCCAAAGCTAATAAATTAAAGGTCGAAGTGCAAGGGACTGTACATAGTACAAGGAGTGAATAATCACATGCCAATAGCCATCGAATTTGTGCCATCACGGCGCAAGAAGATAGCAGTGGATGTGGTGCCCGCCGACTGGCGAATCTTTATCGCCCACTAAACCGTGGACAGACGCGATATATTTAAATCGAAAAAAACTAAAACACCCCAAGGCACCGGGGTGTTTTTAAATTATAAAAAGAGCGCCGGTTGGTTAAACCAGGCGCTCTTTTTGATAACTCATCAGCTAAAGCCGATTACTGAGCGAGTAATGTATCTAACTTGGCTTTAACAGCCTTTAAATCACCTTGTACGATGCCACCAGCAGTAGCTTCATCAAGCTTTTCACCGTTAAGGTAGAAAGTTGGGGTTGCTGAAGCGGCGTTAGCTTTACCAAGTGCCATATCGAAAGAGATTTTCTTATTAATATCCGCATTTGATAAATCGGTTGTGAACTTAGCAGTATCTAACTGAAGTTCGCTTGCGAATGATACAAAGGCATCGGTTCGCTTGTCAGTTGCAAGCGTTTCCCAGGCGCTTTGGTTTTGGTACAGCAGGTCGTGCATTTCCCAATACTTGCCTTGTAGGCCGGCAGCTTCAGCTGCAGCGGCAGCCACTTTAGCATTCGGGTGAATACTTGTAAGTGGGAAGTTGCGGAAAACTAATGCAATTCGGTCACCGTATTCTTCCATAATTGTCTTTACGTGTGGGTAGGCGCTTCCACAACTTGGACATTGGTAATCACCGTATTCTACAAGAATAACCTTGCTGTCAGCTTTACCGTCGACGTGGTCGGCGATATTACCGCTATCTACACTCGCAGCTAAGATAGCATTGTGGTTAATTTTTGATACATCGGCCGTAGGGTTCGTTGATCGTTGCCAGATAATTAAACCACCAAGCAAGGCGACGACTGCAACACTAAAAATTATCCATCCGTACTTATTCATTTTTTCCTCCAAAATTACTATACCCATTATAGCAGACACTAAGGTACAATTGTGGGTAAGATGTTTACGTTTCTAGTAATTGTAACAGCAGTCGCTTTCATCGCTTTGCTGCTAGTTGATGGCATGAAGCCAGCTTATTCTTCTTTTAGTATGTCCGAACTGGAGCGCCGAGCGAAACACTCAGTTGCCAGCCGGGTAGAATTGAAACGCGAAAAACTACTCCCGCAAATCAAGGCGGTATTAACTATAAAATCAGCCCTACTGCTAGTTGTAACGGTCGTACTGTTAATTGCTACTTTTGGCTGGGTGATTGGTATTATTACGGCAATTATCGTAACTGTTTTGTATGCTCCGTTAGCGCGAACTCGTCAAGTCTCAAAAGCTGCCAACAGCTTATACCAAAAACTTGAATCAAAGTTATTGCAACTGGTGCAAAAATTCCCGTCGGTATTTTCGTTCTTGAGTGACAGTACAATGCAATCCGACCAGAAGGTTCATTCAAAAGAAGAATTTCAAGAACTTATTGACCGTTCTGGGATGGCCTTAACCGACATTGAGCGAAAAGTTATTATTAATGCGCTCGATTTCAACGACAAAACAGTATCGTCAATTATGACCCCGAAGAATGTTATCGATTTCATTAACCATGGTGAATTTCTTGGTCCGTTAGTGCTTGATGAACTGCATTCACTTGGACACAGCCGGTTACCTGTTATTGATACCGACCTTGACCATGTTGTTGGCATTTTATACTTGCGTGACCTGCTGTCGTTAGACGTTCGCAAATCCTCAACCGCTGAAAAGGTGATGGATACGCATGTGTATTATGTTCGCGAAGACCAAACCCTCGAACATGCCTTGGCAGCCTTTTTGAAAAACCGTCACCATATGTTTATCGTTATTAATAAACAGCGTGAAACTGTTGGGCTGCTGACAATTGAAGATACGATCGAAGCACTTTTAGGTCGCCGAATTATCGATGAAGATGACAACCATGCTGACCTGCGTTCAGTGGCTGAACATGAAGGCCGTACCAACAACACACCCGACGGCCACGTTGACGTCTAGCTCAATACTGTCAGAGGTGGTAAAATAGCCATACTATGAGTACACCACGAACACTTACAAACGACATTAGCGCCCACATTGGCGAAACAATCACTATTAAAGGCTGGCTTCACAAAAAGCGCCTTATGGGTGGCCTTAACTTTATTACTCTTCGCGACCGCAGCGGCGTTGCCCAAACACTGGTTGATGACAAAGATGAGCTTGAAAAACTTCGAGGTATGCAAATTGGCACCGTACTTGCCTTAACCGGTGTAGTAACAGCTGACGAACGTGCGCCCGGTGGTGCCGAACTCCATGACGTACAAGTCGAAGTTATAGTCCCAGTGACTGACGAACCGCCAATTGAAATTGATAAGCCAATCAACCACAAATCTGAAAACCTCGATAACTTGTTTGAGTACCGAGTGCTGAATATCCGTAACTTGCAAGAACAAAAGATCTTCAAAATTCGCACGAGTATTGTTCGGGCTATGCGGAGCTACTTAGAGCGAAACGAATTTATGGAAATTGATACACCAAAATTGCTCGCCGAAGCAACTGAAGGTGGCGCAGAAGTGTTTAAACTTGATTACTTTGGTAAAACAGCCACTTTGGCCCAAAGCCCACAGTTCTACAAGCAAATTATGGTTGGCGCCTTTGAACGTGTTTTCGAAATTGGCCACAGCTACCGGGCTGAGCCATCGGCAACCACACGCCACTTAACTGAACTAACGATGCTCGATATTGAAATGGGCTTCGTTGAAACGCACCAAGAGGTGATGGACATGGTTGGTAACATGGTTCGTGAAGTCTTAACAACAATTTACACTAATCACGCCGATGACCTTAAAAGCCTTAACGCACCACAACTTTTCTTAGCTGAAGACGGCTCAATTCCTAAGTTTACTGTCGCAGAAATTCACGAAATGTATTCTAAAGCCAACAAGGTTGATACAACTAACGAAAAAGATTTAATTCCAGACGAAGAACGTTGGATTGCTGATTATGCCCGCAAGAACCTTAACAGCGACTTGGTATACGCGACCGATTTCCCAGCCGTTGCTGGTAAGTTCTACCACAAGTTTAAAGACGAAGAGGGGACAGTCGCTTGGGCTGACTTACTTTTCCGCGGCCTGGAAATTGCTACCGTACCACTGCGTGAAAACAACTACGAAAAAATGTTAATGCAAATGGAACGGGCTGGCCTTGATGTTACACACGAAGGCTTCAAACACTACCTGCAAGCATTTAAATATGGACTCCCTGTTCATGGTGGTGCTGGTATGGGTGTAGACCGCGTTGTTCAAAAGACAATCGGCCTTAGCAACGTCAAAGAAGCGACATTGTTCCCACGCGATATTAACCGCTTAAACCCTTAGTTATGCGGCCAAAACACACCGTTTCTACTAAGTTGGCTTTGTATAGTCATGACTTATCTTCTGTTCTAGTTATGCATTACCCAGTTCGCGGCCACTATGGCCTACCTGGTGGTCATGTAGAGCCGCGAGAAAACCCAAATGATACTATTCGACGCGAATTGCTTGAAGAGCTCACTTTGAGTGTCGATGCATTAAAGCGGACCGACTTCTTTTTGCGTGAAGGCGACCATGGTTCAATTATCTTGGCCTTTACGGCAATTGCACCAGCTAATGTGAGTGTTAAACCTACCAATCCCAATTTTGAATACGGTGTGTGGGTTGAGAAAAACGATATCACTGAAATTGACATGTCTGAAGAATATAAACGCTTCGTTCTCGAGAATTGGCCGAAGCAATAAGCTTAAGCGTATAATACAAACATGCAACCCCAAAACACACAGCCGGTAGCTGAAAATCCTCAGCCCGTTCAACCTATTCAACCATCCCAGCCATTGCAACCAGCAAAGCCGATAGCAGTCGTGAATAAAGCGCCACGACAGCGTCATTTCTTGGCAACTTTTTTCTTGAGCTTTTTCTGGGGAATATTTGGTATCGACCGAATGTACATGGGCTATTGGGGCTTAGGCTTTTTAAAACTTATTAGTGCCGGAGGTTTCGGTATTTGGGTGGTTGTTGATTTGTTCTTAGTAATAAGCGGCTATATGCGCGATAAGCAAGGTCGCGAAATGCTTCAAGTTGCTGAGTATAAAAAGTTTGCTAAAAATACTATTTTGATTTTAGCAATAATTCTTGGAATCGGTTTATTAGTAGGTGGGTTAGCTTTTGTTGCCTACTTACCGCAAATTATAGAATCAGTTCAAAGTGGCAATATACCTGGCCTCGATAGCCTGACAGGTGGTTCTGGTATTCCTGGTGTACCTGAAGACTTACAGCAAGAACTTAACCGATAACTTCAAGAACAGGCGCATTGTCCAACGAATGCCACATATACCAACTAGCAACCGATTCGTAGGGATGCCAATGGTTATTTACGGCAATCATTTCCATATCTTCGGGAGTTGGTTTTTCTGGCAAATCGTATAACTTACGCATACCATTTTTTATACCTAAATCACCGATAGGTAAGACATCTAATCGCCCCATACAAAAGAGCAAGAACATATGAACGGTCCACACGCCAACGCCTTTAATCTTAGTCAGTTCGTCAATAATTTCTTGGTTGGTTAAAGAATCGAGGTGAGTAAATTGAACCGATCCTTCGAGGACGCGAGTAGCTAAGTCGTGTATATACGATGCTTTCTGTCGAGATAAGCCGACCCCGCGCATCGTTTCGATATCTGTTGCAAGGATTTCCTCGGGGGTTGGAAAGTCAGTTGAAAATAATTCCCGGAACCGTTTTAAAATTGTCGCCGCCGCTTTTACGCTTAGTTGTTGAGAAATAATACTTTCTACTAATTCTTGATAATAGTTTTTGTGGGGAACAAAAGAGGGGAGCGGGGCACTTTTTATTACTTCACTTAAAATCGGGTCATTTTTACTTAAATGGTCGGCCGCTTTTTTAAAGTTTTCCAGTGAGGCAAGTTCGGCCACTATAATTCAATCGTCTTTCCATTAATACGCTGATAGCTGACATTCAACTCATTGCAAATATGGGTAGCTAAGTTATCAACTAACGTTTGGCCATCAGCTGATAAAATTGCGTCGTGGGTAGGGAAGACGTGGGTAGGTTTGATAGCCCGCACGACATCCATTGCCTTAGCGATAGTCAGCCACGGCGCACTAATAGGTAGCAAGAGCTCTTTAGTCGGTTGAGTAGGAACGAAATAAGAATCACCCGGGTAATACAAATGGTTTTCAATAATTATTCCAATGTTAGCCGGCGTAGGGATGGTAACGTCAATTGGTTCATGTGTTCCGCCAACGAATTGCAAATTAATTCCACCAGCATCGACTGTTTCGCCAGCATTAATTGCTTGGGTATTTTCATTTTTAAAATCAGCAAGAATACTTTCATGTGCAAGTAAAATAGCCTTCGGGTTTTCGCGTAAGATAGTAATAACCAACTGGTTATCTAAGTGGTCGGGGTGGTTGTGGGTAATGAAAACCGCTGCCACGTGCTTAGGCATAATAAAGTCATGTGTAAACTTACCTGGGTCAACCACAACACTGGTGCCATCCTTTTCAACGACAAAACAGGCATGTTGGAACTTTGTTAATTTCATACTACTAGTATACTAGTGAACGTGGATATACTCGAATTTCAAGAAACTATATGGGAAAAAGGTCGCGAGCTTTTTCGTGATATGCCATGGCGTGCGGATACTCGTCCGTATTACGTAATGGTCAGTGAAATTATGTTGCAACAAACCCAAGTTGATAGGGTTATACCAAAATTTGAAGCTTTTATTGAACGTTTCCCGACTGTTGAGCTATTAGCTAAAGCATCCCTAGCTGAAGTGCTGCAAATGTGGAGCGGGCTTGGGTATAACCGTCGGGCAAAATTCTTACACGAAGCGGCTATTAAAATAATGGGCGAATATGGCAGTGTATTTCCTGATACACCCGAAGGTTTAATTAGCTTGCCGGGTATTGGCGTAAACACTGCCGGGGCAATTTTAGCCTATAGTTTTAATATCCCTTCGATTTTTATCGAAACTAATATCCGGACAGTCTATTTTTATCATTTCTTCCTTGAACGCGAGGAGGTGAGTGATACGGAACTAAGGGCAGTTGTCGAGGCAACTATCGATACCGAACACCCGCGCGAATGGTACTGGGCGATGATGGATTACGGCAGTTATTTAAAACGACAGGGCATTGGCCAAAATAATAAAAGCCGTCATTACAAGAAACAGAGTCCATTAAAGGGCAGTGTTCGTGAGGTTCGTGGCCAAATTCTTAAACTTCTTACAACCGCCGACTTTAATGAAATTGAACTGCGTAGCGAACTGTTTGCCGATGAGCGATTTGAACCAGCCTTAACGTCACTTGAAAAAGAAGGTTTGATTTCAAAAACCAATCAAACTTTTCACCTAAAGCGCTGAGAAGTAACAAAGCCAGAATGGTACAATAGAAACATATGATACGCGTACTTACTATGCTTGCTGTTGTAGCCGCCGTGACGGTGTTACTTGGCTTGGGCGTACAAACGGCTCACGCTCAATCAAATTCTCTTACGCCAGAGCAAGTTGACCGTATTAAAAGCAACTGTACTTCAATTAAAAGCACGCTTAATCAATTGCATGTCAGTGATGCACTTTTGCGAGTTAACCGTGGCCAGTTATATGAATTGCTTGCCGCAAAGTTAATGGACCCGTTTAATGCCCGCTTGAGTAATAACCGTCTCGATTCAAAAGCAACTTCAGCTGTGACCGTTAGCTATCGAAATGCATTTGATTCTTTCCGCAATGATTACAAAGCCTATGAAGAAAAGCTTTCTACTGCTCTTAAGATTGATTGCGTAAACCAACCTGAGCTGTTTTATACAACCATTGAGCAAGCGCGCGTTAACCGTACTAAAGTTCATGACGATGTGTTAAAGCTTAACCGTTACGTTGATGATTACCGTACGGCTGTCGATGACTTTCTTCTAAACTTTGAAAGGGTATCGCAATAATGGCCGACCAAATTATTCTTAAGCCTGACGCGGATATGACTTTTTGGGATAAACATCGCTTATCATTACTACTTATTATCACCGTACTCATTGCCGTTACCTTAACTGTAATAAGTATGATTGCTTATAATGTGAGCGGTACAGCCCAACTTGATTTAAGCCGTCCTGGCTTGTCTTCGGTCAGTGACAAAGTTGATAAAGGCGATAAAATTACCGAATACAGCAGCTTTGGCCCAGTAAATAAAGATTCGATTAACGAATTTACCAAACTTTATGACGAACAGGCTAAAAAGGCCAAAGCAGTCGATGCCTTCAACGGTGACCCGCTTAACCCTGAAACGCTTGAATTCGACGTTAACGCAAACGAGTAGTTGCAGCTTCAAATTCTTCTTGAAATAGGCGGCAGAGTGCCTTGTGTGCTTCTACAATGAGCGGAAACTCTTTGAAACTGTCTGCAATACGAGCGTGAAGCTTAGTATGGCTATCTCTCAATTCTTTAATAGTCGTAACGTTATAATTTTCTTTCATGACAGTTTTGCCAGCCCCTAATATATCTACTACGACAGGTGACAATTTATCTACGGCTTTAACAAAACGTGCTTCTGGAACAAGTTGTTCTTCATAAGTTCTTACTAATCTCCCTGTATGAACCGGGAGCTCGTCAATTAGTTGTTCGGAGGCAATACGGTCGGATATTTTTTTATCTTCCATTTGCTTCGCTGTGAAGTTAAAAGTTTTAGCATCACCTGTCTTTAATTCGGGTAGGTCATGAACAAATGCGAACTGAGTGACTTTGGCATTATCAAGCTCTGGATAGAATTGAGCGGCTAACTCGCTCGCAATAAGTGCCACCATGAAACTATGCTCAGCATCATTCTCTATGTGTGTTTCATCATAGCGCGGTGCCCGTTCAATTTGGGCAAATCTCATTGCCAAGCCGCCCATTTCAAGGGTTATAGACGCGACAGTTGGCCGGGTTTTACGTTCAGGATATAGTTCAGTTTTTTCGACTCTATTTAAGTCAATTTTTGTAATAGGTAATGTATCCATGATTATATTCAAACTGCCCAATAAGGCTTATTTACTGATTACATTGTTACTATAACGTGCTATTCTACTAGTAGATAGAAAGTATAATTTGAGTCAAATATGATTGAGCAATCAATAATTACCCATCACATTCAAAAGCACATTATTGATGTTCTTATGTTTCAAGAAGTGGCTCGGTTTCGTGACCTCAGGCCTCCAAAAGTTGATACGAATTTATTTTCATACCACCTTAAATTACTTATAAAAAATGACATCGTTAAAAAGATCATTGCCGGTTATGCGTTGAGTACTAATGGCTTAGCGTATGTAGATAGGGTCAGTGTGGTCAGTAAAGCTGTTCGCACTCAGCCGAAAATTATTACTATGTTAGTGGTTCAAAATAGTGAAGGTGAAGTGCTGCTATGGCGTCGCAAAAGGCAGCCGTATATTAACGCCTGGACGCTTCCGTATGGAAAGTTACATACCGAAGATGAAAGTATTGAGGCAGCCGTACAACGTGAATTAAGTGAAAAATTAATGCTTGCCGGTCAGGACGTACGTCATGCAGGTGATTGTTATATTCATGTTACAACTCAAGGTCAGCAGCTATCAACCACCCTCGCTCATGTATTTCGTTTTGAACGTGACGATATCGACCTAGGTGACAATTTAATATGGGTCAAGCCACACCGACTAGCAGAATACAAGCTAGCCCCAGCTGTCGAGCAAATCATTGCGCGTAGCTTCTTTAACGACCCACATTTTTTTGAAGAGTTTTATGAAGACTGGGATAGTACTGAGCGTTAAAGCTTACTTCGAACCCAAGCATCAATTGAACCGGCGCCCATAAATAAAATAAGCGAACCGGCGTCACGGGCAGCTGTAACTTCTTCCCAAAGACTGTCATTTAAATCAGTGTAGGTGATTGCGTCTTTATTGATAATATTTGTCGTTAATTCTTCTGGCGCAAGGATTGGGTAATCGGGATTTTCGCGAGTTAGGTAAGTAGGGGTCCAGTAAATCTTACGGGCAACTTCGAACTGGTCAGTGTATTGGTCGCGGATAGAATGTTGACGCCAGTTTTGGTGTGGTTGGTAAACTAGTACGACGTCTTCAGAAAGTTCGCGAGCCATTTGTAGGGTAGCGGCAATTTCTTCTGGGTGGTGGCCGTAATCACTATAAATATTATCAGCTAACTTTTCAAAACGACGGTCCGTACCGGGGAAGGCGTTAAGTATTTTAACCATTTCTTCTTCCTCGCCAGCAGCCCCTAAGTAATCAACAAATAAGCTAAACACTAAGTAAGCATTTTGCCGGTTGTGTAGTCCAGCTAAGTTTATAAAGCTAACATCCCGGGTAGTTTGGTCAGCAATATGGAGTACTCCATAGGTAGTTAGCGTATCGGCATCAACGTCTTTTTTCCAGCAAAGTACAACCTTAGATTGGCCAATAAACTGGTTAAAGGCGTCGAAATAAGAACTTTCGGTGGGGTAGGTGTCAGGGTGGTCGTAATCAACCGATGTAATAAGGGAAATGTATGGTTTAAAGTGTAGGAAATTGCGGTCGTATTCATCGCACTCATAAACAAAATATTCGCTTTTTGGGTCGTATTTTCCGCTTGGCCCAAAACTAACGGTTGTACCAATTGAGTAGCTCACCGGAATACCGCGTTGCAAGAACGACCAGACAGCCATTCCAGTAGTAGTGGTTTTACCGTGCGTACCGGCGATCGCAATTAGTTTTAAGTTATGTTTTTCAAGAAAATCAGCTAAAAATTCATCGCGTTTACCAGTCCGAATACCCAATTCTTTAGCAAGTACTAATTCCGGGTGAGTTTCCGGTAGGGCAGCAGTGTAAACAAACCAATCAAGTGGCGTTGCTTCGTGGACTGCTTTTAAGTAAGTACCATCTTGTCCAATGGTAACTTTGACGCCTTGTTGGCGTAATTCTTCGGTCACTAAGCTTTCACTTGAATCAGACCCGGTGATAGTGTGGCCTGCGTCACGTGCAATCTCTGCTAATGGGCCAATACCAACTCCACCAATTCCCGAAAAATATACATTCATAAACCTAGTATATCACTTGTAACAATAGGGGTGGTGTGATGTAATAGAGAAAAAGGTTGGGCCTTACACAAAAATGTTACAAAACTTATTTCATAAAATGCTTTTACGGCGTCATTTCTGGCGTCATGCTACCTATAGCGAAATAGCCGAATTATATATGTCACGTATGCTTCGTATGGCGGCGCTGTATATTGCTAGTGCGTTTATGTCGATTTACTTGTACCAAAATAACTACAGTATTGGCGCAATTGCCTTATTCTGGGCGGCATTTTACTTTTTTAAAACCATTGCAGCGTTGCCCGTAGCCAGCCTTATCGCCCGCATCGGTCCAAAGCACGGCATTCTTATTTCTAACTTGCTATACATCCCCTCTATGATTAGCTTCGCCTTCTTGCCAGTACTTGGCCCATGGCTACTTCTACCGGTTCTCATTCTTCAGGGTACTTCGGCAATTATGTATTCAATTGGTTACACAATCGATTTTTCAAAAGTTAAAAGCGTCGAACACGCCGGCAAAGAAATTGCCTACATGAATATTCTGGAAAAAATCACGACAAGTATCAGCCCGCTTATCGGTGGTATTTTGGCATACTTCTTTGGCCCGCAGTTTGTGCTGGTGGTTGCTGCGGTACTATTCGCCCTCGCGGCCGTTCCGCTTTTCAATAGCGGAGAGCAAGTACAGGTAGGTAAGAAGTTAAATTTTATAGGTTTTCCATGGAGGCTTATTCGCGAACATTGGCTCGCTCAAGCCGCGTTGGGCTTTGATGTATTTACATCAGGCACGGTTTGGACGCTGTACGTAGCGGTAATTATTATCGGTATTAGTACGAATAACGATATCTACGTTATTACAGGTATATTGCTATCAGTCGTTCTTATTGCAACATTAATTTCTTCGTACGTTTACGGAAAGATCATCGACAAAAAAGGTGGCCGGGTACTTATGAAGGCGAGTATTATTGCAAATTCACTGACGCACCTAATTCGACCGTTTATCACCACACCGGTATTGGTTGCAGGTGCGAACATAGCAAACGAAGTTGCTACAACTGGCTATACAATGCCATACACGAGGGCAGTATTCGACAACGCCGACTTATCAGGACACCGAGTCACCTATATTGGCATGGTAGAGGCGCTGTCAAATTTTGGTGCGTTTTTAGGTGCTGCAGTACTGGGTGTACTGGTTATTGCAGCCGGAGACGACTTTGCTTTAACAAACTTCTTCTTCCTGGCTGGAGTGGTTGTACTACTGGTGCTTACGTCGCATTTCCCACTCTATAAAAGATAGTGCTCATGGTACAATATAGGGTAAGAACATAAGGTGGGTACCTCGAGATTGTGGCTGATAAAGGCAGAGTAAAGCAAAGTATTAAAAACTTGCAACGTATTAAAACGTGGCAGCTTATTGTGCTGCTTATTATTGCTGGCTTTGTTTCAGCAACTTTTTTGCGCCTGAACAACATTGGAATGGTTGAACGTCGAGACGGGGTATTAAGCGCCGACACCCAAGGGGATGAGGAAGTTCTGATTAGAAGGTTGTATGATTTACAGCGACATGTCAGTACTCACATGAACACCGATTTGGGTAGGGGGGTGTACCTAGAATCCAGCTACTCCCGTGACCTCCAAACTTGGCAATCTGCCCAGTACGGGGATAGTAATCCAAACGGAAATATTTATAAAAAAGCTCAAGAGGTATGTGCACCCCGTTATCAAACATATTCACGTGCTTATTTGCAATGTACCACTGGTGAACTAGCTAAATACCCGGCCGCAGCCGACCCTGGAACCGACCAAACGAAGCCTCGGCAAGAAACCTATATTCATGCTTTCAGCTCACCCCTATGGACCCCTGACTTCGCGGGGTGGTCAGTGGTAGTATTTGTGATTATTTTAGGACTTATAGTGGTCAGATTTATCAGCCTCGGTGTCCTCGGTTTGCTGCTGCGTAAGCATTATAAAACTATTTGATATTGACAGCGCCCCCGGTCAGGCTGTACGCTAACACTCGTACAGCATTAATAGGAGGTATAAATACTTATCATGGCTTACAGTCACACAAACTCAAAGGGCGTTACTTACTACTTGCACAGCACCGAAGTTACACTTCGTGGTGGC
>Ga0247817_10000639_pt1 | contig 18662 bp, 19 predicted proteins | sample UWRJL212509R1_FD_178010 | JGI IMG/M metagenome (GOLD analysis project Ga0247817, IMG submission 178010) | Plant litter microbial communities from Arlington Agricultural Research Station in Wisconsin, United States - UWRJ-L212-509R-1 | ecosystem: Environmental > Terrestrial > Plant litter >...
CCAGGCTATCTGTACTATATGCGGCCAGTTGCCTTCTTCATTGTAAGGCAGTGTCCAGTTGCCCGGCAGGCCCGATGCTTCGGTATCAATAAACAGCAGGTATTTACTCACTAAGTTAATTTTTTGCTTGGGTTAAATATAAACACATTTGTTAGCTGTTGAAGCTTATTTTGTATGTGGATATATGATTTTACCTTTAAAAATACTGTCCCAAAAAAACATAAAAACACTTACGTTTTTACTTAAAAAGTCGTTTTATTCGCTTGATAGTCAATGTATTATCATTTTTAAAATGGGACTACTTTTAGGTCAGTGAGTTTAGCTGTTAAATTGCTGTAAATATTTATAAATCAGGTATTTGAAAATTTAAAAAATTTACACTTTTTTGGGACAAAATGGGACAAAAATGGGACAAGATCTTTAAAAAAAAATTGTGTTTGCATAGGAGTGATAAACGGTCTTTTTTTTGCTGCCGATGTAAGGTTAATCGACTTTTGAGAGCTGACAAACTATTTTTATCCTGCACCCACCCATTAAACAGTTAGTACAGCCATTTTAAAAATTATCCCTAATTTGCGCTAACCGATTAACAAAAAATACTTCAATCCATCTATATGAAGAAGTTTATCTGCGCGTTAGTTTTAACAGCAAGTATTGGCTATAGTTTTGCCCAAAATGTAAAGTTGAATTTTGATAAAGCATCGCCGCAGGCCACTTATGCTGCCGGGCGTTTACAAAAGGTACTTACTGCAAAAAAATATACCACGGGCGCAGGCGGATATACCATATCAATAGGCTTGAACAGCGGTTTAGGCAAAGAGGGTTATAGCGTAGCCGCTAATGCTAAAACAATTAAAATTGAAGGCGGTGACGGCACCGGGTTGGTTTATGGCGCGCTTTCGGTAGCCGAGGACTTGTCTAACGGCGTTAAACTGATAGCCATAAAATCATCCAGCGATAAACCGCATATGCAGCTTAGGGCGGTAAAATTTGATATGCCCTGGGATACTTACCGCCATCACTTATCGCTTGATCAGCATTACGAAACCTGCCGCGATATAAAATACTGGGAAGCTTTTTTAGATATGATGGCCGATAACCGCCTGAACGCTTTAAGCTTATGGAATTTACATCCATTTACTTACATGATAAGGCCGAAAAATTACCCGCTGGCAACACCTTTTAATGATAAGGAACTGAAAGAGTGGCAAACGTTGTTTAAAGGCATATTTAAAATGGCGCATGATAGGGGCATAGATACTTATTTGGTGCCATTTAATATATTTTTCAGTCCGGAGTTTGCCAAGAATTACCCGGTTAAAAAGCCCAACCTTGATCATGATTTTTTCGTCGATGGCGATACGTCAGCTATCGTGAAAAAATACACCCGCGAGTGTATCACCCAGGTTTTGCAAGAATACCCCGAACTGGATGGCATAGGTTTTACCTTAGGCGAGGGAATGGGCGGTATGACGCCTGAACAGCGCGAGGACTGGATGACAGAAACTTACATAGCTGGTATGCGCGATGCAGGCAGGCCTGTAAAACTAATCCACCGGATACCGTTTTCAAGCACCACCGGATCGTTAGGTGTTACATCTATCCAAACAGAGGTGATGACCCGCAAAACCATCGAGGAGCAAAACAATATGCCCTTTATTAACGGACCTATTTGGGCTGATTTGAAGTATAACTGGTCGCATCCTTTCTCGACAACCAAACTGATAAAAGTACATGGCGGTAAGTTATTTGACACCTATTTTAAGCTGCCAGCCAAATTTAAAGTTACCTGGACGGCCCGCAACGAAGATGTTTTTTGTCTGCGCTGGGGTGTGCCGGAGTTTATACGCGATCATGTTAAAGCCAACAGTCAGGCTTATACCGGTGGTTATTTTATAGGCTCAGAAAGTTATATCCCTGGTAAAGATTACTTCACCAACCCATCAATAAAAGTTAACTGGAAATATGCTTTTGAGCGCCAGTGGATGTATTACAAACTTTGGGGCAGGTTACTGTATGACCCCAACACGCCTGATAAAGTTTTTAGCGACGAGTTTGTACGCAGATATGGTGTTGCGGGTAAAAACCTGTTGGAAGCATCATCATTAGCAGGCAAGACCTTGCTGGCTACCGGAAAGTTCTTTGATTCGTCTTACGATCTGACCCTTTACGGTGAAGGCATGATGGGGCAATTCGGCAAGAATAAAGACATGCGTTATATTGACGTTGATAACCAGATAAAACGCGCGGTGTTAGATTCTACCGCGGCAATTAACATTGCAGATTATGTTGCGGCCATCAACAAAAATAAAAAGATCGACAGCAAAATAGTTACGCCATTGATGATTGCCGACTCTTTAGAGCGCGACTGCAAACGCGCGCTGGAACTGGTAAAAGGGATTAATACTGCTAGCAACACAGCTTTAATGTTTGAAGTGGCCGATATTAAAACCTGGGCTAACCTTGGCCTTAACATGGCTGAGCGGATGCGTGGTGGCGTGGCCCTGCAAATGTACCGCAGTAAAGGCAGCGAAGACAATAAACAAAAAGCCATCAGCCATTTAGAAAACGCGCTAAGCTATTGGAAAAATGTGGCCGCCATAACCCGGCCTATTTATAACGATATGCCTTTAACCCACCTGATGGAAGACGGCGGCAGAACATGGAAACAAAACTATAATGATAAATTTCATTGGGCGCAATTAACTCCGCAGGTAGCTGCCGATGTTGAGGTAGCAAAAAAAGCTGTAGCAGGAAAGTAACAGTATGCAGGTCAATTTTACGCATATAATAGTTTGTTTGCTGATAGGTATCGCGCTTATCGTATTGCTTACTTCACGGTACAGGGTGCATGCCTTTTTCGCGCTTTTACTGGCGGCGTTTGTGGTGGGGCTTGGCGTTGGTTTACCTGTTAACGACGTAATTACTGCTGTTAAAGATGGTTTTGGTAACGTGATGAAGTCACTTGCCATTATAATTGTGCTGGGAACCACGTTGGGTGTTTTGCTTGAATATACGGGTAGTACACAGGTAATGGCAGCTTTTATTATGCGCAAGGTGGGCGAGAAGCGCTCAGCACTGGCAATGAGCATAACCGGGTTTATTGTTGGTCTACCCATATTTTGCGATTCAGGTTACATCGTTTTAAGCGGACTGAACCGATCGCTGGCCAGGCGCACCAAAACACACATGGCTGTTATGGCGGTGTCGTTAGCTACCGGCTTATATTCGGTGCATTGTCTTATTCCGCCGCATCCGGGTGCTTCGGCTGCGGCAGGCATCATCGGGGTTGATTTTGGCAGGCTGATATTAATGGGCATTGTTGTAGCCATACCTGCGTCTATAGCAGGGTACCTTTGGGCCAACTTTATGGGTAAGCGCATGGATGACACGGTTGGCGATGACATGGATATACCAACCGAAAACAAAAACTTGCCATCGCCATTAAAAGCATTTTTGCCGGTAGTTGTTCCAATTTTGCTTATCTCTTTAAAATCATTTTTGGTATTAGATACGGCCATAACCAGCAAATGGATAACCGGCGCGTTGTCATTAGGCGACCCGGTTTTGGCTTTAGCAGTTGGTGTTTTACTGGCCTTTAACTGCAAACGCGGATGGGATAGATCAACAGTAGGCAAACTGTTAACCGAAGGCGCCGAAAAAGCCGGCGGTATATTGGTAATCATCGGCGCAGGCGGCGCGTTTGGCGCGGTGCTTGCCGCCACCAAAATAGGCGACCATCTGAGCGGCGCCTTCGCATTGGGCAGTTTGGGCATTCTGTTTCCGTTTTTGGTAACGTTTATTTTAAAAACGGCACAAGGCTCGTCAACAGTGGCTATTATTACGGCATCATCAATTATACTTCCCTTATTACCTGCGTTGGGTTTGGATACGCCTAACGGGCATTTATTAACAGTATTGGCTATGGGCGCAGGCTCAATGATGATATCGCACGCTAACGATGCTTATTTTTGGGTGATAGCTAAATTCTCAGGATTGGAGTTGAAGGCTATGTTGCGTGTTTACTCTATCGCTACAGTGCTGATGGGTGTTACATCGCTTTTAATGGTTTATATTTTATCAATGGTGTTAGTTTAGTTATGCATATACTTATCGCTCCAAATGCTTTTAAAAACAGCGCTACCGCTATTGCTGCTGCCGAAGCGATACAGCAGGGTTTGCATAACAGCGCCCTGCCATGTACAACAGAGTGTTTCCCAATTGCTGATGGCGGTGATGGGACAGGAGAGCTAATAGTTAATAAACTTAATGGCGTTTGGGTTGATATTACGGTGAACGATCCACTTGGAAGGCGCGTAAATACCTGTTTCGGACTGATTGACGAAGGTAAGACTGCCGTTATTGAAATGGCCAGCGCATCGGGACTGCGTCTGTTAAATCCGGATGAATTGGCACCGATGCAGACATCCAGCTATGGCACCGGACAAATAATGAAAATAGCGCTGGATAAAGGTGTCAGCAAAATTATCCTGGCTATGGGAGGCTCTGCGACAGTTGATGGGGGTTGTGGGATATTAAACGCGCTGGGTATTCAATTTTTAGATGACGATGAAAATACCCTGACTGCCAATCCTGAGAACCTGCAACATATGGCAGGTGTTGAAACAAACGGATTGGATCCCAGGATTGCTAACTGCGAAATAGTTGTTGTTTGCGATGTAGACAATAAATTATTAGACGATAATGGCGCGGCGGCAGTATTCGGTCCCCAAAAAGGAGCTACGCCGGAGGAGGTTGCCTTATTGAATAATTTCCTTACCAACTTTGCAGCGATAACACTAAAACATACACATAAAAATATCGCCGAATTAAAATACGGCGGTGCCGCTGGCGGTGCCACAGCAGGCGTACACGCCTACCTGAACGCATATTTAGTAAACGGAATAGAATACTTTTTACAGCTCACCGACTTTGAAAAGGCCCTGCAAAACGCTGATCTGGTAATTACTGGCGAAGGAAGCATTGATGCACAAACCCTGCAAGGCAAAGGGCCTTTTGGTGTAGCTGCTATGGCTAAACAACATGGATTGCCGGTTATAGGTGTTGCGGGTATGGTGCCGCTTGAAAACGATACTGCACTTGGTAATTATTTTGATGTTTTATTAGCGATAGGCAATGGTCCTGCTGATATGGCTACTGCCATAAAAAACACACAAGCAAACCTGGTGCGTATTGGGGCGGAGATAGGGCGGATGCTGGCTATTTCTGGTAAGTCTACAACTAAATAAAACCCAATCGTCACCGTTTTATCAAATAAATAACAAGTGCCCGCACTTATCATTTCACTACCTAATATTGTACTATGGAAAATCAAGCAATATCACAACCCATCAAACAGATAATTCAGTTTTGGGAGAGCAATAATCAACAACTAACCCAACTTTTTAATAAATATCCTGATCCTATATACGCAGGTAAAGTAGCACCTAGCCGCAGCAGTGGCTTATACCTTTTTGCGCACTTAGTGGCGGTATCAGACGCTTTGTTTCCTATACTAGGTTTAGGCGAAATAAAGTTTCCGGAGTTGGCCCGTTTCATCCGCGAAAGCGAAACCAATATCAATTACCAGGTTGATATTAACGAGCTAAAAGCAAAATGGGAAGCAGTTAATAGCAAACTAACCGCTGACTTTGCCACCAAAGACAACGAATGGTGGTTAGACCGCCACATGAGCGTATCTGCAGAAGATTTTGCTAAAGAGCCAAGCCGTAATAAATTAAACGTTTTATTAAGCCGCGCCAGCCACATTAACTACCACCGGGGGCAATTGGTTTTTTTAACGGAAGAGGTGATAGCGGAGTAATATTCCTTTCTTTATTATCATTCTGAGCGACAGCGAAGAATCTTATACACTTTGTAAGCCGAGCGCTTGGTGCAGCTTTACTTTATAGGATTCTTTGCTGGCGCTCAGATGACAGGTTATAAACTTAGCTAATTAAAAAGCCCGAAATCAAATTGATTTTGGGCTTTTTAATATCTCCCGTACTTCTCTTCTCTGCCGAAGTTCTTACTATTCTATTTTTAAATTGTATTCCCGTATCAAAAACTCTTTCAGAACTTTTACATTAATATTCTTAGCGTCGGGCGTATAAGCGCCCTTTAAAAAGTTAAGTTTATTGCCGTCAGGAAATTTTGCAAGTACGAAATCTTTACGGTTCTTGCTCCAATCTATTAATAACTCACTTTGTATTTGAGTAAGATCATAAGGTATCAGGTAAAAATAGTCAACTCTATTCTTACCAAAAGTATGGATGGTCTGTTGATCATTGACCTTAACTTTAATTTCTCCAATTTTCTGCAAGGGCACCACTTTTTCATTAATTCTGAAATAGACACTTGAAATTGGATACTCGGATGAGTCGCGATTAAGCGACGGAATATAAATTACACCATAACCGCCCATATTTTTGAATTCTGCTAAATCTGAACCAAAGGCATAATCCATTTTTGCGAAACGTGGAATCGGTGCATATCGGGCATATTCTATCGCATCTTTATTTATTTCTTTAGTCATTATTGCGGACGATGTTGCAACCCCACTACCAACGCTATCCTCCCTTAAAATAAAATGAAGATAATCCTGCGACTTTGCTTGTTGCCACAATATTATCAGGATTATTATGGTGTAAATTCTTCTTGACATGTTATAATTTTAGATAGGTAAATCTCAATAAAAAAGGCCCGAAATCCTAATAATCCCGGGCTTTTTACCTCTCAGCTTTTACCTTTCACCTCAAAAAAACTACTCAAAATACTCCTTCATCCTTTCAAAGAAACTTTTCTCGTTCTTACCCGGATTTGGTTTAAAGTTAGGTGAGTTTTGCAGTTTTTCTAATAACGCGCGTTCTTCATTACTTAGCGCCTTTGGTGTCCAGATGTTAATGTGGATCAGTTGGTCGCCGCGGTGATAAGAGTTTACCTCTGGTACGCCTTTGCCTTTTAGGCGTAATATTCTGCCGCCTTGGGTTCCGGGATCTATTTTTATTTTGGCTTTACCGTCAATGGTTGGCACTTCAATGCTGGTGCCTAAAGCGGCATCAATAAAGGTAATGTGCAGATCATAAATAACATTGCTGCCATCGCGCTTTAAAGTTTCGTGCGGTATTTCTTCAATCAGGATGATCAGGTCGCCGGGAACACCGCCGCGTGGGGCAGCGTTGCCTTTGCCGCTCATGCTTAACTGCATGCCTTCGCTTACACCAGCCGGTACGTTTAAAGTAATGGTTTCTTCGCCGCGCACAACACCGTCGCCATGGCAAACATTACATTTTGAAGTGATAACACTGCCTTCGCCGTTACAGGTAGGGCAGGTGCTGGTGGTTTGCATCTGGCCCAGTATGGTGTTGGTTACCCTGCGCACCGCGCCCTGGCCACCGCAGGTTTTACACGTTTGGAAAGACGATTTATCCTTAGCGCCGCTACCGTCGCAAGTGGTGCAATGCACCTGTTTGTTTACTTTTATTTTCTTTTCGGTGCCGTTGGCAATTTCCTCTAAACTCAAACGCACTTTTATGCGCAGGTTACTACCACGAGCTACCCTTCTGCCGCCACGCTGCTGCCCGCCACCGCCAAAAAAGCCATCAAACGGACTGCCGCCACCACCAAAAATGTCGCCAAACTGGCTGAATATGTCTTCCATATTCATGCCGCCACCGCCATACCCACCGCCACTGGCCGATTGCGCGTTAGCCGAATGGCCGAACTGGTTATAACGCTGACGCTTCTCAGGGTTGCTTAAAACCTCGTAAGCTTCGGCAGCTTCCTTAAATTTTTCTTCGGCATCTTTATCCCCCTCGTTTTTATCCGGGTGATATTTGATAGCCATTTTACGATAGGCTTTCTTTATCTCGTCAGCTTCGGCCCCCTTTGAAACGCCAAGTACATCGTAATAATCTCTTTTAGACATATTTTTTTATTTCGGATTTCGAATTTTCAATTTCGAAATTTTTTTAATTTTTTATTCAGTCGGATACTCAATAAATTCGAAATTGAACATCCGAAATTCGATATCAACTAAGCTCCTACAATTACCTTGGCAAAGCGTATAACTTTATCGTTAAGATAATAACCTTTTTCCATTTCGTCAACTACCTTACCCTTAAGGTCATCCGTAGGCGCAGGGATGTTGGTTATAGCTTCGTGTATATCTGCATCAAAGGCGGTACCTATTGATTCCATCGGAACTAATCCCTTTTGGGTAAGCGTGTTTTTTAGTTTGTTCTGAATCAGTAGCACGCCTTCTCTAACGGGTGCAACGTCTGTGGCGTTTTCGGTAGCTTTTAAGGCGCGTTCAAAATCATCCAATACAGGTAAAAGCGCTGTTATAACATCTTTACCCTCGGTTTTGCGGGCTTCTTCGCGTTCTTTAATAGTGCGGCGCCTAAAGTTGTCAAACTCGGCAAATAAGCGCAGGTATTTATCATTGGCCAGCGCCAGTTCTTCTTTCAGAACATCCTCGGCAGATGTGGCATTTTCGTCAGCCTGTTGTTCGGGCTCAACTGCATTATTGTCAATACCCTCCTGGTTAACCTCAGGCGATTCCGGGTTATCTGTCTTCTTTTTCTTCAACATGTCGTTAAAATTCATAGCGTTTAGTGCTAAACAAGTACCTTGCCATTAGCTAAAAGGCGACAAGGTGACATGATTAGTTTGCAGTTTTAAGTTTGCGGTTGGCAGTTTTTATGGTCATTGGTCAGTAGTCATTGGCATTTGCGACAGGCGCTAAAAACAATAGCGATGGGTTTTAAACCCATCGCTACTAATTTGAATTCTGCAACTAATCAACTAGTCTCCAATCACTAATCTCCATCTATACCTGCGCCAATTGCACGTCTTCCAATACTTTACCTGCCTCGCATTTGATTATGCGTGATGGGAAAGCGCGGATAATATGATAATCGTGCGTAGCAACCACCACGGCAGTGCCCGATTGGCTGATCTGTTTTAGCAATAAAACAATTTCTTCGGATGTTTCTGGGTCAAGGTTACCTGTAGGCTCATCAGCCAATATAATTTCGGGATCGTTCAGCAAAGCGCGTGCTATAACCACACGCTGCTGCTCGCCGCCTGATAGCTCATGCGGCATTTTTTTAAGTTTTGAACGCAATCCTACTTTTTCTAAAACATCAAGGGTACGGTCGGTTATTAACTGTGCATCGGTCCAGCCGGTGGCGCGCATTACAAACTGCAAGTTTTGCTCAACAGAACGGTCTGTCAGTAACTGAAAATCCTGAAAAACTATACCCAGTTTACGACGTAGAAATGGAATATCTTTTTCAGCTAGTTTAAACAAACTGTAACCGCAGGCATGGCCCTCGCCATCATTAAGCGGCAAATCGCCATATATAATCTTAAGTAAACTGCTTTTGCCAGATCCGGTCTGACCTATCAGCCACACAAAATCGCCTTTATCAATATGCAGGTTTACTTTAGAAAGTACTTTATTTTTCTGCTGATAAACATCAACGTTATTCAGTTTTATAATTGATTTTTCTATCATGATGTTTTAGAAATCTAACTTTAAGATCTTGCCAAAAGGCAGCTCTTTTACCATATTCATTATATATTCAGCTTTGTCTGCCAATCCTACTTTATCCAATGATTTTTCGGGCCTGTCAACCCTGAAATAGGCCAGCAGCGTAAACTCATCGTCGCGTAGTTGCACATAATCGGGTATTTTGGCAACGCCTTTTACTTTTATAATATACATTTGAGCTGGAGGCTTAAAGCACAAAGCTAAAAGCTTTATTGTAATTTTTGTAAAAATAAGCTTTTCGCTTTGGCCTTTCGGCTTTTAGCTTAGCTTAACCAAGAACTCCATCGTATCCACGCCGTCTGCGTAATCCCAAAGTCGGGGTTGCTGGCTTTGGCCTGGTTTAACAACCTGGCTATTTAATTTTAATGGCGATATGCAAACCACGCATTGTATTTTATCACTCATGGCATTCATTGTTGCTTCGGCCTGTGCCAGCGTATCATAATGCTCATAATATAAAACAGCCAGGGGCGATGCCAAGCCTTCGTTTTCTTTTAGCAGCAAAAAGCCGTTATCAAAATGCTTTTCGCTGTTAACCAGGTAAATGGATTTATTGTAATCGTAATTGTTGTTGTATTTATGATGATTAATAACCGGCTGATAGGTTTCTATCGGCCTAAAAAACGTACCGATATCATAACCTGAAGGCAGCATCAATTTAGAAACATTGCGGCATCCTAATCCAAAATAATCAAAAATATCATGGCCTAATAGATTCAGTTCTTCTATTGTTTCATCGCCTGTAACAATGGCTACGCTGTTGCGATTTTTACGGATGATGTGCGGCACCTTGCCAAAATAATATTCAAAATAGCGGGATGAATTGTCGCTGCCGGTAGCTATAACAGCGTCAAAGTCTTTAAGCCTGTCGACAAAGGTATATTTGCCCGAAAAGCGCGCGTCAATCGTCGCCAGCATATTTAAAACGTGCCTTACCAGTCGTGCATCCTGTGAAGACGCTTTTATAAGGGCATGGTGACCGGCAGCCAGCACACAAAGCGCATCGTGAAAGCCAACTAAAGGAATATTACCGGCCAATATAAGACCTACTTTCTTTTCTTCGGTAGTTTTACTCAGATCGTAGTTATCCAGCCATTGTTTTATGGCATCGGCATTTAGCATTTGACCTATAGATAGCACGGCACGCTCCACACTGGCGGGGGTGAACCAGGCATTGTGAAATTGTTCCTGCTGAATAAGCATTTGAAGCTGATCATCAGGATTTTGAAGCTGTATACCTAGTTCAGAAAATATATTTACGAGCTCGTCCGGGTGGATTTTTGACATATATATGTTTGTATTGAAACTCTTCAATTCTTTTTTTGTTTATATTTGCGACTTATTTGCTACAAAGGTAAATCAGAATTTAAGATTTTTTTATAATATGGCGATTATAATCACCGATGAATGTATAAACTGCGGAGCCTGCGAACCGGAATGCCCAAATAACGCGATATATGACGCGGGTGCTGCCTGGAGGTTTTCGGATGGTACGGGTTTAAGAGGAGTTATTGATTTTGGCGATGGTGTTACTTTAAGTGCTGAAGAAACACAGGCTGCTTTGTCTGACGATATTTACTACATAGTGCCTGATAAGTGTACCGAATGTGTAGGTTTTCATGATGAGCCTCAGTGCGCTGCGGTTTGTCCGGTTGATTGCTGTGTGGATGACGAAAACGTACGCGAAAGCCGCGAAGAGTTGTTGGCCAAAAAAGATTGGCTGCATCAGAATGAATAAAATTTACGATATTTAATTTTACGAAAGGGAATGCAGTATGTATTCCCTTTTTTTATGCTGAAACATTTATTAAAAGTTAACGTACAAGCCATTAAATAAGCCCCCTGTTATTTAGCCTATGGAATACGGAATTTGCAATTTAGCTGTTATACCCATGCGAGCAGCTGCCGATGAGCGTAGCGAGCAGATATCGCAACTGCTGTTTGGTGAAGCCTTTGAAATACTGGAGTGGAAAGAAAACTGGGTTAGAATAGTAGCAGCGCACGATGATTACGAGGGCTGGATAGCCCGCCTGCAGTTTGTAATGCTGGGCCACATGGCGTACAGGCAATTAATCGACAATCCAGCTAAATTAACTTATCGCCCCATAACACAAGCGTGGAAAATTAAGGATAACAGTGTGCTTTATTTATCTGCCGGCAGTTCGCTTGCGTTTTTAAACGGCACCACCGTTTACATGGATAAGGAAAAGTTTGAAATAATTGGGCAGATAGGTGAGAACGATAACATAGATGTATTAGCTAAAACCTACTTAAACACACCCTACCTATGGGGCGGGCGCACCCATTTTGGGATTGATTGCTCGGGCTTAACCCAAATAGTTTTCCGCATGAAAGGCATTCCGTTAAAACGCGACGCAAGTTTGCAGGCAGAGCAAGGAGAAGCGCTTAATTCACTCGCTGAAGCGAAATTGGGCGATCTGGCTTTTTTTCATAACACCGCCGGCAAAATAGTGCATGTTGGCATATTGCTTGGTAACGAAAAGATCATCCATGCATCGGGCAAGGTTAAAATTGACAGTATAGACAATACGGGCATTTACTCAGACGACTTGAAACGCTACACCCATCAGCTTACTTCGGTACGGCGCTATTTTTAGTTGTTTATCTTCTCCTCAAAATCTAGGTGGTCAATGCTTTTACCAACGATGGGTTTTTGATTCATGGCTGAGTAATACATCGTTTTTTTTCCTTTATCTATACCCGAAAAAGTATCGGCTATGTGTCGCTTAACTTCATCGTTCTCTTTTCTAACTGCTGCGGTATCAGTTAATTTTAATTTGGTGAGGTAGTATATATATTGGGTAAACTCTCCCTCTTTAGAATTGCTTGATATTGTAAAGATCTGCGGGTTGGTTTTTACACCGCTAATTGTTAGCGGATAACTGAATTTTGAGTTAGCCTCATCCATTACCTTTTTTGCAAAATCTACTATGTCATATCTGTTAGCTGCCCTTATGTAAGCGCTTCCAGACATGCAGTTTTGCGCCATTATAATATTGTTAATGGCATTTACCAAATAACCCTGCGCGTAATCTTTTTTTGCCAGCTCATATAATTCGGTAGAGGTTTTGCCCTGTTGGGTATAGTATCCTAATACTATGCTATTCGCTTTCCAGCCAATATCATACTTGCCGTAAACAATGGTCAGCATTGTTTTATCCAACTTGTTTTTTGGGATAAAGCAGGCTATATACATCTCCTTAGCCAGCGGCTTGTAGGCCAACTCAATGCTATCTGCCGCTTTCAGATTGTCCGCATCACCTTTATTAACAATGTAATAATCCTTGAATAAAACGTACTCATCGTCTTTACGTAACTTGTTGATGTGGTCAAACTGCACTTTTATATTTTTTTGCTCTAAATACTCCTTAGACAACAGCAGCTCAGCGTCATCTATATCTGTTTTAATGGCTTTAAACAAATCTGTATTTAGTTGGTGCAGTTTTTCGGCTTTACCGGCGGGGATATCTTTGTCTTTCCACACACCCGGAGTACTAGGCGCGGTGTCGCATCCTATAAAAAATATAGCTGTAACTAGTAGGCTAGCTTTAATGTAATTTAAAATTGTAGGTCGCATTGGGCAAGGTTTGTTTAACTAAGGTAGTAAAACAAATTAATCTCCCAAATTTTTAGTTGACGATTTTTTTAAAGCTCCACCTGCCACACAATGATGCGTTTATCATCACTTAATGAGATAAGATCATTACCATTCCATACTATTTTATTGATAGATAATTGGTGGGAAGCGTAACCCTTTTCGCGACTGATAATTTTGTAGAGTTTAAAATCGTCTGATCCCCAGATCTTAATAGTTTTATCCATACTTGCCGTAGCAAAGTAGGGTTGGGTAGGATGGAAGGCGATATGATTAACAGCGAATAAATGGGCAGCAATGTTCTCGCGTAACTCCAGCGTAGCGGTATCCCAGATCTTTATCTGGGCATCGCGGCTGCCGGATACCAAATAATCGCCAAGCGGTGAGTATTGCAGAGAGAACACCGCCATGGTGTGGCTTTTAAGCGTTTTTATCTGTGTGTAATCTTCCAGATCGTAAACGTATATGTTGCCATCGCGACCGCCAAAGGCAACCTGTTTTTCATCAGGAGATATACTGATACAACGCACCGTATCATGCGATACTTTGATGGAGTGGATGAGTTCCAGATTGTCAAGATTCCAGATGGAAACCGTTCCGTCCTCCGAAGCTATCAGCAATTCTTTTTTATTTTTTACCGATTTTATATCGAATACCGGTTTTAAGTGATGGTTTAAAGATTTAACAACCTTTTGCTCAATAAAATCAAATACTAAAACCTGCCCGCTGCGCAGTCCGGTTATCAAATAAGGAAAATTCTCCGGGCAATGGATGGCGTACACCGACGAAGCCACCGGAAACATTACTTTTATAAAGGAGTTTGTTTTTAAGCTCCACTCAACCACCCCCTTATCGTTCCCGCCCGAAAACAATATCCCCGGCTTTTGCGAAAGCGCCAAAGCAAATAAAGGATTGCTATGCCCGGTAAGTTCGGCTGTTTTGGTTATGGTGATCATTTGTTGGTTCATGGATCATAGTTGATGGTTCATAGAAAAATTTGCTATGATCTATGAACCATCAACCACGAACTACTTATGTCTTCCCTCTAAATTTTTTGCAATAGTTTCCAGGGTAACACCTTTTTCGCGAAGTAAAACCAGCAGGTGGAAAACCAGATCTGATGCTTCGTTTATCAGGTCGGTTTCTGTTTCAGCTAAAGCAGCAATTACCGTTTCAACCCCTTCTTCGCCAACTTTCTGGGCTATTTTATTCAGGCCTTTACCGCGCAGTTTATTGATGTAAGAGCCTTCTTGTGGATTTTCATACCTGTCAGCAATTATCTGCTCTAACTGTAATATAAAATTCTGATTGAACTCAGTATTAAAACAGCTGCGGTTACCGGTGTGGCAGGTTGGCCCATCCGGTGATGCTTTGATCAGGATGGTATCATTATCGCAATCAATGTGCAAGCTTTTTACGTGCAAAAAGTTGTTGCTGGTTTCACCTTTTGTCCAAAGGCGGTTTTTTGAGCGCGAAAAAAAGGTTACGATGTTTTCCGCAACGGTTTTATCGTAAGCCTTCTGGTTCATATAGCCCAGCATCAGTACTTCAAGCGTTTTATCATCCTGAATTACTACCGGCACCAGGCCATCAGTTTTATTGAAATCTATTTTCATTGTTATATATCATAATGTCATGCCGAACTTGTTTCGGCACCTCACATGCTTGTCCGCGGCGCATGTCCGGTGGGTTGCTGAAACAAGTTCAGCATGACGAGGTGTTTACCTCACCTCAATGCCTTTACTCCTCAACACATCCTTCAAATCTGGTATCAATATTTCACCATAGTGAAACACAGATGCCGCCAAAGCCGCATCTACATTGGTTTGCTCAAATACATCCACAAAATGCTGCACAGAGCCTGCACCGCCCGAGGCTATCACCGGAATATTTACCGCATTATTAACCTGCTTTAAAAACACATTATCAAAACCGGCCTTGGTACCGTCGTGATCCATTGAGGTAAGCAATATCTCACCTGCTCCACGACTCTCGGCTTCCAGTATCCAATCTAATGTTTGCTTTTCTGTAGGGATGCGCCCGCCATTCAAATGTACAATGTTTTTGCCACCCATGCTGCGCGTATCAACAGCAACAATAACAAACTGAACGCCGAAGGCTTTTGCCAACTCATCAATAAAAGCAGGGTTACGTACCGCTGCCGAGTTGATAGAGATCTTATCAGCACCTGCATTCAAAAGCGCGTCAGCATCCGCAATTTCGTTTATACCGCCGCCTATGGTAAAGGGAATATTGATTTGCCGTGCAACTGATTTTACCAGCTCCACCATCGTTTTACGACGCTCGTGCGTGGCGGTAATATCAAGAAAAACCAGTTCGTCTGCACCCTGATTAGAATAGTTCCAGGCCAGCTCAACCGGGTCGCCGGCATCGCGCAGGTCGACAAAGTTTACACCTTTTACGGTGCGTCCGTCTTTAACGTCTAAACAGGGGATGATTCTTTTAGCTAACATATAAGGGATTGTCATTGCGGGCGATAGCGTGGCAATCGCAAGGAGTACTGTCCGTCATGTAAGGTCCGCGATTGCTTCGTACCTCGCAATGACATCTGTATAAATGGTTAAAGCACCCAGAATTAAATAGACATCAAACTTTCTAAATTCCAATTTTTAACTTCGTCAATGCTTATCCTGTCCTCGTAAATGGCCTTACCAACCACGCACGATTCTACTTTCAAACGGCTCAAGTCTTCAACATCCTGCATAGAACTAACACCGCCTGATGCTATCAGTTTAATAAACGGAGAATGGTCAAGCAGTTTAGCATAAAGGTCTACACCTGCGCCACCTAATTTACCATCTTTACCAATATCTGTACACAAAAAGCGGAAGAAGCCCAGCGCTAAACATTTGTCAACATAGTCCATTAGTTTGATAGGAGAGCTTTCCATCCAACCAGAATATTTGATAACCTCATCTAATACATCAATAGCTATAACTACCTGATGGGAGCATTTATCCCTGCCGCAAATAGCTTTGCTTAACTCATCCAAAAACATAGGATTGGTAATAGCTTGAGTACCTACAATAACGCGATGGATGCCAGCGTCTATCAACTCTTTCACCTTTTCAATACTGCGGATACCACCGCCGTACTGTACCTGCATATCGGTTTTTTTGATTACATCAAACAGATATTGCTGATTAGAGAAATCGTTTTTGGCGCCGTTAAGGTCAACCACATGGATAAGGTTTGTACCATTCGACTGATATTTTTCAATCATTTCCTCCAGCGTTACATCATATTCTGTAACCTGATTGTAGTCGCCTTCGCGAAGTCTGACAACTTTTTTATTTAAAATATCAATAGCGGGGATGATATACATGTCTCTTATATTTTTGAAAAATTTGATAATAGTGTTTCGCCGTACACGCCCGATTTTTCAGGGTGAAACTGTACGCCATAAAAGTTATCCCGCCAAATTGATGCCGAAAACTTAGTGGCGTAATCGGTTGCGGCTAAAGTAAATACATTATCATACTCAATAAAGTATGAATGTACAAAGTAAAAGTGTGAACCGTAAGGAATATTTATAAAAAGTGGATTTTCTTTTTCAGAGAATACCCTGTTCCATCCTGTGTGCGGAACCTTATGTTCGGCATCGCCGGTAAACTTAATGGTTTTCATCGGGAACAGATTCAGCATATCTGCATCGCCCTCCTCAGAATGAGCCGACAGCATTTGCATGCCCACACAAATGCCTAAAGTAGGTTTGTTGAGCTCCTTTATTTTAGGTACCAAACCGGTTTGCTCCAATTTTTGCATGGCAGCGCCGGCATGCCCAACACCCGGAATAATATAGCGGTTGTACTTAGCCAGATCTGCTTCGGTATAAACCATGCCATAGGCAACGCCCAGCCTGTCTAAAGCTGCAGTAAGCGAGAATATGTTACCGGCTCCGTATCTTATTATTCCAATAAGCCCCCCGCCACCGCGCAGCCCCTCGCTCCCCCCTGAAGGGGGAGTAGGGGTTGATGGGATTGTGTTTTTGTCAGTTAATGACATTGATTTTTTTGATCCTTATTATTAATTGCTTTAATACTCCCCCTTTAGGGGGGAGCGATGGCCTGCGCGCAAAGGCGGGGGGTTACAACATCCCCTTAGTACTCGGTAAAACCATCTTATCTATATCCCTTTTAACCGCCATTTTTATGGCTTTGGCAAATGCTTTAAATATCGCTTCAATTTTATGATGCTCGTTTTGTCCTTCTGCTTTTATGTTCAGGTTGCATTTTGCAGCATCACTGAACGATTTAAAAAAGTGGTAGAACATTTCGGTTGGCATATCGCCAACTTTTTCGCGTTTAAAGTCTGCATCCCATACTAACCAGGCACGTCCGCCAAAATCTATGGCTGCCTGCGCCAGGCAGTCGTCCATTGGCAGGCAGAAGCCATAACGCTCTATGCCTTTTTTATCGCCCAAAGCCGCCGCAAAAACCTCGCCTAAAGCTATTCCTGTATCCTCTATGGTGTGGTGTTCATCAATATGCAGATCGCCTTTGGCTGTAATTTCCAGGTCCATGCTGCCATGGCGGGCAATCTGATCTAACATGTGATCAAAAAAATGCAAACCGGTTGAAACTTTAGCTTCACCAGTGCCATCCAAATTGATCTTTACAGATATATCAGTCTCTTTTGTAGTACGCTTATTCTCAAAAACGCGTTCGCCGAGTTTTAAAAACTCATAAACAGCTTTCCAATCCGTAGTTTCTAAAGCTACAACTTCCATTATTTCAGCGTTTTGTTCTGCTGTAAATTCGCCGCCGCCTAAATTAGAGTGATTGTTAAGCCATATAGCTTTAGCGCCCAGGTTTTTAGCCAAAAGCACATCATTCCGGCGATCGCCGATGGTGTAAGAGTTTTTAAGATCGTATTTGTCAGGATTAAAATACTCCGTAAGCAGGGCAGTGCCGGGCTTGCGGGTAGGGGCATTGTCTTTAGCAAATGTGCGGTCAATTATCTGATCGATAAATGTTACTCCCTCATTCTCAAAAATTTTAAGAATAAAATTATGTACCGGCCAAAAAGTTTCTTCGGGATAAGATGCTGTACCCAAACCGTCCTGATTTGTAACCATTACCAGTTGATAATCCAGCTCAGCTGCAATCTTAGGCAGGTATTGTAACGCGCCGGGGTAAAACTCCATTTTAGCGAATGAATCTATCTGCTCATCGGCAGTTTCTAATATCAGTGTTCCGTCGCGGTCAACAAAAAGTATCTTCTGCAGGTTGCTCATTTATAGTCCTGTAAGCTGTTTATCAATATGTTGTTTTCGTTAGGGGTGCCCACTGTTATGCGCAACGAGCCTTCGCAAAGTTCAACTTTAGACCGGTCGCGCACAATAATTCCGCGTTGTACAAGGAAGTTATAAATTGCTTTGGGGTCAGTTGTTTTTACAAGGATAAAGTTAGCATCTGATGGGTAAATATCCAGCACAAAATCAAAGTTTTTAAGCGCGAGTACCAAATT